>Ga0209431_10000864_pt1 | contig 25303 bp, 51 predicted proteins | sample RifCSP13_3_FD_184021 | JGI IMG/M metagenome (GOLD analysis project Ga0209431, IMG submission 184021) | Soil microbial communities from Rifle, Colorado - Rifle CSP2_sed 13_3 (SPAdes) (version 2) | ecosystem: Environmental > Terrestrial > Deep subsurface > Rock core/Sediment | place: Rifle...
CTGCTATCCCGGTCTGAGGCTCAGCACGAGGCTAAGCTCGACAAGCAGATTACACGACACGAAGACTAGCCAGTAGACCCGATTTAAAGAGATCGGGGGAAGGAAGAGAGACATGGCTATTGCAACCTCTATTGATTCCAAGGGCTCCGGCCTTGTTATTGTACATAACTTCTCAGATCAAGCTGGATCAGCGACACCCTTCACTAGAAACATCCTTACCCCTTCCTGGGCTAAGAACGCTTTGGTCTACTTGAACTGGACCGAAGAGGGTGGAACGACCGGGCTGGTTGACTTGACTATCAATGCCGTTGATCCAGTCAACCATGAGACGGTCACACCTCTAGCCTCTTGGAACGGGATTACTCAGCTCTCAGCCATTGACCTGATTACCGTGGCGATTGGACCTGGTATCACAGGTATCGCAGATGACGATGCGGGTACCGAGTATCACCTCAATACTCCACTTCCACGTCTCATGCAGACCGTGCTGACTCTCTCAATCGCTGATGCGGATGAGTTCTACGATCTCACTCTGTCTATTGAATTCTCTAAGTAATGGCTACCTATAGCGTTCAGCGTGCCAAGCATGCTACCTTAGTCGCTACTACGGTAGATACCGTTGATATGTCTATGATTGGTAATGCCATTCGTATCCTTAATCGTGATGGTAGTGGTGGTGATACTTTTTATTTTACCATTGACGGAACCACTCCGACTGTCGCAGGCGATGATACCTATGTTCTTACTGCCGGTCAGTCAATCGATATCTACGATGGTAACGTTGCGTCAGTTAAACTCATCTCATCTGGTACACCAGATTATTCTGTAGAGAAGTACTAATGAGCAGGCGAGTACATTCAACGAATCCAGATACAGATACTAATACAACAGATCATGGTGCATTGACCGGACTGACCGACGATGATCATACTCAGTATCGCTTAGAATCAGAGAATCACAGTCATGCCTCGTCTGGTCTACAGGGCGGTGTTGTCTCACATGATGTACTAACCGATGTATCGGCTGACGATCATCATGCAAAAGCACATGCAGTAGATGGAGCAGATCATACAGGAACGCTAGATATCGGTGATACACAGTTCCCTGCGCCCACTGCTGGGTATCCACTTGACGTGGCAGCAGTTGAAGCTGATGGAACAGCCACCACGCCAGCTCGCAGTGACCATATTCATGCACATGGATCAGGCTATCTACCCAATGCGCACCACGCTCAGGCGCATGCCATTGATGGAGCAGATCATTCGGGCATACTCGATATTGGAGACACACAACTTCCTGCTCCCGCAGCAGGTTATCCAGTTAATGTAGATGATAGTGCAGAAGCAGATGGCTCGGCCACAACCGTAGCCCGCTCAGATCATAAGCATGCACTTCGCTTACGTATTGAGGACGAAGGCTCGACTCAAGGTTCAGGAGTTAATGCTATCAACTTCGCTGGTGCCGGTGTTTCTGCCAGTGTTTCTGGAGAAGAAGCTACCGTAACGATTAGTGGTGGCGCTGGTGCCTCAACGGCTATTGGACGCAAGACATCAGATCAAACCTTTACTAGCAATACCACACTTGCAAACATTACAGAGCTTGTCTTTGCAATCGCTGCATCCGAAGCATGGACATTTGAATTCGATATCTTTGTCACAGGAGACAAGGGCGGAGATGCGAAGATAGCTGTCACTGTGCCAGCAGGGGCTACGGTAATTTACAGCTTAGATGCAGTTGCAATTAGTAATAATGCGCTGCCTGCAACAAGATCATATATTAATACTACTAATACTGGTGGCACAGCAATGGAGTTTGGACTTGTTAGCACCACTCAGTATATCTTAGCAAAGGTTAGAGGAATAGTAGTCAACGGGGGTACAGCTGGTGATGTACAGATTCAAGGTGCACAGCGAGCTTCTCATGCTACTGCAACTAACTTCCGTACCAATTCTTACTTTAGGGCGGAGGAAATCTAATGGCTGTAGTTATTTATGGACAGTATGAACAATCCGACGATAGCGTTGTCGGGATCGTTGTTGCAGATACGATTGCAGAATTAGAAGCTACATCTACCCAGGCTGGCTCTCTTGGTATCGCCAAAGACCAAGCTAATGGCACTGTCTATCAGTACAATGGAACTGCTTGGACTTCAGTTGGACATTCCGTGCAGGTTGTAACTCCTGCAGAAATTACCTCTAATCAGAATAACTATAATCCAACTAACCTAGGCCGAGCTACATTACTACGCTTGAGTACAGATGATGTACGTACGATTACTGGACTTGCGGGTGGAGCAGGCGGTCGTATTATCACTCTTGCAAATCATGGTACTAATAACATCTTGCTCTCACATGAAGGCAGCGGATCGAGTGCTGCCAATCGCTTCGTTTTACCAGGAGCAGAAACTTACTATGTTCTACCGCCAGAAGATTCAGTCAAGCTTATCTACGATTCGACTGATTCTCGGTGGAGAGTTACGGGCATGACCTCGCTGACGTTTAAGAATAACGGGACTCTGGCTGGTAGTACCTCAGGCGAATTAAATGCAATCTCACCATTGCTGATTACATCTGATAATAGTCTTACATATGCTGCATTGAGTATTGACCCAAGCGTTGCTCCCGTCAATGTTCCTTTCCCTGATGTATCTCGTTGTATCATCAAGACAGCGGATGAAACGGTAAATAACTCTAACACACTTCAGAATGATGACCATCTTGCAATGAGCTTGGAGTCTAACGCAGTTTACTTCTTTGAGTTATTCTGTAGATGGGTTGGTACTGCTACTACACACGATGCTAAGGTTGGGTGGACTGTACCTACTGGCACTACGATGGAATGGGGTGGTGTCTATGGTACTACTAACAACCAGTCAACCTATATTGGATCACCTGCAGGTGTGTCGGCAACTCCTAATCAGCCTCTTGGAGCAGCCAGCGTTGATCCAATCGGCAGCCTAAATGGCTCATTTGGTGCTTCATGGGGAGGCTATATCTTTGTGAGCAGCACTGCTGGTACCTTGCAGCTTCAGTGGGCACAGAATACTGCCGTAGCTTCTAACCTTACTCTGAAGCAATATTCTCTGCTTCGACTCTTTAGGATTGCATAATGGCTGATACGTGGGTTGCTCATGGTGATGCATCAGGTCGGCATCTTATCAAGCCACAATTTGTGGAAGCAATGGTCATATTACCCAAGACCACCATCAATGCATATTCATTACTTATCAGAACCATTAGTGGACAAGAGTACTATCTGTATTTCCAAGATGAAGAACACCGCAGTGCTTTCATTGGTGAATGGGCAGGAGAGACCTCAATTCTTGATCTCGAACCTGCTCCTGTAATTGTAGATTCAAGCATCGAACCCATCTAAGGGGCAGCAATGGCATTCGCAAAGGCAACTCTGATCCAGCGTATTCGTACTAGACTGAACGACAATCCATTCCAAACGGCCTGTACTGAGGCTATGGACGCCTCAGAAACAGACCTCGACGTAGCTGCCACCTCTAAGTTCGACGTGGGCGATATCGTGGAATTTCAGGATGATGGCGAGCAATGCCTCGTCACCGCCCTGGCAGACACGGACACACTCACGGTCATTAGGGGATTCAACGGAACAACGGCAACTACTCACTCCTCTGGTGTCCTCACCGCCAAGAACCCGGTCTTCGCTTATAAGCAGATCGAGGATGCAATTGCCGAAGTATTGCGTGACCTCTGGCCACATTGCTATAAGGAAGTCAATTACACGCTGACTCCTGTGCTCGGCCAGAAGTGGTATGAGCTAGATGATGGTGGGGATGTTGCCACTATTATTGAACTCTCCACAGTAACTCAGGTATATGGAGCCACCGGCCAAGAGCGTATCATGTATTATGGTGCTCGGCGCACAGGAGCCTTCCCTGCCAATCTTGAGTTCAATGTACCTACTGCCATCGCCGGTAGCGCTACTGCACTCTATCTCCCCTATCTCCGCCATCCCACGAATTCCATCTTTGTCAATGCTATCGCCAAGCTAACAGCTTCGGTATCTGGTAGCAACTACTCTGATATTACAGAGGGTGTCGAAGTGGACGCAGTGATGTACCTTTCGATGGCCAAGCTCGTGGCCTGGACCGATATTTCACGCGTGACACAAGAAGACATTATGATGTCGGATGAGTCGGTGCGACCACTAGTCCGCACCCAGCTCGCATCTGCCCTTGAGCGTCAGGGCTACGAGGCCCGCCGCCGCTGGGAGGAGGAGCTGCGCATTAAGCTGCCTCGGAGATTCAAGAAGGCTGGCGACGGAGAATGGAATAGATAATGCCTACTGCATCCGGCGCACACGTCCTGCTTGATGACGACGAATTTCTGATCGACCGCTCGGTTGATGGTCACTACGTCAAGCGGTGGTATGACGTAGACGATGAGGAAGACCCGCGCATCACCGGGGACCCGGGTAAGGTCAAGCGTAACCCTGAGTCTCTGTTCTGGTCCTATACGGACTGGGCGGGGGGTGAGGGGAACCGGCACTATCAGACCGACCAGCCTGACACGTACGATGTGGGCTACGAGCTAAATCCCCGCAACCGAGGGCAGCTACAGGGCCGTCCGAATTGCCGTCGTGCTACTGTTTCCGCAAAGGACGTGACAGATCGTCCTGTCATGGCCATCGGCCAGGGGGCGGTGTGGCTGGGTGGGGGTTACGACCTGGCCTACAGCACTACCGGCCCTATCACCTGGACTGAGAAGGCTCAGTCGGGCACTGCGGCCTCAGACAAGGTTGGTCTGCGCTCACTGTCTGCCAATTACCGCATTACTGCGATGGTCGGCGACAACGACTATATCTACTACACCGCCTGGCACTCTGGTTCATCGGGGAGCCGGGCGCTGCTGCGTGCAGTCCGCTCTGACGCCGCCCTAGCAGATACCGTTGAAGCGCAGGCAACTGGGGTAGCTCCATACGCGGGGCTTGCAATTATGAATGGCAAGCTATATGCCTGGACAGGGCGCAAGCTGCATGAGATGGATATTGATTCCTCGCTGATCACCACCTCTGTGTCAGGCGGTGTGACCACTGCGTCGGATACCAAGCGTAAGGTGTTCGACTCCCGGACTGATCCAGCTTCTACAAATGTGTTCAGTGCATCATGGTGGGCCGATTGCGTGGCGACTGAGAACAGTGTCATCATGTGGTACTCGAACGATGGCGTCTCTGAGGTGTATGAATATAAGAAGGGGGTTGGTCGTCCGATCTGGCGACCGCCTTATGGATTCACCATCAAGGGTAGCGCTTACTCCAATGGTATCATGTACTTCTCGGGTCACTGGGGTGGAGACGAGAACGATGGATCAACAACCTCAGGTATGGGTGTGCTCTATGCCCTGCCGCTCGATACCTACAACCCAATCCCGCTTAAGAAGCCGCGCGGAAACCAGAACAGTAACCTGCAGATGCAGGAGATGCATGCATCCTACGGCTACCAGATCATCTGTGTCGCCCAGCGTACGGGCCGCATCTTCATCTACGATGCGGAGACTGATGGGCTCTCGATGCTCGATGACCTCGGAGGTACGCGTGCGGACAGTATCGCCTTTACGGACAACGACCATCGCATCGCTGGGTCCGTGACGTTCGGTAAACATCGCTACTTCTCTATTTATCAGCCAGGCGGCTCAGGCGCAGGTAGCTATCAAATAGCTGTATACGACGATGACCATCAGGACGAGATGGAAATCGACATGAACACTACGGATTATACAGCGTACCTTGGTTACTTCGAGACGCCGCGCTGGGATTTCAATTATCCGCTCGATAAAAAGAGCCTCATCGGGTTCCACTTGAACTTCAAACCGCTGACATCCAACCAGTTCATTGATGTGAGCTACGACCACAATGAGGACGGAAGCTATACATCTCTAACCCAGATAACTTCGGCTACCGCTGGGGCAGATGTGGGCCGTGTGTTCATCCCTGTGTCAACCACCTCGTCGCAGATCAAGTTCCTCACCTTGAAGTTCAGGGTGATGCTAAGCTCGGGGCCAACGGGTACGGCTACTCCAACGATTCTCTACGCGATTGCTGCCGAAGCAAAGCTCGTTCGCAAGCGCAAGGAATGGGAGATCGCTATCCGCGTGAAGGATGAGCCCTCTCGCAATGCATCGCCTAGCCATAGGCGTAATCGAGGATGGAGGCTGCGAGACTTCCTCGAAACTACTATCGAGCAGGGCAACGTGGTCACCTTCCGTGATGGCTATCGTTACAAGGATCAGGCGTTGTATGGTACGCACTATAGCACACATAACGTGATTATCAAGGAAGCCACCGATATCATCGAAAAGCCCGGCGAAGGTACCATGGTGCTCAAGCTCAGGGATGTGGACTTGCAGGATGACAACTAATGGCTCGTGAACCTCGTCTCCGTGTGCCCTCGATGAAGGACTACATGATGGCGCGAGCTGATCGTGAGCGCCGTCCTGTGAATCGACAAGCACACGACCAACTACATGGTCCAGCTACTATCATTTATCAAACTAACACAACTCTAGATACAGATACAGGGCCAGGGCTACGTATGCCTCGTGGTGGGCAGGTCACACGCATTGCTGGAAGGGTAGCAGGGGCACCAAGCGGCGGCAACTTAAAAGTGAGTATCTTCATCGACGGTGTATCAGTGTTTGACTCTGGTGAGTTCCTACTCTTTCAAAGCGGAGAGAAAGTTGCTCGCTTTAAAATTATCCGACGCCCTTACTTCAATGAAGATTCTGTATTTACGGTTGATATTGATACTATCAGTAGTGCTACTGGTCCAATGATTCTTACAATCGAGTACTTACCGGAGTTCTGATGGCTATTGTAAGAGTACAACATGCCGGTAGTGGTAACCATACTGTAAGTGTTAGCAGCAGGGTTGCAACCTTGGGCAGTACCCCCACCTCTGGTAATCTTCTGGTTATCATGATGAGTCTGGGTTCAGGGGGAAGCCCTACGGCCACTTTATCTGAGAGTGGGTTTACCAACTTAGAATGGCTAACGCCGGGTACTGGTGAACAGCTTGCATTATGGTATAAGATAGCTGGCGGCAGCGAAGCTACGACTGCGACGATTACGGTAGATGTGGCTTGCAACCTGGCGGTATGGATCGGAGAATATTCAGGAGTAGATACAAGCAGCCCAGTTGTTGCTTCTACTTTGGCGACAGGTTCCAACACTACCCTATCTAGCGGTAAGCCTATCACACCTACAACATGTGATAATCTTCAGATTGGTGCTCTGGGTCATAGAGAAGGTGCTGCAGGCACAGCCTGGACCAATCCCACTTCTGGTCCGTTTCACTCTCAAGTCAATCTGTCGAATCCGTCAGGAAGAAACGGAAGTGGTGATACTGTTCGTGTCATGTTGCGCACCTGGGAGCTTATCACGAACAACTTTGATGATAATGCCTATGAAATCACACTAGGATTTAGTAGTTCAGCGGCAACTGGTCCTGGTGTAATTGGTATTTTTAAGCCTAGTGGTGCAACGAGCGGAGATACTCTTGCGTCAGGCACGGGAGCAGCGGCAGAAGTAGATGCAGTTGCAGTCACGCAGGCCGCTGCCTCTACTAGCTTTAGTCCTGCGTGGAGCGGGGGCTCGGCTACTGCTGGGAACTTACTCATCGTTTATATACAGGGTATTGTTGTAGGCGATATAGTGACCATGCCAACCAACTGGAATCAGCATTTTCTAGCTGGATCAAACAGAAGGTTGTTCTACAAGATTGCTGATGGAAACGCATCTGATAGCGGGTCCTTTTCATGGACAATAGCCGTAACGCGATCTGGTTTACAAGTTGAGCTGAGTGGCTTTAGTAACACAGGATTCATTTCGTCTAACTTCCATAGTCATTGGGCACCGCATCAAGCCGCCGGTACTAACTTTCAGGAGATGGGTGTTCTTAGAGACAAGCTCTCTGCTGATTCCACTGGTGATATTTTAGGTCTTACCTTTGTCGAAACAGCAACTTCTACGTTGACATCCTGGACTTCAAACTCGGGTTGGACAAAGGTTACCGTTGAAGGAGGAAGTAGCACTACTAGACAGACAGGCTTCTTTCGACACTTTACCGTTAATGGTGATGTATATCATGATTTTGAATCGAGCACTGCTTCTGTAACCAACTTTACTATTGTGCACTTCGTACTTGGTACTGCTACTGTGGGCGGTGGCGGTGCTACTGGAAATGTTTGGGCATGGGTTCAAGGAGGCTAGGATGGCAGTAGAAAGATATAAGACGAAGTACGGCACGATCTTCCATCGTCCAACATGCAAGGACGACTGGAAGAACATCATCACGCGTAACCGCAAGCGCTTCGGCAAGGTCGTTCCGTATACCACGATGACCCTGCAGGAGCCAGCGCTTCTGTCTATCCGTGCTGTGGAGAAGGAGCTGTCGAAGCCCTGGAAGCGATTCATGGTGCGCGTGACCGGCACCCTACGTACCTGTGATCAACAGAGGGCTCTATACGCTAGTGATCCGAAGCGCTATGCCCCACCCAACTCTGGCCTACACACACATGGCCTGGCCATCGACGTGCATACCGGGTACCTAGATGACCGCCTGCGTAAAGCACTACTAGCTCATGGTTGGCATCAGTCTCGCCCAGATGATGAGCCGTGGCACTTCTCGTTTAGGCTGAGTGCATAGTGACTAACGACGAGCGCAACCGGTTGGATGTGATCGAGGGCAAGATCGACCTCGTGCTCTTTAGGCTGGGGTCGCTCGACGCTAAGGCTGCTGATCATGAGCAACGTATGCGCAGTGTTGAGAAATGGAAATTGAGCATACCTATCTCGATGCTACTGGCTACGGCTACTATCATAGGAGCAATGATATCACGTGCCTAATAAGCGCTACAACGGGACTAAGCATGGCATCCCAACTGTGAAAAGAAAGCGCCAGAAGCAAGCGGAGAAGCCACACATGGCTACGGTTAAGCCTAAGGGAAGAAGGTAATCATGCCTGGCACTGGATATAATCAGCTCGATGATTCAGTTCCTTCTGAGATGATCGTCAAGAGACGTAGAAAGGGGGGAAATAAGATGCCAAAAGGAATCGGCTACGGTAAAGGTGGAGCTAAGTACAAGCCCAAGAAAGAAACATCTATGAAGAAACTTACCATTAAAAAGAGGAAGCGATGAATACTGTTGATGTTCGAGACGCGCTCATCAGGGCTCTCAAAACTGCAGTCCAGGTGTTCTTGGTCTCGGCTCCGGTTGAGATCGTAATCGGTGGAAACCTGCCCGCTCTCAAGGCGGCGGGTATCGCAGCCGGGGCTGCGGCGCTGTCCGTGGTCTGGAATATTTTGCTGGACTGGACGCGTGAGTGAGCCTGTTCAGGCTGAGTCCGTCTACTCGCTGCCCTATGTGTAGAGAGCTGAGGGCTGTTCATTATGTCCTCGGCTCGCTGTGCCAGCAGCTTGAGTGCGACTGGGCCTCATGCCTACCATGCGGGGTAACAGTGAGCCGGAGGGATGGAAGGACCATCCGCTCCGGCACACTCCGCTCGAATCACATCCGATAGTTCCTCAGGAGCCGCTTCCTCCTTTCTGAGAGGGGCAGGCGACGAGCACCACGTTGCCATAGTACCCATCCTTACCCTTGATCACTGCTGACCCGAATTCAATGTTCGGGAAGGGTGCGGTCATGATACCCTCTCGGATGGATATGTCTAGTACAAAGCCTAGCTCGCGTGGGGTATCCCTAACTGCCAGAAACACCTCTTGTCTACAAGCCTTCGGATAGTTCATTGTCCGAAGGCGTTCGTTTGCCCCCTTGATATTGTCCTCCATAATGAGGAGGAGTTGTTTCTCTGCTTCCTTCTCCAGGTAGGGAGAGACCTCAATCGAGGGATGTTTCGTTCCATCGCCTTCCGTAGAGATCGGGGTCGGGGTCGTAGGCGCGGGGGTGATAACCGTCTTCTCGGTTGGTTCGCTCTTCGAGAATATGAAGCCCGCCAGTAGCGCAGACAACACAACTCCGGGCACCAAGATTCGCAACAGGATATTCTTCTTCTTCTCCTTCGTTGCTATTAACTCCTGCTCGGTCGCCATCCGTTCCTGCATCCTCTCCCACTTCCCGTGTGGGCTCGGCGGTAAGTCGCTCATTCACATACTCCGTTCCGTTGATATTGAAGAACACGGCGGCTGCGTGATCCTCGTCAGTCTCGTCGTTGTACCACTGCATGAAGTGACGAAAGGCAGACTCTTTGAAGCGAGAACGCTCCTCTTCTCCATCAGCCTTCATCCAATTCTTGTGACCATACTTCTTTGCACCCATGGTCATGCGCTCTGCCCAGCGGGTGAGCATTGGACCATCAATGACAAGGTGCCACATAGTCTTGCTCTCAGATTCGTCTCGAATCATACCAGAGGGGAACACTTGTCTTGGCTGTTGCACTATACACCTCCTTAATACCACTATCGGTCATAACGTCTATGCACTTATCGCACGGTTCGGGTCGGCTCAGGCTATATAGGTATAGGGTAGACCCCACGAGCCTCCCGGTTCCAGCAGCTTGATACACAGCATTAGCTTCGGCATGAAGAGCGCGCATGCAATGGTTGTCCAACATTAGACATCCTTCGTCGGTACAATGAGGTTCCCCGGACGGAGCACCGTTGTAACCGGTACTGACGATTCGCTTGTCATACACAATGACCGCACCAACAGCTGCACGTGGGCATGTTGCACGAGTACTGACCATGTAGGCGATATTACTAAAGTACTCATCCCAGCTCGACCTCACTTTGCCTCTACCCATCGGGCCTTCTCCTGTAGTTCCTGGATATTACGTGCTCCCACGTAGGACAATCCGATCTTGATATGATTGACAAGCTCCTTGAAGTTAGCATAAGCCTGGGGATGGTTCAGTTCTTTTACTGAAACTGAATGTCCTTCAGCTGCATGCTTGGTATCCTTCTTGTACCCCTTGAGTGCTTCGGGTGAGGCCATTCCCCTGTATACACCGGGCATTGGAGTCCATGGATATCCAGCGAACAAACGGCCTGAGATCACAGCAGATGCGCCAGCGGCCAAGACCTTGACTACATCAGCGGGACCACGCACTCCTCCGTCACTAAGGATCGGCACGTTAGGATATGTGTTGTGCATCTCTGACACCGCAGACAACTGGGGGTATCCCACAGCGGTGAGGTTGGTGGTGTCGCAGACCGAGCCGCTGCCGAGACCAACCCTCAGCACGTCGGCCCCCGCCTCCCGGTATCTACGAGCAGCCTCCACTGTCACGATGTTAGCAGAGCAGATGATGATATCTGAATGCTTGGCCCTCAGTTCCTCTACGAAGCGAAGGGCTGCGAGTGTGTCGCCGTGCGCAACGTCCAGCATAACGATACCAACGCCCACTTCCACGCAGGCGAGAGCACGCTGCATTGCATCACCATTTACGCCGACAGAGACGGCTGTCAGCTCGGCACCATACAAATCAGGACGAGGGCCGACTGCCTGCTTAGCTTCTTCAACCTGCTCGTCGATGGTCATGTATCTATGTAGTACCCCGAGTGCTCCATTCGAGCGCATGAAATTGGCCATCTTGTAACTAGTGATCGTGTCCATCGCAGCAGAGATAAGCGGGAGAGAGAGAGTTGCCCATGAGATACGAGTTTCCAAGCTAACATCCATTCTCCCTTTAAGCTCTGAGTATGCAGGAACTAAATGAACGTCATCGAAGTTATAGGCTGTTCTTACCCTCATTGATCCCATCCTAATATCCTTGGTTTAATATGTCCCCAGAACGAGGACGTATCCATATATACATCGTATCCTAATTGCTGGGCTCGTTGACAGAAGGCATGGTCTGGCTCAAGGACATTGCCCGATGCACCGACAGCCGACTGTCGGTACCACGGTCCGCTCCGGTTGTTGCGGTCGCTGTCGAACGCCTCGTCGATATCCTCAAGAACACGACGACTGATAAGCATGCAGCCACCACCAACACCATCTACTTTGATCAGCTCTCCCTCTTTCCACTCAGGGGGGATGGTAACGAGATGGCCATTCTCGCTACGCTTCACCGCACAGACACGAGGAGGATTATCGTTGACACAATAGGTACCCGAGATGATCTCAGCCCCTAACAGGCGGTCACCGAGCAACATCTTAAGCTGTGCCTTAGTCCAGAACATATCAGTGTCAAGCGTTAATAGCCAGTCGCTCTTGCATTCACGCAAGAAGAAGTCCACTACCTTATTGCGCCCAACATCGAAGGACCCCACGCTACCCTCGACGAAGATAGTGGCTTCCAAGTCGTAGAACTCGTGCCGTGTGCGCCACAGGCACTCGACCATCTTACCGTGCATCAGCTCATCACGTACGATGCCGATGCAGAATCCGTCACTCATCCTCCACCTCCACGGGATATAAGGGTGCACCACAATCCTCGCATACGGCACCCGGTTCCCATACGTTAAGGGCTTCACACTTCGGGCACTCAACCAGCATTACTTCAGCACCCCCTTGGCAGGAGGATTGTCTAGGTATGCAAGTACACGATCACGCTTAGCTTCAAACCACCCAAGACGATTGTTGCAACGACCGCAGAGCAAGCCACGGACGAACTCACGACCCTCCCCAGCGTGATCGTGATCCACTTGGAGGGGAGCGCTGATACCCTTCGCACGTCTACAGAGGGCGCATGTGCCATCTTGCATCTGTTTGATTGCATCGTACTCCTCAAGGGTAATGCCGTACCCCCGTTCAAGACGGTAGGCACGCTGCTTCCAGTATGCCTCATCCTGCACAGGAGCACGGCGCTTGCTCATTAGCCGGGGCCAGGACCCTCGCCGGTCCGAAGGACCTCGCAGTCGGACGGCGTAGTCATACCAACTCGCTCAATGCCCAGCCAACAAACTGCATCCCCGTAGAGAACAGGAACGCAGCGGCTACGAAGGCAAGGCTAGTATCCTTCTTCCAGCACGCGCACTGCGCTGAGAATCCAATAACCATACATCCGATACGTAACGCTGCATCAGGTTCCATTAGCGGTAACCTCGACTCTGGTCAACGGTCTCAGCTTCATTGGCAGTGGCATCTACGGCCTCCCTTATAAGCTGAATACGACGTGCATATTCACGCTTGGCACGAAGCGTCACAATGGTAGCGACAAGAATGTCAGCCGTAATCGTACCAACGAATACTCCAACTGCTACTCCGATAATGTCCATTCCTCAACCATCTCCTTCATCTTCTCGAACCACTGTGACTGGCGGACATACATGAATGTAACTGGGAGGAGCACGTCTGGACCATTTACGGCCGCACTCAGGACATTCGATGTGTCCCTGCTTTCGATTGCTGCGATTGCTGCGAGCATCTTTTCGAGCGTCAGCGAAGAATTTCTCCCATTCACGCTCGATGCTCGTCTTCCGAAACCGGCGTCGCCTTCGCCCCGCCTTGTCGATGTCATAGAACTCACTCTCCCACCGTTTCCTCAGAGCTTCCGCTGTCTGGTCCGTCCGTGTTATCAGCAGACCATAGCCTCCAGCTAACACTCCCTGGGCAGCGACCAGTAGGTCCGCAGACCCAGCCTTCCCCACAGCAACCGAACGCCGTGCTCGCAGCCCCTTCGACACTGCTACTTCCCACGTGATATCACCATCCTTAGAGCTATCCATGCTGGTCCTCCGTAGAATAGAGCGGCTTGCATCCCTTGTCGTACCATTCTAGGAACTCCTTCCAGCAAAAGGCCGTCTCGTTCGTGGCCTTCGGTTTGCCGCATTCAGGACATCGGTTCTCATCCTGCACCTGCGGCACCGATCCTCCATCTGACCGCTGGTTAGCGACCATTGCTGCGAGGGGCGGTGCATTCCCAGCTGGCACAGCACGGGTGTTCGATTGATCTTGAACCTCATCAGGCATGGTACCTCGTGCTCGCTGTAGGCTTGGAAGACCAAACCTTCGGAGGACCCAACCAGCCACGTTTGATCATCTCCTCACGCATCTGCTTATGCTGAACAACGTCACCGATAACCCTTTCCTTGGCCAACGCGATGCCCTCTGATTCAAGACGGTTGGCACTACGCCACATAGCCTGGTTCATGCTAACCTTTGGAGCTTCAAGCCCCAGGGTAGAGCCAAGGTTCTCTTGGCTGTTGCTTAAACCGCTGCGCTTCACGAGATCGAGCTTCGTGTCGTGTGTCAGTTTGTCTGAGAGTAACGGCAACCCGAACTCGGCAAGCGCACCATTGATGACGGGCAGGTCAAAGCCACGGATGAAGTGGCCTGTCACCATGTTCGCCTCATCGAAGGTCTCAACAAAGGCGGTCAACATATACTCAGGGGTGATAGCCCTGGATTCAGCGAGGCAGATTGCTCGCACCTTGTTCGTGCCCACCCATGACCATGCGATAGCCGTGACTTCCTTGGTCACGAAGTCCCCGCCATACCATGACAACGGACGACACTCGATGTCGAAGTCCAGGATACGCAGCTCAGGCAGGAGCCTCATCAAGAACCTCCCCGATCAAGGCGGGCACGTCGATGTCGAAGCTGCGTCCCTCCGTTGCCGCATCTACGAGTGCATCGACGAACGGTTTCTCCCGTTCATTCAACTCGTGACGCTGGGCGATACGGTACTTCAGTCGGACAACGGTACGAAGGATATCCGTTGCATCCTTCTCCGCAATTTGGTAGTCGTCATACTGTCGTGCCATTGGTCAGCTCCTTGATCATAGCGATATCCTTAATATTCGCAGCGCTGCGCTTACGGCGGCGATTACCATAGCGTTGCTTGATACCAGGTACTCCAATTCCATGCGCCTCATTGTATCTATATGTTCCAGGCGTTTGTCTCTGTCGTTGCCATAACTCTCGTTTTCTAGCGACAGTATATGGGCAGCGAATTCTGTCTAATGGCACCGGATTGGCGGTGCCATGATACCCAGTGCAGCTATCGCCATGCTCAGTGAATTTCATCAACCAATCCAAGGGTCAGGGCCTCGTCAGAAGACAGCCACCAGTCTGTACGCTCCCAGTTCCTCTCAAGCTGCTTGAGAGTGATGGGCTTCTCAGCATTGCTTCCCGCTGCGCGATCAGCAAAGATGCTCAGGATACGCTGTTGCACCATGTCCAGCCACTTGAGCCGATCCTCCATCTCACCATACGAACCCATCGCTGCAGCCGAAACTTGGTGGATGAGAAGCCAAGACTCTCGGCTCATAGCACGGATATTGCCAGCTTGTAACAGGATACCACCCATGCTAGCAGCCAGGCCTAGCGCCGTGGTGTTGATGGTATGACCCTTGCGCTGAAGATACTTGATGTGATCGAACAGGGCCAGACCGTCAGTCACGCTGCCACCCGGCGAGGTGATGATGATCTCAATCTCTTCGGAGCCAGTGGACATACGATCCCACTGGTCGAGCTGGTCCATACAGAACCCGACCGACTTGGAGTTCACATCAGTATCGAAGTAGAACTTCTTGAAGAAGAAGTCTCCCGCCAGCATGCGCTGATACTCGACATCCTTCTTGTGCAGATCGATCTCCACGCCACGTGCATTAAACTCAGCACGCCGTGCCTCGAACTCCTCTTTCTTGGCCTCAGCCAGCAGCTTCCGCTTCATCGCCGGGATCAGTTCCACCGGCAGTCCCTTTAATTCCATCGTTGATACCTCCTCCCAGCATGCGCTGGATCATGTCGATTGCTTCTTGTTCTTCTGCGTCTACCTTCATCCTAGGCCATAACGGGGTTGTCGTCATCAGCCCACTAGTTACAAGGTAGAACTCAATACGATCACGCGGAGTTTCAACCACTTCCTTTCCTGGGATAGCACGGTCTAGGCGCATCTTAGTCACCTCGATAGAGGTACGAAAGTTGTTCTGTCGATCAGGCCGGGAGAAGAACAGCTCTACCTCCTGGATGTCTCGCTTACGTGATGCACCTCGGGCGCTATCACGCTTGACCTTACCCTCCTTGGTGATGGCATCGTGCCCGGTATTATCGATGACAAGCACCGTGGCACCCGTTGCCTGCACGAGGGGCTGGAAGAACTCCACGTCCAGCGTAGACACGGCGTCGTTAGAGTTGGACTCCATGCCGCCCTGTGTGCTGGACCATGAATCGATGATGATCAGGTCGTAGCCTTCCCAATTCTTGATGGCCGTACCCAGGTTCTGCCCAAGCATAAACCGCCCGTACACCCGCAGACCGGGGCGCTTGGGAAATCGCTGGAAACGCTTAGCCGCCTGACCTTTATTCATCTCAGTCGAGATGAATGCTACCTTGCACCCCTCGTCCGCCAGGTGCCATGCCAACCACATGGCCCATAGTGTCTTGAGACTTCCGCTTGCACCGTGCAACAGTACCCGGCTGGCACGTGGCACGTATGGTTCAAGCAGCCATTCGTCTTCGGGGGCTTGGTAATCCCACGGGTCCCACTCCTCGAACGTGTCATCGAGGTTGTATTCCTCGAAGTCGTTGGGGTCGAAGCCCGCAAGCAGGTGCTCGGAAGCGTCCTTACCTCGGGGAGTCACGACTCGTCCATTAGTTTCGGTCGCCACCTGCATTGCGTGCTTCAACCCCACGTCATCAGCGTCGGCCACGACCACCACGTCGGCACCCTTCAGGGCCTCAGTATACTCGGGCCTCCACTTGCCTGCCCCTCCGAGTGCAGTGGTCGCAACGACAGAGGCGAGGCGATCCATGTTGATGACATCCTTCTCGCCTTCAACGACATAGACCATTTCCCCACGGGAGGCAGCAGCCAGTACCATGGGGAGGTTGAACAGGACTCGACGGGTTTCACGTAGACCAGGCTTCCACTCGTCGCTTTCCCAGCGCTCTTGGTAGAACCCCTTAGGCTCAGTGCGTGACACTCGGATGAGTGGCGCACCCTCCTCGTCAGTGTAGACGTAGCGGTCAGCGATGAAGCTACCGCTAGGACCAGCGATGAAGAGATCACCTAACGTCAAGCCCAGTGCTTCGACTACTGCCGTAGTAGAGCACCCGGCGTGGCAGTATAGTAATGCACGACCATCCTCTCCCTCACTAAGGGATAGCGAGGGCCGATCATCGTCATGCGCAGGGCAGGATGCATTGATGCGCCCACCCCACGTTGACTTCACCAAGTCACGTGCGGTCAACGCTTCGAGTACGGTTTCGTATCCTGCCATATCTCTCCTTCCAGCATACTTCCGTGGACCGCGTGGGAATCGAACCCACGTCCCGAAGCGTGCGCCTTTGATTGGCCTATCAGCCTTCTCAGAACGGATTGGTTACCGCAATGCCGGGAGTTGAACCCGGGGCCGAGGAGGACTGCCCTCGGCGTATTAGCCGTACTTCGGTCGAATCCAATCGGCCCATGCGGGCCCGGTGCAGGGCCCACAGCCCTGCCGTTGCCCGCAGGTTATTACATCTCAGAAGCAGTGACGAGGAGCTTAGCCCTTCCGCCCATCTTCAGGCCGAAGAACTCAGCGCCGCCCCCACCCTTGAGGTACTCAGCATACGCCTCGATCAAGTGGTCACGAGTCGGCACACCGCCGTCGTCATCGGCCTTCTTGAAGGTCAGCGTGCGCTCCTCGCCATCGAGGACGATAGTCAGGAAGTAGGTCGGACCGAACTTAGTGGTAACCGACCGTGCCTCAGTGACCAGGAACGTGGTGCCCGAAGCGATCAGCTCGTCCTTCTCCTCAGCCGAGAGGAAGTCGGCAGTCGGTGCCTCGTATGTGTCAGCGAATCCCATTATCTCACCTCCTCACATGATGCAGCAATTGTGTCAGTGTTATGGCCAGGTGCATGGCTATTCACAATGTCGAACCCTGGCCCACAGTCGAATACGTCTGGACCACGGCCACCCCACAGGCGGTCATTCCCTGCCAAGCCAACGAGGACATCAGGACCGTGGCCGCCAACGAGCTTGTCGTCGCCCGCAGTGCCCACAATGGTATCAGGTCCACCCTGTCCATTTCCGCCTCCGTGATGTGCGTTCGCCGCTACAATGAACGCAAAGCCAACAAATATGCACACTGCCAAGGCGAGGATTAACGTTCGTACGCTGTCCACTTAATACCTCCGTGTCTCAGGCCGCTGCTCTGTAAACGCAGCGGCAAAGTTACCAAGCTCAATCTCAAGGGCAAGCTCGGCTTCATACTCCGTCAGGACCATCGGGTCTGCGGAGGTTGTCCAGGTCATTATCGCACCCCCTTCAGCAGGTCATACAACTCCTTGGTCTGACGGAACGTACCCCGTGGCAGATCATTCTCGTACTCGTCAACGGTACCGTCCTCCCGTGCGATGAGCACGGTGCGTCGGTCCACTATCTCCCCCGTCATCTCCTCCCACATGTCGGCGTATCCGTCTGTCTGAATGAAGTCGCTGCGGTAAGCAGGCTTCCCCTCACCTCGGGTCTTGAGGTCAGTGACGATGACTTCACCTTGCATACCATACACCATGTCCACCGTACCGGCAACCCCCAGCGTGAGGGAATACAGTACACTCTCCGAGGCGATGATGTGGGGGTAGCGATCCAGCCACCACGAAGCGATGGCCTTGGCCCACGGAGAGGCAGTGTCCCGCTTCAGTGTGCGGTTGGCTAGCTGTTCTGCTGCCGTCTCGTCGCTCTCAAGGTACGCCTTGCACAGAGCTTCGAGCATCTCGTGTTCACGTGTACCACGGGTGCTTGCATCACCCGCCACATCCTCGGGGCGTAGTCGGTTCTCCTTCATGTACTCAGCCAACATGTCGGGGTCTGCCATCGTATCGAGCAGCTCGTCTCGATGATCGTCTAGCACATTTACCATGCCGCTGATATTGTCTCTCGTTACCTTATAGACCCATCCATCAAGAGGCTTGGCCACCACGTTGCCGATGATGTGCGTCACCGAGGGCAGCTTGATTATGGTGTCCTTGTCGTAGGACCCGGTGGCCCGGCGAAGCACGAACTCGTAGTGTGAACTACTTCCTGCGGCCCTTGGCATAGCGTCTCCATAGGTAGGTGAGTGGTACTAAGATAACATACCCCACGGTAAGCAGGCCGTCAAGGTCGAAGGGGTGCATGGTGTTGTGCAGCCACTCAATCATTGAGTGATCACCCTAACGAGAACCACGTCGTCGAACTGTGCGTCTAGATCACCGGGGATGGCATCCTCCACCATCTCGATGGCCCGCTCTTGACTGCTAGCATCAACAGCAAAGTTCATTCTAACAATATATCTAGCTTCATAGCAACCCATTATTCATTCCTCCTCCTTGGAGAGTGCGCGGTTGCCGATGCGGATGATGCGGTCGAGCTTCTCACTTACGGTGTCTTGGTCAGAGAGGCCGTACCATCCCGTAGCGACATCGAGCATGTCTCTCATCGCATCTCGCAGCCGAGCATTCTCGGCGTGCAGCTTCTCAAGCTTGACTCCACGATCCTCTCGCTCGTTCAAAAGTGCTTTATATTCCTCAACGAGGGAGTTGAGGGCGGCGAGGGTCTCCTTGTACGTAGGGTCGATGGCTCCGTAGTCGTCGAGGTAACTCCGTATCGTGTCTTCAGGCCTCATCGGTGTCCTCCTGGGGAGAGAGGGAGTCAATGCGGGCGCGAGTGAACACCAAGACAGCGGCGATAGCCTCATTGAGCACATCCCCGTTATGGCCGCTGTTCTGATGCCGAGCACGGCACCACGTCAGCGAGCCGTCCGCCAGCATCAGCGCCTCCCGTAGCCGGGCACTCTCTCGTTCGAGGGCGCGGTATGCGTCCATGCCGATGAGGCTAGGCTCGTCTTCTCCCTCTACAGGTGGAGCGAGGTCATTCATGGTTGTCCTCCTGGGGAGAGAGGATGGCCTGCATCGACTCCACCTTGAACCGCGCTTGGTCAAGTAGGGAAACCAGCGGTGAGTACATCACTTTGTCGGAGGCGTGCATCGCTGCCATCGCCTCGCTGTTCTTCTCGAAGTAGCGTTGTGCGTGAGCGATTGCCTCCGCCACCATCTCTAGGCTCCGAGTGAAGTCGGCTACGTTACCGTTCGTCAGGTTCATTGGTCCTCCTCCTGGGAAGAGAGGGCGGCGAGGGCGCGGTCCCCTGCGTCGTCCATGATAGTGTCGTTCCAGCTTTCCTCGTCGGCGTAGTACCGTAGCGCCTCCCGTAGCCGGGTGTTCTCGGCGGTGAGATATTCGTTGTCGCTCTGATGCGCATGCTCCGAGGCCAGCAGTTCAAGGCGCAGGCTGCCTAGCTCCTCGGCGAGGGAGTCGAGGGCCCCCAATGCGTCGAGGTGCGGGCCGTTGCACTTCCACGGTGTCACGCAGTTGCGGCAGGTCATGGTGAGCGTGTCCATGTCGATGTGTTCTTCTAACGCCTCTCGCACGGTCTCTACTCGGTCATCCATCGGTGTCCTCCTGGGGCCCCTGACCAGATAGGAAGCGCAGCGCCTTCCGTAGCTGGGCGTTCTCGGCTTCGAGCTGTTCGACGCGCTTTCCTAGGTCAAGGTAGCTCGGGGGAATGGTGTCTTGTACAAGCAGATGCTTCAATCTCGTGTTCTCGACCTCTACCGCGTCACACTCGTCCCGCAGCAGGACCTTCTCGTGCACTAACTCGTTTACGTCCTGCCGCAGCCGGGCGTTCTCGGCAACGAGGGCAGCGAGGCCGCGAGCATGGGCACGGGTGATGTCAGTGTCCTCCGTGCTGATTCCTTCACCGGAAGCATCGCGCATAGCGTCGTACATTCCTTCAGCCGCGTCGCGCATTGCGTTGCCCCAGCGCTCTAGACTCTCTGCCCTGTCTATCATCCGACCCTTTTCGCCCTTGAGCCTGACGTTCTCGGCGCGCAATTCGCACAGCACACAGTCACCTTCGTAGGGCAGGTCCGACCCACACACATAACACTCGGCGCTCATGCTTCCTCCTGGGGAGAGAGGGCGGCGCGGGCAATGTCCACCGCGTCCAACGCCGCCGTCCAGCCCGCCTCTTGTGCAATCTCCTCCAGCGCCTCCCGTAGCCGGGCATTCTCGGCTTCCAGGTGGTGCATGTCGTCTTCGTTGGCGAAGATTTCCTCAGCTAGCTGAGCATTCTCGGCCAGAAGCCGCTCCCCCCGCTCCGTCGCCTGCTCGGCGATGCGGTGTAGCTCGTCGTTGTCCTCAACGAGGGAGTTGAGGGCGGTGTACGGAGCCTCGTCCTCCATCCATAGCGTTAGCTTCAGTGCCTCTCGTATCGTCTCTACGCGCTTATCCATCAGTATCCTCCTTAGTATCCTGGTCCACGAAACCACTCTTCACGGCCACAGATACGGCAGCGAAGACCTTCGGCACCGGGGTCACCGTTGGGTGCAACCACCGGACCACTCCCACCGTTCGGAACGTTGACATCCCAATGTTCCCCAGCGATCTCGTGCAACTCAAGTCGTGCTCGTCGTTCTGTCATAGTCGGTTCATAATCTGGATGCCAGTTAGGCAGGGTCATTAGCTCTCTCCTTTCAGCCTCGTGACGTGGGCACCTAGCTTCATACCCACCTGTGCACATTGAGAACATGTAATTAATGCTACGTTGTCTTCAGTTACAACCCATAATGCAGTCATAGTCTCATGTCCTTGTGTACTACATGTCATTAGAAACCACCATCCTCATCTGGTGATGCTAGGTAATCAGTAAGATACGCTATCATAGTGATGATGTCAAGGTTCTCATATACCATATCATCAATAGACAGATCACATTTAGCTTCTCCATACCTAGCATGATAGAGTTCAATCGTAATCTCTGTCATCTTAGGTTCACCCACTCTGCAAGTTCAGTACTATTAGATTCAGACCTACCGTAATACCCTGTAATAAGACCACGCCTTACCTTATCATGAAAGTAACACTGTAATGAATCAGTGGCAGATACATAGTAACACAGGCTATTATCACTACAGATATAGTTGCAGTCCAACATATCTCACTCTCCTGAATGTTCGGTAAATCCACGGTCAGCCCATCGTTCCATTTCATAATACTCAGCATAAAACTTCTTTTGATTCCAATGATACTTAACCTTTTCTTCCTTAGTCATCTCCATACCCTTAGCCTCTACGGAACCAGGTTCCACACCAAACTTCTTCTTACTTACCCTAGGCATCACGTACCTCCCGTGCTCTGTCCTCACGTACCTCATCCCACCACGTCGGATCGCCTACGTCCAGGCCACCACGTCGGCGGGTCAGGACGGTGATGGCCCTCTCGATGCGGTCGAGTGCATGATGCACCGTTTCAGGTGTAGCATCCTGTCCTGCATTCGGTGCCTGTCCTGCGTGCCTCACATGGCGGGGATTGAGGGACTGATTCACCCGCTGCCTTGATGTGCGCAGATGACGGGCTATCGCTGGTCCATGGATGCCCCGTTGTTCCATCATATAACGCACTGTGAGCATGCGGATGCACAGCTCTGGCTCGTGTTCCATTAGTGTAACCCATGCGTCAATCGTTGTCATCGGTATTCACTTCCTCTCCCCCCAACAGCCTACGCCTCACGATGAATGCGGATAGGTAGCGAGCGTGTACTTCTGCTACGGCAGCAGAAATAGGGTCACCCTGCAACAGGGCTAAGCAGTTGGCGCATGCCGTGAAACTAGCCTCCAGTGCAGAGATCGATGGTGTATTCATAGGGGTCTGTATTCCATCAACTACCGCTATGGTGTCACCAATCACTATGGTGTTACCAATCACTACGTCGCACTCGTGTCCACCCGGGTAGACAACCAGGTATCGAACTTCTCCCGCCTCTGTGTACCCGTGGACGGTAACGTTAGAGCTATCGAAACTAGCCACCGGCTGCCCTTCTGAGAGCGTTGACTCGGCGATGTCGCTGTGTCGGCGCTCTCTATCCTCTCGCCGTTGCTCTGAGTATCGTAGTCGGGGCTGCTCCGCTCGCCTACTAGGCGTTCGACACGGACAATTTCGGGTGTGACAGGTACCCCGCATCCGTCGAAGAACGCAAGCGCCTCGGCCATAAGGGTCTCTACGTCTGGGTTCTGGCGCCGGGACTGTAGCGTCACGAAGATCGTTCTCCTCCGGGGTACTTTCCTGCTGCTCATAAGATACTCCCGTTGTTGTGAACTCTAAGCTCTCAAAGTAGATTGGCCGTGGCATAATCACTCACCATCTACAAAGCGGGTGTCGAGGGGTGTGATGGCGATGATGCATTCCCTGGGAACCTCATAGTAGGTACCCCAAGCTGAGTTACCCACGCTATCAACCATACGCACACAGAGACAATGCTCTGTGACATCCTCTATGTCCACCTTAACATTTTCAAAGATGTCGGGTTCTGAGCCATCCCAGATATACCGCTCAGCAAACTTCCATGACAGGGACACCCGATCACCCAACTGCCAGGGTGTGCGTGTCAAGTTCTTACCCCTAAACGGCCTTGTTGTCATCGCCCTTCTCCTTGTCTAGTAAAGCCCACGGTGTTGAATCCTCAACAAACTCAGGCGGGATGAGAGTTAGGTCGGAAGCACCATCAGGCAGCGGAGGCTCAACGATGTGAGCCATGAGTCTGCCATCCTCTGCGATATCATAGCAAAAGTACAACTCGTCGGGCTTACCCTTTACCGTAACGAGACAGTCAAGGTACTCCTCACCGTCGTTGTCGACGGGCACTGCCATATATGCACGACTAGCACGCAGCTTGATAGTGGCAGTGCCGAGGCGAGGCATATTCTCAGCGAGCATACCCTCCATCACACGGGAGCCAAGCTCCCACTCTAGTACTGCATCATGCGAATCCAGGCTTGCACCCCATGCGTGACGACTCGTTCTCATCGCGCGTCCTCCTGTCCATTTTGATATCCAGCTTGATAATATTTATCCATCAGATTGCGTAAGTCCTTAAGCATTTGCTTTTCGTACACCTTGCGCAGAAATGGTCCCCACTTGCGCATAAAGCGGTCTTCTGTCATCGCCTATGACCTCGCTTTCCCTTACGCACGTCATCGCTCATTTCATTGATAACTTCTTTAATCGTCTGTCGATTTACTGTGTCAGCAGCACAGTCACCATAAGACAGGCAATCTAATGGACACTGACATCCCGTATCGAGGACACACATAGCATCTGCCCTATCGATGTCTGTTATGTCACGGCGTCGTCTTTCGGAATACATATCGTTACGTGCTAACCACGCTTCGTATGTGTCCTCCTCATCATCGGGGTTCACTGTGTAATCCTCGGAACCACCATGCCCTGCCACGTTGTCAAGATAAGCGTTGACCGAAAGCTTGCTCGGCGTAGAGATAGCCTGAGCCTTGCCATAGACCTTAGAAGCGAATGATTGGATCAGCTTATTCTCTGCGAGCAGATGATCGACTGACTCCAGCCTGGCATAGTAATCTCCGCCCCGACTAATGCTATGTTGCTTCGCCATATCGAAGATGAACTCAAAGATATGATGCGCACTATATTCCGCAATCGTCGAGTTAGTGTCAATCTCCGGGTGAAACTGTGTTCCTAGCATATAAGGTCGCACTCCAGGAGCAGTCTCAATCATCTCGACCGTACCATCAGGTGCCCAACCGACTGGAACTAGCCCATCGCCGAGCCTATCCACTGCCTGATGATGCAGGCTTGTGACCATCTTGAGCACGGCGTTACCCAAGTGACGTCCGATGCGAGACTGCCGACGCATCTTCACGCTATGGTCGGTGTTACTATGCGGCAGCAGGTGGTCACCTGCACCGTCGAAGATATCTTGATGCAGCGTACCTCCTGATCCAACGTTGATAAGCTGCGCACCTCGGCAAATACCCAACATCGGGATGTTGCGTTTACGTGCCTGAGCGAACGCAGCAAACTCCATCACGTCGCGTGTATCTGACACTCCGTATACCCTGGCATGCCTTTCGCCTTCATCCCATCCATACATTACGGGGTTGATGTCGCCACCACCCGTGAATACAACGGCATCGGCAGCATATAATGCCTCGGTTACCTCGTGTGTATACTCTACATCTAGTGTGTATGCCCCTAAGTCACTGAAGATATCCGCCACTGAACCCCAGTCGTTCAGCACTGCGATGATTGGTCGTTTCGTTCGACGCTTCATCCTATCCCTTCCTTTCATTCATCGTGGTACTCGTCACAGTTGTCACACCAGACGTTACCATTCTCATCATATACTGGCTCGGAATCACAGGCCTGCTCATCAGCACCTTCGTCATCACTATGTGACCGAAGCTCAACCTCGCGTGATTCATAGAAAGCCCGCGTAGCCTTGGGTAAAGCAAGATATTTCATCATATCTGCTACCCCCATATCGCGCTGCACTCCCGATACTCCACCATAAACATCGAGCAGGGTTTGCATGGAACC
>Ga0209431_10000866_pt1 | contig 25298 bp, 24 predicted proteins | sample RifCSP13_3_FD_184021 | JGI IMG/M metagenome (GOLD analysis project Ga0209431, IMG submission 184021) | Soil microbial communities from Rifle, Colorado - Rifle CSP2_sed 13_3 (SPAdes) (version 2) | ecosystem: Environmental > Terrestrial > Deep subsurface > Rock core/Sediment | place: Rifle...
AACTGTATGTGCCGCCTAATGTGCCAAGGTCTTGCATTGTTGATGTGGCAGGATCCCACAAGAATGCGTGAGAGTCACCAGAGAGAGTGGCACTACTTCCTACTATTTGGCCTGCAGTGTTAATTGCATATGCATAACTGGATGTGCCGCCTAATGTGCCAAGATCAATTGGCAGAATAAAGCTTATTCCACCAGGATCTGAAATTTCTCCATTAACTAGACCATCTGCATCTCCAAATCCACCATCAGTTATTGTTAGTGTAATGACATTGTCTAATCCATCATCATCGCCAAGTAATGAGGACATGTCAGTCCATGTAGTGCCAATTACTTTCCAGTACTGGGATCCAATTGGAATGCTAGAAGGATATGTCATTGTTATTGTAATGATTTGTCCAGGGATTAGTCCTGTTACTGTCCAATCAAAGAATCCATGTGGGAAGAATATTGGAGGTCTACCTGCAGAGGGTAGTGTAGTATCATCAATTGCAGAAACGGTACTAAAGGTACCTGAATCAGTAAAAAATGATACGGTACCGGTTCCAGTAAAAGTTGGAACATCAATGCTGGTCTGTACCGTAGGGGCAAAAAATACAAAATCAGTTGCAGAACTACTTGTCCCAGACAACGACGAAAATAGTGACAAGGTTACACCATCAAATTTGTACAACCCATCATAATTTAGAACATAAAGAAAACCATCTGGTCCAAATCTCAATGCTTCGGCAGGATCAAATATACCTGAGCTAAGATAGACATCAATGAGTGCACCTGTAATGCCATCATATCGTTCGATATTGCCAGTACTCCAATTATACACGTAAAAATTTCCATCTGGACCAATGGTTAGACCATACAATTGTTGAAATACACTAATGAAAGAGCCAAGATTTGCCCCCGTCGTTCCGTCAAATTTTACGACATCATTTCCAGTATTAACATACAGATTACCATCCCTAGGATTGTAAAGAATTTCTTGGCCGCCGCTTGTTCCAAATACTGCATCGCCAGGAAGTCCTGAAACACCGAATGGTGCACCCGTAGGATCAAAGCGCAGAATCTGACTAGGAGTAGCCACATAGAGATTACCGCTAGGATCAAATGTAATGCCACGTGGGTTATTCAACCCGGTGATAAGCACTCCAATCGGATCACCAGTAATTGGATCGAATCTACTTATTTCGCCTCCCAAAGCACTACTGACATACAGCAGATGATCAAAAGGCCCAATTGCAGTTCCAATTGGATTTACAGTTGAAGCAAGAGTTGCATCTATACCATTTATGCCATCGGGTAAACCAGTTTCAGTATAACGCGTAATCAGGCCATTTCCAGTGCTTGCAACATAGAGTTTCACTGGCGGAGTGGTAGAATCACAAACGTTTCCCATACCATCCAAATCAACATCTGCTTGATCTGGATTTACTAGTGCAGGACAGTTATCTGCCGAGTCATCCACTCCATCGCCGTCAGAGTCAACCACACATGGAATATCATTAATCGGAGTTCCTATTGGCTGAGAACCAGAATATGTAGCACCACATTGATTGTCGATGGTGCCGGAGTTGGTGATGGTGCCGTTGTTAGTAATGATGGAGATGCCACCGCCGTTGGCGATGGTGCCGTTGTTGGTGAGTGTGCCGGAGTTGGTGAATGTACCTCCCATATTGTTGAAGGTACCGTTGTTGGTGATGGTGCCGGAGTTGGTGAGTGTGCCTTCGAAGTTTGTGAGTGTGCCGGAGTTGGTAATTGTGCCACCAGAATCAACGGTTACTGTGAGTCCGGTTGGAATGGTTACAATAATTCCGGTTGGAATGGTAACACTATCAGATGAAAGAGGAACAGTACCGCCCCAAGTAGCAGGATCATTCCAGTCACCGTTTTGTACTGCTACAAATGGAGACAATACATTTACTGAAAAGACTGTAGGAGTTGAGATTAGAGATACAGAGTTGCTGAGATTGTTAGATACATAGAGATATCCGTTTGCAGAGTCATATGCTATATTTTCAGGACGAGAACCTACTGGGATTGGTGAGCCGACGATGGTGTTGGTTGCACCGTCAATTACCGATACAGAGTCATCGGCATAGTTGGTCACATAGAGATATCCGTTTGCAGAGTCGTATGCTATATTTTCAGGACCAGAACCTACTGGGATTGGTGAGCCGACGATGGTGTTGGTTGCACCATCAATTACTGATACAGAGTTGCTGAGATTGTTAGATACATAGAGATAGCCGTTTGCAGAGTCGTATGCAATACCATAAGGAGCACTTCCTACTGGTATGATAGCTGTGACAGTGTTTGTTGTACCATCAATTACAGAGACAGAGTTGGCCCAATAGTTGGTCACATAGAGATATCCGTTTGCAGAGTCATATGCTATATTTTCAGGACCAGAACCTACTGGGATTGGTGAGCCGACGATGGTGTTGGTTGCACCGTCAATTACCGATACAGAGTCATCGGCATAGTTGGCCACATAGAGATATCCGTTTGCAGAGTCATATGCGATGCCTCGAGGACTAAAACTTACTGGGATTGGTGAGCCGACGATGGTGTTGGTTGCACCGTCAATTACCGATACAGAGTAGACCCAATAGTTGGTCACATAGAGATATCCGTTTGCAGAGTCATATGCGATGCCTCGAGGACCAGAATCTACTGGGATTGAGATTGGTGAGCCGACGATGGTGTTGGTTGCACCGTCAATTACCGATACAGAGTCATCGGCATAGTTGGTCACATAGAGATATCCGTTTGCAGAGTCATATGCGATGCCTCGAGGACCAGAACCTACTGGGATTGGTAAACCTACAACAGCGTTGGAACCATAACTGAATCCAGCATTTCCTGCATTGTCAGTAACTTTAGCAAGTATTGTATGGACTCCATTTGATAATCCTGATGTAGCAAGTGACCATGTTGAAAATCCAGTACCTGTATTTGTGGTGGCCTGGTATGCACCGCCATCAATTGATACCAGGACATTTGTTACTGCAATATTGTCTGAGGATATACCAGTTACAGTAGGGGAAGATGTGATTATTGTGCTGTCGTTAACTGGCGATGTTATAGATATGGTTGGAGGAATAGTATCTACGGAGACAGTATTAGGTGCAGTTCCCCAGGAAGGTTGATTGTCCTGAGCAGCATTATTTGTGAGATTTATTACTCCTGTACCGTCTGGATTCATAGTATAAACTTCAAAGTCACCATCCCTGTTGCTAGAAAATATAATCTTGGTGCCGTCTGGACTCCAAGACGCGTTCATATCGTCAGAGATGTTATTTGAAATGTTTGTCTGTCCTGTACCATCTGCATTCATGGTATATATTTCTCGGTTGCCGTCTCGCTCACTATAAAATACAATCATGTTGCCGTCGGGAGACAAAGATGGATGAACATCTGAGTCAGGGTCAGTTGTAAGTTGCGTAACTCCTGTACCGTCTGAATTCATGGTATAGATGTCATTGTTACCACCCATATTCCTATAGAACGCAATCTTGCCGTTTGTATTCCAAGAGGTGGGAATATCCCCACCAGGATTATTTGAAATGTTTGTCTGTCCTGTACCATCTGCATTCATGGTATATATTTCTCGATTGCCGTCACGATCACTAGAAAATGCAATCTTGGTGCCGTTGGGACTCCAAACGGAGATGACATCAAGTCCAGGGCTATTTGTTAATCTAGTTTGTCCTGTGCCATCTGCATTCATGATATAAATTTCATCGTCTCCATCTCTGTTACTAGAAAATACAATCTGAGTGCCATCAGGGGACCAGTTTAGATGATAATCTGCCGCTGGATTGTTAGTAAGTCTTGTTTGTCCAGTACCATCTACATTCATGGTATAGATTTCAATATTTCCATCCATGGTGCTATAGAATGCAATCTTGCCGTTTGTTACAGGACATGCAATATTGTTAACTGGAGTTCCAGTTGGCGCAGTTCCAGAATACACAGCACCGCATTGATTGTTGATGGTGCCGGAGTTAGTAATGGTGCCGGGACTGTTGTTGTTGATGGTGCCGGAGTTAGTAATGGTGCCGGGACTGTTGTTGTTGATGGTGCCGCCGTTGGTAATGGTGCCGGAGTTAGTAATGGTGCCATCAGTGATGATGGTGCCGGAGTTAGTAATGGTGCCGGAGTTAGTAATGGTGCCGGAGTTAGTAATGGTGGCGCCGCTGTTGTTGACGATGGTGTCAGAGTTAGTAATGGTGCCGGAGTTGTTGATGGTGGCGCCGCTGTTGTTGGCGATGGAGTTGTTGTTGTTAATGATGCCGGAGTTGTTGATGATGCCGAGGTTGGTGGAGATGATGCCGAGGCCGTTGTTGTTGATGATGCCGAGGTTGGTGATGATGCCGCCGAGGCTGTTGTTGATGTTGCCATCGTTGTTGTTGATGATGCCGGGGTTGTTGTTGAAGAGGGTACCGGAATGATTGTAGATGTTGCCGAGGTTGGTGATGGTGCCGTCGTTGTTGATGATGCCGGGGTTGTTGAAGATAGTACCGCCGTTGTTGATGGTGGTGCCGAGGTTGGTGATGGTGCCGAGGTTGGTGATGGTGGCACCGTAGTCAACGGTTACTGTGAGTCCTGTTGGAATGGTTACAGTAATTCCATTTGGAATTGTGATATTATCAGATGAAGAAGGAACTGCTCCACCCCAAGTTGCAGGATCGTCCCAATTACCACTTTGTACTGCAGTAAAAGAAGCAGCGTATGCTTCAGGAATTACACTTTTTGAAAAAGGTAATACAGGACTGACTGATCCTGCAAGTAAAACTATTGCCAATGCCAAAGATAATACTTTATGAGTAGACTCCTGTCTTAATTTAACCATCTCCTAAAACTCTAAAAATACAGGACAATATTAAGATGATCAAAAGTATGAATGTCATAAATGAATAATACACAGATCGCGTAAAACAATAAAATAAAAACAGATTAATGAAATTCACAACATTAAAACTAATAAAGAGTCAAAAACCATCAAAATATAACTAGATTAGCAAGAAAATAAACTAAATTCGTGATATTACAAAAACAAATCTAGATCGTAACATGCAAAATTAACAATTTACGACATTTCAAGCTACCACAATATCTGATATGCATCAAATGCCTTTAGTCCGGTTTTAGTCCAGCTTACTATTGTCTTATCATCAAATCTCTTAATTGTTGGAGAAGGGGTTGCGTTAATTTTCAGTCCGGTATCCAAATCAACTTTCAATATTCTGATTTGAGGATCATATCCTTTTGGAGCTGAAAACACATATGTCATTTGCTTGCAGTCAGACGGGATTCTAAATAAAAAGTTCTTGTCAGGTTCTTCCCAATCATACTTTAGTAGTATGGTTCTTGATTTTTTTGGCTCTATTGGGGGAATCTTTGCAAAAAATTCTTTGTGATATGGCTTGTTTACATTTAAGCTCATAATCTCAATTTGTCTTCCCCTGTCATCGGAGATATTTACATTCATGTCAGAAAATTCCTTTGGGGTATCACCATCAATTGTATAAAATATCTGGTTCTTTGCCTCCTTTGAAATATTTGTAAGCTTCCAGACCCATGTGTGACTTGTAAGCATTGTCTTTGTGTCAAGGACATCAAGTGAAATATCGATGCTTTCAAACTTGAAATTATTTGACGATTTTAAAGATTCATCAAGGGATAGTTTTTTGACTTTTTTTATCTTTGGTGCAATTTTATTGCCAAAGCCATCTCCATAGATATTGTAAATTTGTAATTCTTCGCCGTGTTTTATGCTGTAATCCCCTATTGGGTGGACTATCTTTTTGTATTCGCCTGAAAGCTTTAAAATATCATCTGCGATTCTTGCCGATGCAAAAATGTTCATGTCACCTGCAAGGTCCATTACTCTTCTTGTCAGGATAATTCCAGGGCCCCAGACATTATCCATGTTATTTAGGTCCTTTATGACATAGACAGGTCCCATGTCTATACCTATTCTGACTAGCAGGATATCATCGCCCTTTTGCGTCTTGTTGTATCGGTTAATTCCGCTGTGCAGCTCCATTGCCAGTCTCATTGGCTTTTCTGGGCTGTCTGCAAAGCCTATTGCCATGCCATCGCCAGTTGGCAAAATTACGGTAGCATCTGGAATCCTTTTTTGAAATGACTCAGTTCTTGATATCAGCTCATTTAGAACGATTATTTTTTTGACTTGGTTTTTTGTAGGAATTTTTGGGTTTGATGCAGCCACAATATCGATAAAAAACCAATGAAATGTCTTGGTAAGAGTTCTAATGTCTTCAAATCCTTCAATGTCTTCACCGCGAAGTGATCGAAGCATTTGGATGATAAAATCGCCAGGGCATTCTTTTAGAACATCATATGAATTGCCATGAGTCTTGATTGAGATTTTGTGTTTTCTTAATTGCTCCAAGAGCCAGTCCCTTCCCCTATGAGTCTCATTTAGTATTCCAAGTATCTCTGCAATTTGATCAAGCTTTGAAATGATGTTTTGTGTATTCCCCAATGAGGTAAAATAAGGACTAGCACCAATAAAGATTACTTTGATAGTGTTTTCAGATTATCCGGCAGAGATTTAATCAGCAATGATGGGACATAGACCACAAATTCATTTAATTTCTGCTTTCGATATGTTTACCATTATTTCTACAAAATGGCTCTCTAGTAAAATTTACAATTATTACATCTAACATGTGTTAGATGAATAGTTTTATTCATTCATGCTAGATTGTCTAAACTCTAGAATTAAACCAAAAAACCGCACAAACATGTAAACATCCTTGAAGGGATTTTCTATGTGTTACATGCTGTCAATTCTTTATTTTGTTTAAAGCGTATTATTGCAATGATTATGGGGATTCCCATGATTATGGGGCCTATAATTTGAAGTTCTGGGGGTTCTCCAGGTATCAAATTTGCCACTAGCATCAATCCATATGCTAACACTGGTAAAATCACAGAATATTTGGGAAGTTTATTTTCAACAGGTCTAGTTTTGCTTTCAAAAATTCTGTATATCAAATAAATTGAAAACGTTGTTAGAATCCAACCAAAAAAATTATGAAGTGGAACTCCAAAATATTCCCCTCCTTTTTTCCATATCCAAGCGTTTACCGTGGAGCCTGAAAGATAGGGATCAACTACAAAGTCCCAAGCAGTCATAACTATTGCACTAAGTAATGATAACACAATAATTTGTGATATTTTGTTTTGATGCAAATGATGTTTCTTTGAAAATATCATATTTGCAATGATGTAGCTAGGATAAATCATCATAAACCATGCCAGAGGAATAATTATTGGCACATGCCCCATTTTGTAACCTAGGTAATCTGTATAATGATAGTCTCCATATACTAGACCTGTTTCAACTCCCACTTGCTCATATCCCCAAGATATGCCTGCAGTTATTACAAAGAAAACTAGTGTTTTTTTCCATCCTATCAGATACCCTGCATGAAATAAACTAAAAATCAACATAAAGAGGGTCTTGATTCCAACACCGCCTGGAATTTCTGGTAAACTAATTGAATCTTTTAAGATTGGAAATGTGATGCTGGAATAAATGAACAGTGCAAGAAAAACCATTGAAACATACAATGGAGTTTTTTCTTTGTTCATTTTGACTCTACACTTAAAGATTATTTCTAGTATGAGTTATTTTTTTTGTAATGCTAGATTATCTAAATCGTAACATTAAATTAAAAACGATAACAGATCACTGATTCATTAAAATAGATTTCAATTTAGGATATAATGTTGAAAGGATTAGCGTATCCTGATAATTTTTTACCGCTATATGATCAATTAAAAACCAATCAACAAAAAAATAAGGCAATGTTAGAAGCAATAGATAACGTTAAACAACAATTAGAAAATTCTAATCATCCATTAGGTGCAAATCACAAAAAAGGTACTATTCCTAAATATTACATACAAAAATACAACCTTCAAGCACTATATCATTTTGACATGCCTGATGATTATCGCTTAATGTATACTGTAAGAAGAGCACTAGATGGGAAAGAGGCCCTGTTTTTGGAACTATTGAGTCATGATGAATTCAACAAGAGATTTGCACAGTATGAAAAAATCAGCATGGGTATTCAGATAGTTCTTCAGAATCGTCAGTTTTTTTATCAATGACATTTAGGTGATATAGTATTGTTTTTCTGTAAGCCATTCACATCATCTACTGTTAATAAAGTATGAATTTAATCACAGATATAAAAGAATGACGGAGGAATCACACTAACAAAATCTAAGGAAATGAATTCAGTACTGCGGCATAGCTTGCAAATCGATGGTTTTTTGGACTGACTTGTTTTTGATGATATTTTGATATGGTTTTTCCAGTGGCTCCATCCAATCCAAGTGGGCCATTGACGAATTTCTCGTTATTTGCCCAGTTTAAGACCTCATCAGTAGGACTGAAATAGTTTAGGATTTTTCCTTTAATTATTCTATCTAGTAATGATCCGTGTTTTTTGGATGATGGCACATCACTAGTTATGGATGCCCCAAAAAAGTGCACACTCTCAATTATTCCAGCATGATTCTTTTTTGCCAGGTTCTCCACAGTGCTAAGAATCACCTGAGAACCCAAAGAATGGCCCAAAAGGCGGATCTTGGTCTTGGGACTTTTAGATTTGAAATCCTCAACAAACATTGCCAGATTACGACCATTTTTTTTGGCAATTACCTGTCCTGCAGAAAGTGCACGTTTGACATGTTTTGGCAGATGAGCCCCAGTAGTATTGGAGTCATAGCTAAATCCAATTACGGGATAATGGTATCCCAGACGAGATAGTCTGTTTCTTGCAAGTATTACCTTTGCAATGGCTCCTGCGTTGTCATTTCTTAATCCATGAATCATTATTACAAGTTCTTTGGAGCCAACAAGTTTCTCAAAATCTTTTTTCGGATATAAAAAATATGAATTCTTTTTGATTGTTTTGCCATATGTCAAATCATAGTATCCCCGAGTTGATACTCTTGGAATAATTTTGGTCATTCTGATGGGCCTAGCTGCTTTTTGTATTTGGCAATGTCTGCTTCTTCTATTTTGGCAAATAATGGTGTTGCATCACCAAGTAAATGTCCAGATTTTACTGCAATATCAGATATGGAATCCCATTTGTTTTCATTGACTTTGCCAGATAATCCAAGCTGCTCCCAAATCTTTTGTGAGGATTCTGGAAGAAACGGAAATAATGCTATTGCCATGCTACGAGCTGCATTTACTGATAAAAACACACAGTTTACAGTGCCAGGTCCTTTCTTCCAGGGTTCCTTGTGCTGGAAATACTGGTTAAAAAATGATGAAAACTCCATTATTTTCTTTAGAGCCCTGTCAAGATGGTTTTGCTCCATTAATAGGCCTAGTTCGCCTGAAAGATTCTTTATTTTGCTTTCCGCTTCGATGTCTTTTTGATCATAATTTTCAGTCTCTGGAATTATTCCATCAAATGCCTTTTTTGTAAATCCCAATGCACGGTTAACAAAGTTTCCAAGATTTCCAATCAGTTCGGAATTGATTCTGTTTGTAAATTCATCCCAATCAAAGTTCAGATCATCCTGAGAGTATGGATTAATGGCAACCAAGTAGTACCTCAGATAATCAGCAGGGTAGTATTCTAAAAATTGCCTCAGTCCAATGTACCAGTTTCTGCTTTTGGAGATTTTCTTTGATTGTAATGTAAGATGCCCCCTAGTTGGAATAAAATCAGGAAGTTTGTATTCGCTGTTTATTCCTAAACGCATTGCAGGCAAGAACAGATAGTGATGATATACGATATCCTTACCAATAAAATGGTAAATGTCTGCAGAGTTCCAAAATTCTTTTCCATCAATTCCTTTATCCTCAAGAAATTTTATCGCAGTAGAAATGTATGCCAAATGATTGTCAAACCAACCATAGAATACCTTGTCTTTGGCGCCTTCAAGAGGCACTGGAACACCCCAAGAGATATCGCGTGTGATATCCCAGTCAATTAGGCCAGATTTTATCCAGTTTTGAACATATTTTTTTACATCTTTTTGCAGATTATCATTTTCATCCAGCCACTTGTATAATGAATCGCCAAAATTTTTTAGTTTGAAAAAGAAATGAGTCGTCTTTTCTTTGGTAGGAGTTTGCCCACAAATTGAACACATTGGATCAGATATTTCTTCAGGAACCCGTCCACAACTCTCACAAAGATCAGAGTACTGATCAACAGCATTACAATAAGGACAAATACCCTTGACATATCTATCAGGTAGAAATTTTTTGTCGTTGCTACAGTAAAATTGAATGATTTCTTTTTCATAGATATGACCTGCGGTGTTGAGTTTTTTGAATACATCTTGAACAAATGCAATGTTTTCAAGAGAGCTTGTTTTATAAAAAAAATCAAAATCAATACCAAAGGCAGTAAAATCATCATAATCACGTTTATTCCAATGTGCCACATATTCAGAAGGCGTCTTTCCTTCTTTTTCAGACTGGATCAAAATCGGAGTGCCAAAATCATCAGATGCACAAATATAGTAAGCCTCAACCCCCTTTAGTTTCAGGAATCTTGTAGTGACATCAGCCGGCAGATATGTTGATGCGACGTGACCAAGATGTATCTCCCCGTTTGCATACGGTAATGCACTTGTAATGATTGCCTTGGATCTCATGGGTGATGATTTTAATTACAATAGAGGTTAAGAAGCTAATCCTTTTTCATGATTCAGGCCAATCGCTATCACATAAGGAGCATATGCCCCTATATCCAGAATAACGATCATCCCAAATTAATAGAGCCGATTTTTTCCCACAGCTATTACATAAAAATTTCTTTGAATCAACCATGCATAAATTTGCATTATTTAAGATATAATAAAGCATTAGCAGAATTTATAGAAAGTTAAGGGATTAGCTAACAACTAGTTATCTCATTGTAAGACATATTCATGGTATGATGCTAGGGCCTAAAATTAGAAGAGATATGATATTTGGCTCAAAAGAAGTGGAGCCATTTTTAAAAGATCAGATGGTATCGTTCAGAGAAATAGATCAGAGTTACTGTGTTGGAATAGTAGACATTGTAAATTCTACACAGATTACAGCAAAGTTATCACAAGTAAAGGCATGTGAGTACTATACCGTGTTTCTCAACGCTTTAGGTTACATTGCAGAGGCAAATGGGGCAACGGTTGTAAAAAACATTGGAGACAGTATTTTGTTTTACTTTCCAGAATTGTCAAAAGACGAGTTCTCAATCCCAGTTACATGTGGGGGGAAAATGCTAGAAGCATCAGAGGGAATTAACAAGATATTGGCAAAAAGAGAATTACCTAAAATTCAGTACAGAGTGAGTGTTGATTATGGGCCATTAATGATTGCAAGTTACAAAACATCTTGTTGTGAAGACATATTTGGTTCAACTGTAAACCTCTGCTCAAAAATCAACCGCACTGCAAAACCAAACGGAATGGTGGTAGGAAATGATTTCTATCAGATAATCAAAAAATCAAGCCACCATAGATTCACAGAGGTAAAGAAACTCGAAACGGGATTAAGACAGGATTATCCAGTTTATGAGGTTATTTTTTCATAAAGCACAAAAAAAGATAGTCAAAATATACGCAAAATAACTAATTAATGACTTTACATCATATCTTCTATTCAGAAAAGACTAATCTTTCGATTCGTCATATTCATCTTCCATTGGCTTGATTGTCTCACAGGTCAAAGGATCAATTGTGTTGTTTCCTTGTCCTCCATGGCACACATCAGTTCCACCATCGCCTGTTAGAACATCATTTCCTTGCTCACCATAAATTTTTTCATTTCCATTTCCTCCATTTAGTATATCATTGCCTTTTCCACCATTGATTTTATCATTACCTTCTTCTCCACCTATTGTATCATTTTGATTTCCTCCGGAAATGATGTCATTATTTGCACCACCTTGAATCAGATCATTCCCATCATTTCCAAATATTCGATCATTTCCTTCTTGACCAATTATCATGTCGTTTCCTTTTCCTCCAGAAATCTTATCGTTTCCCATTCCACCAACAAGACAATCATCTCCCTCCTTACCCATCATTACATCATTACCACCTAATCCTTGTAGGAGATCATTCCCACGTGTTCCAATTAACACATCATTTTTCTGTGTACCAGTTATCACATGACTAAATTGGTTGGGTGTCTTTCCACAAAAGAGTTGAACAATTACTACTTTGCCGTATGTATCTATAGCGTTTACAGTTGGCATAAAATGAATTATAGCAATAGATAGGACTAGAAAAATAAAAAGGCATGTTGGTTTTTCAAAGTCTGTATGCAAGTATAAAACTACAAATTCAAAGTATTTATCAAATTAAAAGCATTTCAAATCATGTGTTAATGATATGTGGGCATATTATTTAGCAAACTACAATAAAGGACATTGTTTGTGTGAGTGAGCCTGCAAAAGCACTATTAAGCAAGTTGACTTGGAGTTGCCAGAAAGTGTTCAGGTCTGATATAGGAGACAGTGTACCAACTGCCTGGTCTATTGTCAAAAGTGATGTTTTTGTTGCATATGTTCCAGATGTTGTCGAGAACTTGGTGTTGTCAACGTTCATCTGGTTTGTAGGTAATGCAGATGCATCAAGCCAGTTACTACCACTTACTGAAAGTGCACCTGATGCAGAACCAGTATTATGAAGTACAAGTGTCTGTTCTGTACTTGTAGTTCCAGGTCCAAGTGAACCATAATTGATAGGAGCGCCTGAAATAAATTGTGTCCCACATGTTGCAAGTACATCTACCTGTCCTGTAGTATCAGTACCTGATACTACGTTTTGTATTAGTACTCCTGTAACGGGATCATTAGGATCAAAACCATCGCTTCCAGCAAAAATTGCGTCGCCTGAATACACTGCATCGATACGGTGTGAACCTAGACTCAATGTGTTAAGTGTGTATTGCGCTGCGTAACCTACAGAAGGATTCGGAGATATTGGAACTGAGGCCACAAAATTGCCATCAATAGTAAATGCAACGATTCCAGTGGGTACTTCTCCAGCATTACTGCCACCAGTTACCGCCGCAGTAAATGTGACGGATGAACCAATTAATGACGGATTATTATTAGATGTGATAGTTGTTGTTGTACTAACTAATCCAAATGCAAATTCATGAATTATTGGAGACAGTAGTAGTACAAAGATTATAAAAATTGGAAGAATCTTTTTTTGAAGAAACATCATAATTTATGAAATGAATGTTATATTTATGTATGATCTTTCCATTGTTGGAAATAGAATAATATAATATATTAAAGAGAATTTGTTGTCAAAGAACAGGGAAAATTTATTTTATCATATTTTGCAACAGGATAAATCACAATATTATAAATTCATAAATACAGTGTATCAGCTACAAATAGTATGAAAATCATTTGGTTTTTTCTTACAGTAATTCTTTTGATCCCAGTTACAACATACGATGTCTATGCACTCCAGCAAGTTGCAGGAAAAATAATGGTGGAAATCAAGCCTGGAGAGACCAAGTCATTTCAGTGGGGACTAATTTCAGATGAAGATAATCCCATTACAATAGGTCTTTCTGCAATGGGAAGCGGCTCAGAATTTTTATCGTTTGAAAAAAGCATCACACTTCAGCCAAGGCAGCTCATATACGCCAATGTAACTGTGACAATACCACAGGATCATCCTGGAGGACGGGATCTTAGTCCATCAGTGTATGCTACTCAGTTTGGAGTGCAGGATGGCTCAACTATACTCAACATACAGATGAAGAAGATACCTTCAATAATCATTGCAGAAAATGACAACCCAGAATTTAGAACAAACACAGCATATGATCAGCCAGAACAGGAAAGCAATGAAACACTATCAAACATAGTCACAAAGGCACCGAGTGAAAAAGGTGAGACATTTATCACAAATACACAGTCTGCCAAACAAGAAAAAACACCTTTGGGTGGAGGATGTCTGATTGCCACTGCCACTTATGGTTCTGAGCTAGCACCTCAAGTGCAACAGCTTAGAGAACTAAGAGATAATTCACTATTACAAACAGAATCAGGAACATCATTTATGGCTGGATTCAACCAGTTCTATTATTCATTTAGTCCAACTATTGCAGACTGGGAAAGAGAAAATCAAGTATTCAAGGAATTTGTAAAAATTTCTCTAACTCCAATGATTTCATCTTTATCGATTCTGAATTATGTGGATATGGATTCAGAATCTAGTGTACTAGGATATGGAATATCTTTGATTTTACTAAATATGGGAATGTATTTTGTTGCTCCAGCAGTTGTAATTCATACAATTAGAAAAAAAGTCTAATTTCTGTTGAGAGTCATAAGATTATGCCTAAAATGGGTGATTAACTCACGCTAACTCTAACACCCATATGAAGACAATTAGAAAAAAGAATTAAAGATTACCAGCTGTGTGCGTATTTGACTTGTTCTGGTGTGAGCTTGTCAATTTTTACATCCATCGCCTTTAGCGCATCAACTGCAACTTGCTTGTCAATTTCTTCTGGAACATTGATGATTTTGTTGCCAATCTTTGCATGATTTTTGAGAATATACAAAACAGATAGAATTTGATTGGAAAATGATTGGGCCATTACTTCTGGAGGGTGACCTTCGGCTGCCACAAGATTTGCAAGTCTTCCCTCGCCAATAAGATAAACACGTTTACCGTTTTTTAGTGTGCATTCATCAAGATTTGGTCTTACTCTTTTTACTGATTTTGATTCTTTAAGCAAAAACTTGCTATCAATTTCAACATCAAAGTGACCTACATTTCCCATGACAGCACCATTTTTCATTTGTAAAATGTGTTCTTTTCTAATTACGCTAGTCATTCCAGTACAAGTGATAAAGATATCACCAATTTTACAGGCCTGTGCCATTTGCATCACTTCAAATCCATCCATGTGAGCTTCTAATGCCTTTACAGGATCAATCTCAGTCACTATTATTTTGGAGCCCATTCCATGACATCTTGCTGCGACACCGCGGCCTACCCAGCCATAACCTACAACTACAACTCTCTTTGATGCCAAAAGCAAGTTCATTGCACGCAAGTATCCATCAATTGTACTTTGCCCAGTACCATAGCGATTATCAAACATGTGCTTTGTGTATGCCTCATTTACTAAAATTACAGGATAGCGAAGTTTGCCTTGTTCTTCAACAGCTCTGATTCTAGTTACACCAGCAGTTGTCTCTTCAGTTGCACCAAGAATTTTCATATTTTTGTATCTATTATCAAAATGTGCCTTTACGTTCATGTCAGCACCATCGTCAGTCAAAATAGTAGGCTTGTGATTCAAGACTTGGTCAATACACCAGTCATACTCTTTTACTGATTGGCCGTGCCATGCATAAACATGAATTCCTTGCGATGCCAAAAATGCTGCAATGTCATCTTGTGTTGTAAGAGGATTTCCACCACAGCATGCAACAGTAGCACCTAATTCCTTTGCCCCCATTAAAAGAACAGATGTCTCCTTTGTTATGTGTAAACAAAATCCAAGGGTGATTCCTTTGAGGGGTTTTGATTTTTTTAATCGGTTAATGGTATTATCTAAAATTTGCATATGAGATCTAGCCCATTCATAAGACAATTTACCGTCTTGGATCAATTTTACGCTAGACTTTACCTTACTCAATACAATTTGGCTTCAGAAAGAGTATAAAATTCTATCATGCGAATCTAAATAAATGACAAAATCATGAAATTAACAGTATGGCTTGGAAAAAAATTGCTGAAAAGGGAGATATTGCAGCAGGCAAAGGAAAGGCCTTTAAAATTGACAATAAACAAATTGCAATATTTAATCAAGATGGATATCATGCAATAGATGATCTGTGTGTTCATCAAGATGGATCAATTGCACCAGGAAAACTCGAAGGGGATATTGTAGAATGCCCATTACATTTTTGGCATTACAATATCAAAACAGGTGAATTGAAAGACTATCTTAAAGACGTAAAATTAGCAACATATCCTGTTGAAGCAAGAAATGACGGAATTTACGTAGATATCTAGACAATTCAAGTAAACATGATTTATCATGTTTTGAAGATAGTTTAAACTCATGGAATCATAACTAAAATAACCATTTGACAATATGTCTGTCATTTAAAGATAAAACACTCACTTTTTAGGCATGGTTGTAGTCATATTTTAAAAAGACAGATCATACTATCATATAATATGAATAATTCCCAATTACGGGATATTTGCGATTATCTTTTATGTATAAAAATCAATAATTATCATTGCAACAAAAAATAGTAGTATTGTCGATTTTATTTGGAGTTATCATGATTGGAAATTATGCTTATGCGGAGGAGTTGGATGAATACATTAGAATTGATTTAGAGAAGTTTGTAAAACCAGAATCAGCAAGAGACTATCAAGAGATAACAATCACAGGACATGTAAATGGATACACACGTGGAGACAATATTGTAATAACAATCATATCTCCAGACAAATCTGAAGAAGAAATTTCTACGTATGCATCAAGAGATGGAGATGTATATACATTGTTGCACATGACAGAAGAGTCTCAAATAGGAAATTATAAAATGATTTTAAAATATGACGGCACAGAAAGAGCATCTACAGAATTTGAAATAATGGAGCCATAATACAACTGAAAAAATAACGTGAATAAACAGTTGTTTGTATTCCTATAGATAAAATTCAAAGAATAACATCTTCGGTGTACCGAGAGTATGTTGTGCGCTGATTACCTTTGATAATTCAACATAAAAATGACCATATCAAACAAGGCGTAGTCAAAATGAACCAATTCAGATTTGATACTTGGAACAACTTTTATTCTGACGATTTCTGAAAATAATCTGTTGAATCAAAAGATTTTAGATGAGATAATTAATCAAGATTATGCCGCCATTACAAACACTATCGAGGAGTTTCTAGTAAAGCAGATTGAAAAAAATAAAGCAAAAGGATTGATTCTTGGTCTAAGTGGAGGGATAGATTCTGCAGTGTTGGCACATATTTGTAAAAGAGCACTCAAAGGAAAAACACTTGCAGTCATAATGCCAGATACGCAGATCACACCAAGTATAGAGACAGAAGATGCAATGAAAATGATAGCACTTACGGGATTAGAATACAAATTAATGGACATCAAACCAATTGTAAATGAGTATTCAAAGTATCTTGAACCAAATGAATGGGCCAGAGGAAACCTCAGAGCACGGATAAGAGCAAATGTTTTGTATTATTACGCAAATGCAAAAAACTATCTGGTGTTAGGTTCAAGTGATAAAAGTGAGTATTTGATTGGATATTTTACAAAATATGGAGATGGTGCATCAGATTTAGTCCCAATAATTTCATTATACAAATTACAAGTAAGGGAGATTGCAAAATTTTTAGGTGTACCTCAAAGTGTCATTGAAAAAAAGAGCAGTCCTCACCTATGGAAAGAACACGAAGCTGAAAAGGAACTAGGAATGTCATATGAAGACATAGATTCCATACTTTATTGTATTTTTGATAAAAAACTTTCAGTTGAAAAAACTGCCGAAACATTACAAATTGAAAAACAAATTGTTGAAAAAGTCTATCAGTTGTATCTCAACAGCATACACAAAAGAGAAACACAACAAAAACCATTTGAGGATGAGCAATGAAACTGCAAGATACCCTTAGCAACTCAGAGCAAATGCTAGATATTTCAAAAAAGGTGAGAATTTACTTGTGTGGTGTTACAGTTTATGACGAATCACACATAGGACATGCAAGGACAATAATTGTTTTTGATGTTCTAAGAAAATACTTGGAGAACAAGGGGATTATGGTGGACTTTATTCAAAATTTTACAGATGTGGATGATAAAATAATAAATCGTGCAAAATCAGAAAATACAACTGCAGAGCAAATTAGTTCAAGGTACATTCAAAATTATTTTACTGATTTTGATGGGTTAAACGTAAAGCGTGCAACAAACTACCCAAAGGCAACTGAGCACATAGAGGATATTGAAAATTTTATCAAAAAGTTAATTGAAAAAGACATAGCATATGTGTCAAAGAACGGAGTGTATTTCTCAGTATCAAAATTTCCGCAATATGGCAAATTATCAAAAAAAAAAATAGATGAATTGCAATCAGGTGCAAGAATTGAAGTGGATGAGGCAAAAAAAGATCCTTTAGATTTTGCATTGTGGAAATTTTCAGATATTGACCCACTCTGGGATAGCCCATGGGGCAAAGGCAGACCAGGATGGCACATTGAATGCTCTGCAATGAGCATAAGATACCTTGGAGAAAATTTTGACATACATGGTGGTGGAAGAGATTTGATATTTCCTCACCATGAAAATGAAATTGCACAGTCAGAGTCCTTTACGTCAAAGCAGTTTGTAAAAATTTGGATGCATGTAGGAATGGTTACAATTAATGGCGAAAAAATGTCAAAATCACTTGGAAACATCAAATCAATAAAACATGTACTGAATAACTGGGGACCAAACATAATCAGATTGTTTTGTTTATCAGGGCATTATTCAAAACCAATAGACTACTCTGAAGAATTATTAAAAGAAAACCTTACGAAATGGCGTCAAGCTGAGATATGTTATTATGAATTGATTCATGCAAACAAGGAAAACCATAGCAGTGAAATCAAGTCAGTAATTGAAGAGGCAAGAAATGAATTCGATAATGCGTTAGAATCGGATTTTAATACACATCTTGCACTTTTATCATTTTTCAACCTAGTAAAGGAAGTAAATTACTTGGCTGCTGAAGAAAAGTTGGGCTCAAATGACACTAAAATAATCATTCCAGAATTTGAAAGAATGCTTGAGATTTTAGGTTTAATCATCCCTAAAATAACTGCAGATGAAAAACAAGAAATAGATAATTTGATCACAGTCAGAGAGCAATTAAGAAAAGAAAAGAAATTTCAGGATGCAGACAAAATTAGAGACAAACTCAATGAAATGAACATTGAGTTAATTGATCACAAAGAAAAAACAATCTGGATGCGAAAAGAAAAGATCAAAGCAGACATCCAATAACACATCCAAACAACAGAAAATCATGCAAATTAAAAAATTAGTCCAGTCTAATTAGTTACATCTAATTTTCACATTGTTTAATAATTGTCAAAAATAAAAATATTCATGAATGTGTGGAACAAGTTTTGGAATTGGTATGAAAACAAAATTCTGGGCAGCGTAATCATAATTGCAATAATACAATTTATCCAAATTCCACATATGATTTGGAATGCAGATATGATGTTAGAAACAGGAATGATATCCAGAGTGCATCCAATAATAGACTGGCTATTATATGGAGTTGATTTGATTGAAATCATTTCAATCATCAATGTTGGAATGATTATGTTCAGTTTAATTAAAAAAAGAAGGACAGAACAGATCATAGGCAGTATAAAGCAAGATTAGATTAACACCGGTACAAATAGAGGAAGAAACAGAATGAAACATGTCGTTATTTTGTGAAAAGTGCAACAACAGAAGACTGCCAAAATGGATAAAGGAAGAAAACAAGACACATTGGCTTTGTGAAACTTGTGGCAATTACGTCGATGATAAAAACAACATCATTGTCAAAGCATAAAAGAATTTTAAAAACACTGATAAAAACAGACTATTTCTTTGATGTACTAACCAGAGACACTACATCCCTATCACGTAGTTGATAGTCGACGGGCAATCTCAAATTATATCTCAAATCTTTTCCATAAAGCAATCCCTTGGTAAGGTCGGTATGAATCTCCTTTGCAAGATCAGCAATTGTCGCTCCAGCCTTAAGCAAGATCAAGTCAGGCAGTACACGTCCTTTTTTATCTGCAAGGTGTTTCTCATCAGCTACAGGATAAATGGAATTCATCTTTAGAAGTTTGAATACTGCAACATTTATCGCAAATTGCACACCAGTTCGCATGTATTCACCCATTATTCCTTTTTTTATGAAATCCAATGCATTGATTTGTTTTTCATTAAGCTCTTCAGATTTTATTATTTCAAATTGTTCTGAGCCAGGAGAATATTTGATCAACCCCTTTTGTTCAGCCCTTCTTAGACTAAATTCACTGTCGCCACTGACAGGAATTACAATAGAATCATTATAGCGTTCTCGTAGTCTAGCAAAATTTTTATCCGCACCTTCAACATCTATTTTGTTTGCAACGATCAATGTAGGTTTTGAGATTTTTCTAATATACGCAGCAAGTTTTTTACTGTCAACCATGTCAAAATCATCAAATTCCTTCTCTTCTAGTCCAAGTGCGACTAGTGCGTCTTTGACATGTATTTTATTGACACCTATGCCACGATACAAATCAGTAATGGCATCAACAATACCAGAGCCAGTTCGAATTAACTTTGAAACCTTGTCTCTATTTCCTTCTAAAATCTTATGATACCACATGATCAATTCCTCTTCAATATCTGCAAAATCAGATATAGGGTCACCGCTTCCAACCTCACTGATTTTTCCAGAAGAATCTATACCACCAGATGCATCAACTACATGAAGCAAAGCATCAGATTGTGCAGCAATTGAGAGAAATTGATTTCCCAATCCTTTTCCTTTCCATGCATCCTTGATAAGGCCAGGCAAATCAATTAATTCTACTGGGATATATCTCCAACCTTCAACACATTTTGAATTGTTTGGATTATCTTGTATTTTGAATTCAGGATGAACACATAATGTAATTGCGTGCGCTGTTCCAGAAACAGGTTTTTTTGTTGTAAATGGATAAGAAGAGATTTCTTCAGAAGATAAAGTTGCAGCATTATAGAAAGTAGTTTTACCAGTATTTGTTTTGCCGATCAGTCCAAGTTTAATTGGCATGATTTGATTGCAATCTAAGAATATTTATCTCTGCCTAGATATCAGAGTCGTTAATTTTCTCGGTTAGCTTTTCGAGGGATTGTTTTAATTCCTTTATGGACCACTCGATGTCACTTGCATCTTTTTTTGAAAGTTCATGTTTCCACTTCTCTAAAACAATATTTGCTATTTCTGAGCAGTTGTAAAGCAGATTCCAATACGGGTGGTGTTCTGCTGTTGCATATGCAAGTTCAGTCACATCATTTAATCCATTTTTAGCTCTTGCCAGAGATGTAATGTTTTCACCAAAAACTTTTACAATATTACTTTCTAGATCTTTTTCAACTTTTAACGGAGTGTTGTTTTTTTCATGTTTATTGACTAGTTCAAGTAAATCATTGTAAAAAGCATCAAAAGAAGTCATGTTTAGAATAATCTCTGATGTTCTGCCAACATGCATCTATTGAATACAACTTTGATGCCTTTTTTTCTTGCCATTTCTTCGGCTTTAGGATTGTGAATTCCTTCTTGAAGCCAAATTACTTTGGGATTTTTCTTTATAGCTTCCTCTACAACAGGAAGTACAAGATCAGATGGTCTAAACACATCAACAATGTCAATATCACCATCAACATCAGAAATACTACTGTAACATTTTTTGCCTAAAATCTCATCAGTGGTAGGATTTACCGGAATTATGTCAAACCCATTTTCAGATAGATATTTTGGCACGTAGTGTGCTGCCTTGTTGTCATTTTTAGACATGCCAATTACTGCAACATGTTTTAAAGAAAGAATGTCTCTTATTTCATCATCAGTGTAAGAATCATGCTCCATGAGAAATCTAAAACATGGTTGAATATAATTTTTGAAGTAAACAAGTGCGTTTATAACATCAAAGAATTACCAACTAGAAATTCATTACAAATACAGTAATAACACAATAAGATCAAAGAAATAATGAAGGAATCTATTCTAGTTACGGGTGCTACTGGGTTCATAGGATCCAGATTGGTCAATTCCCTCGTTGAAAAAGAATACAACGTCTCATCACTGATTCGCAAAGGAAAAAGGGGACATGTTAAATCAAAAAACATAGTAGGGGATTTGACAGATTCCAGACTAGACGTTCCAGATACAGAATTTGACTGTGTCTTTCATTTGGCATCACATACGCCACTTGAAAAAAACAAAAAAGTTTTAGAAAAAGTGAATTTAGGAGGGACAAAAAATCTTTTTGAACATATCAAAGACAAAACAAAGGCAATTACATACATTTCAGGGCTAGGAGTTTATGGAGAAACGCAAGACAGTATTGTTGACGAGTCTTTTCCATACAATCCAAATACAGATTTTGTAAAAATAAGATTAGAAGCTCAGAAATTTCTTGAAAAAAAGTGCAAAGAACTAGGAATTGATTTTACAGTCATACATTTTGGTGACGTATATGGTTCAGGCGGATGGTTTTATGAGGTACTAGTCAAACGTCTGTTAAAAAATACATTTAGACTCCCAAAAGGAGGGGACTATTACAAAGCATTTGTGCACGTAGATGATGCAGTAGGTAGCATGATATCCATTTTGGAAAAAAATTCAATAAATGAAACATACATCGTAGCAGATCACACATCGATAAAATTCAAAGAGTTTGTAGATTTCACTGCAGACAGTATAGGGGCAGCTCATCCAGGAGCCATACCCATATTTGTAGCAAAAGCAGTTCTTGGAGGGGATTTGATAAAATTACTCACCACATCAATGAAAGTATCAAATAAGAAAATAGCTCAAATATATGAATTCAAATTTCCATCATACCTACAAGGAATACCAAATGTAATTTCTGAATTAAAAACCAAAGAATTACTGAAATAAACAATATAAAAAAAGCAAAATCGCATGGTATTTTAATAATAACAAAAATCGGATTGTATGGAACCAACTCCAGAAGAGCCAAAAGATGTAATTGTTCTTGGGGCAATTAAAAAAGGAGCCAAAAAATTTGAAAAGATACAAAATGTGGCTCAAGTAGATGCTGAGGAATTAAATTCAATTCTTGAAAAACTTGAGAAAAGAGAACTAATCACAGTGGAAGAAAAAAAGAGTTGGTTCGGTAAAAAAATAGAGATCAAAATCACAGAAAAAGGATCAAAAGAAGTAGAAGAGAGAATTCATGAATTACAAGGCAAGTGGGACCAAATGTCATTATTGTACAAAAGTGGAGACAAGCAAAAACTAAAGCAATACATGGATGATAACAAATCGATCCTTCCTATGATGATGTTCTTTGGAGTAATGGACATGATCATGTTTTCAATGATGTTTAGCATGATGGGCATGATGATGACAGACTATGTACCAACAGAAAGTATTCCAAGTGATGCGGGAGACAGCTCATCAGACGGTGGGTCGGACGGTGGTTCCGATGGGGGCGGTTCTGATGGGGGTGGATTTGACTTTGATGTAGGATTCTAAGTTAAAGTTGATATTTTATACTTGAAGTAAAGAACACATACAGTTGATTTATAGCTCGTATGACAATCCAGGGTTAGTCAAAGTATTATCATTTCTAAAATCACATGGTACAGAATATCTTTCAGGTCAAGATTTGAGCGATGTCTTAAGAATAAGCAGAGTTGCAGTGTGGAAGCATATTAAAAAAATCAGAGAGTTGGGGTATAAAATAGAATCAAAACAAAAGCTAGGATACAGACTAGAATCCAGCACAGATATGTTGCTACCATGGGAAATCACATCAGGATTAAAGACCAAAATATTTGGAAAGAATGCATATTATTTTGATACAATTGATTCTACTCAAAATCAAGCAATGAAGATGGCTTCAGATGAAGCAAACAATGGAACAGTGATAATTGCGGAAAAACAAACCTGCGGAAAAGGGAGATTAGGTAGAAAATGGATTTCACCTAAAGGAGGCATATGGCTTTCAATAATTCTGCATCCAAAATTTGACATATCAGTAATCACATTATTTCCAATAGCTTCTGCATTAGCATTATCAAATGCAATAGAAAAAACATTAAACATTAAATCAGAGTTGAAATGGCCAAATGACATAACAATCAAAGGCAAAAAAGTTGCAGGAATGTTAGTTGATGCGTCATTAGAGTCAAATAAAATAGAAAATCTGATTTTAGGTGTTGGAATAAATTTTGATGTAGACGTTAAGCAAATTGAAAAGATCTTAAAAGACACACCAAATTTTTATGGAGTCGCATCACTAAGTGAACAAAATAAAACAATAAAGCCAATTTTACTAGTACAATCATTTTTGATGGAATTAGAACATATTTACAATTTATTGAATGCTGGCGATACTGAAAAAATTATCAGAGACTGGACAAAAAAATCATCAACTATAGGTCAAAACATAGAACTAACCACAGAAGATGGAAAAATTAAAGGCAAGGCAATTAAATTAGATGATGATGGAGCACTAGTCATATCAGAAAATAAGAAAAACAGACGAATTACTTCAGGAGACATAACACATCTTACAAAATGAAATAAATAGAATGTACATTATTTTTTTGAAGATTTTCGTTTCATTCTCTTGTTTTTGGATACGGATGACTTTCTAGGAGATTTTCCATCTGAAATGAGTTTGGATTGCATCTTTAAGAGGTTTTTAAGATCATTTTGGATATCAAAAACCACTGCAATCATGTCTTCTAGTGCCTTAGAATATAGATTATACACAGATAGCAGTTCAGACTGCTTTTTAGATACTTTAGCAAGGTATTCGTTTGAGCGCAAAAGATTAGCAGCAGTAATTAGTTCAGGCATGTCTGAAATTGGACCTCCCAACTCATCTACTTCTAACTGAATATCTTGAATCTTCTTACGAAGTTCATAGATAATTTCACCTACACCAATCTCGCTCAATCTAAAAAATTGTATTTGTTAAAAGATTAAAGATTTACTAAGAGAATCAAATGGAGTTTTAAACTAAAAATGATAGTAAATGTCAAGAGATGTAATTTATAACAAAATAGAAATAAAATATATCTGAAATCAAAATATCAAACATATTGATGCGTGTTTTTCTAGGGGTAATTTTACTACTCTCTAGTTTCATTTCAGTTCCGGGGTTTGCTCAAACTTCAGATGATGCACAGATAATGTTCAAACAAGCCAACGAACACTTTGTAAAAGGAGAATACAATCAAGCGATTGTAATCTATGACGATATTTTAGAAATATCTCCGAATAACATATCCACATTAAAAATGAAGGCTATCGCTCTAAGTAATTCAGGGTATCACGAAAAATCATTAAAAGAATTCTTCAAGATCATTCAGTATAGACCAGATGACATCACAGCACTTACTGGGATGGGCATTGGATTTGGAAATTTGGGAGAGTATCAAGAAGCCAAGTACTATTTTGAGAAAGCCGTCAAGAGAAAACCAGATA
>Ga0209431_10000869_pt1 | contig 25279 bp, 23 predicted proteins | sample RifCSP13_3_FD_184021 | JGI IMG/M metagenome (GOLD analysis project Ga0209431, IMG submission 184021) | Soil microbial communities from Rifle, Colorado - Rifle CSP2_sed 13_3 (SPAdes) (version 2) | ecosystem: Environmental > Terrestrial > Deep subsurface > Rock core/Sediment | place: Rifle...
ATATTTTTAGTAATGTAGGCTTTAATACAAAAATTCTAGGAACGCAAAGATACAGTATAGAAAATATGTTTGGTTGGAAATTATTAAAAAAACCTCAAATGGAAAATCCTACCTATAATCTTCCTGAAGATTATGAATGGGTTGAAAAATTCTATAAACATCATTTAGAAAAAAATCTAATTTGTGATACATTAATAGCCATTGGTACATAAGATATAAAATTAAATAAGAAAGAGTTAAAAATCGAGTCAAATTTTAAAATAGCATTTTATTTTTTATAATTCAAAATAATTATAGTCTTGTAAAATAATTTAATGTCTTTTCCATAGCCATTAATTGAATTGTTCTCTCTTCCTCATTCTTCTGGTTTGTTGTAAACAACATTAATTCTTTCTGAAGCATTTCTGCTATTGGTACTTCACCATGACCAATCTTACTATCTCTAAAACATGGTTCATTATTGACTGTTTGATGAGCTGCATAGATACCATCCCCTCCAAATTCCATGTACTTTTTTCTAAACTCATGCCATTTTATTCCATGGTTTTGACCCATAAATCGTGCGGCAAAAGTCCAGTAAGTGTTCTTATATCCCTCCTGGACGTGTTGAGGTACAAATAATTCTGAATTCTTAATAATATCCAAATATCCTTCTGCCATTTTTATTCTCAAGTTGACAAATTCTTCCATTCTCTCACATTGAGCAAGGCCTACAGCTGCACACAATTCTGGCATCCGATAATTATAAGCCAACATGTTATGACGTTCATAGTTCGGATCCTGAAATTTATTACGATCTATTCTAACTTTTCCAGTAGATGCACCAATATTTTTGAATCCAACTCCACCAAATTGCCTCATCCTAGTAGCTAAATCTTCATCATCTGTAACAACTATTCCGCCATCTCCGGTTGAGATGTGTTTTGAATTTTCAAAGCTCCAGCTGCCAACATGACCAATTGTTCCTGATTTTCTTCCACGATCATCTGTTGCTAAAAAGCACTCAGCACAATCTTCTACAACAAATAATCCATGTTCTTTTGATATTTTCATGATTTCGTTCATATCACACATATTGCCATACATATGTACAGGCATGATTGCTTTTGTTTTTTTAGATATCTTTCTTTTCACATCAATAGGATCAATCAAAAAAGTATTTGGTAGAACATCTACATATACTGGAGTTGCACCACATTGCCATACCGCAAATCCACACATTGCAACAGTAAGCGCAGGTATGATAACCTCATCTCCTGGACCAACTCCAAATGCATTCAATGCCATATGGAGTGTGGAAGTACCAGAGTTTGCAGTAATTGCAAATTTTTTATTATGTATTTCAAAAAACTTTTTTTCCAGTTTTTCATTCATTGATCCCGATTCGGAGGCGCCAAAACCATTTTTCAAAACCTCATCCAAGTATTTACGTTCATTGCCTAAAAACCTCCAGCCTTTATCTTTTATCATGATACACTCTCATTAAATTTTGCTTGGTTTTTAAGAAAATCTTTTTGTCTATGAAAGTTTATTTCTGATATTGAATTGTTTTTATCTAGGTAATTAACTATACCCTTACCACTTTCTAAAATGTCTATATTTTCATATAATTTTCTAAAGAATGCTAGGTCTTCCTCATAATCTAGTGTGAGTCTAATATTCTTTTTACGTTCATAATCTTTTAATTCAAGTTCAGAAATATTTAGGCCTGCTTTTTCAATATATCTAGTTATTACATCGGTGTTAATTTCTTCAAATGGTGCCACATTATACAATTTCACAATTGCATTACGATTCATTGCATATGTAAAGAATCCAGTGACAATGTCTTGGGGACTAGCAATAACATCAAACTGATCAGATTTTAGTTTTGACATGGCCCGTGAACCAATATCATAATTATGTGATAAATCATCCCCATCAACGATAAGGGCATTTTCTATACCAAATTCGTTAAAACAATCATACCATCTTTTAATTTTATTCACTAAAGAACCTCGAAAAATATGCACATTGTGTTGTCTAGCAATATCTACAAAGATATCATCGGTAGTTGCAGTAGATGTTGCAATTATTACGGGAAGTCCTATTTTTTTTGCTCTTTCTACAACGATGTCAATGGAACGCAACGCCCCCTTAATTTTCATAATTGCTTTATTGGGAAGCCTTGAAGATGAATTACGTACAGTAACAATAGCTACGTCTCTTATTTTCATTATGAATCATCTAATTCTTTTTTTCCTTTCTTATAATAATTAATATCGTGTTCAACCATAATTTTTACCAGTTCCTTAAAACTAAGTTTTGGTTTCCATCCTAATTCCTTCCTAGCTTTAGATGCATCACCAACTAGTTCCTCAATATCAGCAGGCCTTTTGTTAGATTCATCTATTTCAACAAAATTACGCCAATCTCCTAAGCCCACATATTCAGCTGCCAATGTAAGAAACTCTTCTATCGAATGCGATTCCCCCGTAGCAATGACATAATCATCTGGTGTTTGTTTCTGTAACATTAACCACATAGCCTCAACATAGTCACCGGCGAATCCCCAATCACGTTTTACGTTAATATTTCCTAGATGAAGTTTATCGGTTTTATTGAATTTAATTGCGGCAAAAGTACTAGTTATTTTTCTCGTTACAAATTCTAATCCACGTAATGGTGATTCATGATTAAAAAGAATTCCACAACATGCAAAAATATTGTATGCTTCGCGATAATTGATGGTCATATTATGTGCAAAAACCTTTGCAGCACCATATGGGCTTCTTGGTCTAAAAGGAGAACTTTCATTTTTTATTCCGGGGTAATTTCCGTACATCTCACTAGTTGATGCTTGATAGAATTTAGCATTAGGTGTATTCTCTTTAATTGCCTCAAGCACTCGTATAACTCCAATACCTGTAATATCTGCAGTCAGGACGGGTTGCTGAAATGATGCTGTAACAAATGATTGTGCTGCCAAATTGTAGACTTCATCAGGTTGAGATTGTTTAATTGCTCTTTGAATTGAAATTTGATCTGCCAAATCAGCTTTGATTGTCGTTATCTTGTCAAATGTATCCATTTCTTCTAGTCTCTCAAATAGTTTGTGACTAGTTCGTCTAAAAGTGCCATAAACATGATATCCTTTTTTTAAAAGAAAATTGACCAAGTAAGAACCGTCTTGTCCAGTAACTCCAAAAATTAATGCATTTTTCATCCGACAACCAATCCATTTGCTATTGCTTTATCTAAGAATTCTCGGAAACCAGTTCCACCATGTTCATGCCCTTTCCATACCTCTATAGCAAAACTAGCATGTTTGTATTTGTTGAGAATTGGAATTATTTTTTCAAATGGTAAATCTCCTTCGCCAAACTGTAAACCCTCACCATCAATTCCTCCTGCGTCAGATAGGTGATAATGGTCAACATAGCCTTCTAGTTTCATCAATTCATCTACTAGCGATAATTTTTTTGTGTTACAGTAAAGTTGTGAATGACATATATCAAAACAGGCGTGTAGGCCAGTTTCTTTGCAGTAATTAACCATTTCTGATGCGTCCAAGAAAACGTTACTGTTCCATCTACCACCAAAAAACCAAGCATAGGGTGGCATATTTTCTAAAAGGAAATTTACTTTTTTCAAGTCAAGTTGTTTTACAGCATCAACAAGTTTATCTTTCATTTTTTGGATCAATGAAGAATTTAATTCATTTAACGAATATCCGCCTGGATGAATTATTATGGATGGTTTGCCTTGAAATTGTTCACCAAGAGAAACTGTTTTGTCTATAGCTTTTTGAATTAATTCAAGTGTTTTTTCCTGAGAATGGATTTGGTTAGTTTCTTCCAAACTTACAATATCTAACAATTTTCTACTAAAGTATTCATAGCAATGTACAATTAGTTGTTGATCAAACTTTCTATCAATGTTTAATTCCAGATCGCTGTCGGAAAAATGAAATTCGAGTATCTTAGGATTGAATTTTAACATGTCGTCCAAATCATGCTTCCTAACTTTCATTCCTAGAATCATTTCAAGTCTATGAGCAGTAGATATTGTCCCTTTTTTATATTTCTGGTTGATTTTTTACCAAGAATATCAAAATAATATTGGGGGGACAACCCTTTTGCTGGTCCTTTAACTTCTATGTTTTGCTCTGAAAAAATATCGCCCTCATGAATATCAGATGAACATATGATGCTTTTTCCAAGTACTTCACGCTGTAAAATTTCACCCCTTGTCATCTTTTTTATAGCTTCGCCTTGTGCTTTTTCAGATTCTCGGATATATTTAACAAGAGTTTTGAATTCATTAGGTTCCAACGAAGCAGCTTGATCTATTCCCTCCATGGTTTTATCGAGAGTTATATGACGTTCAATCAACACAGCATGCATATTTGCCGCCGCAAGAGATGGTATGATTCCTGGTTCATGGCCACTATAACCCACTGGCACATCAAATTTTGCTCTTAACATTGGAATTAAACTGAGATTTAGTAATTCGACTGGAGATGGATAAGTGCTATTACAATGTAGTAAAATGAAGGGAATGTCATGCTTTTTTACAAAATTAACTGTTTTTTCAATTTCATTAATTGTTGACATTCCAGTGGAAATAATAAGTGGTTTTTTTGTTTTGGATACGTAATCAATTAACGGTAAGTTAGTCATATCAGCTGAGGCAATCTTATAGGCAGGAACCTTAAATCTTTCAAGAAAATCTACGCTGGGTTTATCCCATGGGGTACATAAAAATGGAATTTGTTTCTTCTTACAATATTCAATTATTTCTTCATATTCTGATTCATTGAATTCTACTTCTTTTAAAACTTTAATTAAAATTTCTAGTCCTTGACTATCTAAATTTGGATTAATTAAAACATCGTTTTTATAAATGCTTTCTAAATTTCTTTTTTGAAATTTTACTGCACTGACCCCAGCTTCAACTGCAACGTCTATCAATTTTTTTGCAAGGGGCACTTTACCATTATGATTTATTCCTATTTCCGCAATTATATAACAAGGTTCACTAATACCCACTAATGTGTTTCCTATTCTAACTTTATCTTCAAAGCTGTATTTCAATTCTCAATTATTACGGAAAGACTTGTTTTTGTTTCTTTGCTTGTTGTATAATGATATCTGTATGACATAAATTTTAGTACCTGTAAGACCTTCAGAACCAGTGATTGTTATATTTCTTTAGTACATTCTTGTTCCTTTAGATTATTGATTTATCTTTCTTTTTTCTAATAGCGACATAATTTTATCACAGATTCTTTCTGCAGCAAATCCATCCCATTTGTACATGAATTCTCGAATAAAATCTTCACGCATTTGTTCTGAAACTGGATTCGAAGATAATGCTTGATGTATTGATTTAACAAGATCGGATGGATTTTTACATTCAGTAACTAGATTTCTTTCCAAAAACACATCTCCTTGAAGATTAAAAAAATTGCAAATTATGATAGGTTTCTTAGCTAATAATGCGTAGACTTCTGTAGTACTGGATTGAAAAGATACTATTACATCTGCATGTTCTAAGAATTCTTGAATGTCACCCTTCTGATAAACAGGTACAGATGGATCTATCGAATTTATTATTGATTGATATTCTGAAAGAACGGAGGTGGAGGGATGAATTTTAACTATTACTGACATTTCCTTTCTATTTTCAAGAATTTTTGTTAGGGTTTCTTTAATAGCAATATCTCTTTGTTTACTAGTCCAAAATCCATGTTCATACAGTGTGGAAGGTGCTAATAATACCTGTATCAGGCCGCCTTTTTTAATAGATGGTTTTGTATTAGTTAATTTTTTAAAAGCAGTATCATATATTGGATTACCTGTTACCACAAGATTTGACCTCTTGAAACCTATGTCAAGCCGTTGTTTCAACAAGTTTTCATTTTCCAAAAATTGAATAGTATCATTATCAAATCGTGGGTGAAGTCTGTCCAAGAGAACAAATTTCCAGATTGTAAAAAGAGTTTGTAGTCTATTAGTTTTTATGGCCATCATAGTTCTTAACAAAAAAATATATTTGTAAATGTAAAATCTACCTCGCCTCATGAATTTCTTTTTATTTTGTTTCGTATCAGTAGGAATTGAGCTTTGAAAAAACCTATTCGCATTAGATATAATATTTGTGGTGGTGTTTTTTTTAATCCAAATATCGCTGTAAACCATACAAAATGTTGGAATATTAGAAAGTTTAGCCGCTGAAGATAAGGCATGATCAATAAAACTCCAGGTTTCATTAGCATAAATTATGTCTGGTTTTTCTTGTTGTATTACTTCTAGAGCATTTTTATAGTTATGAATATCTAAAATAGTTGTATCGGGATTTTTTTGTGCCGTTGGGCTTAGTCTTTCAGGAGTATAAACCAGCCATATCATATGCACATCAGCCATAGTTTTAAGAAGCGATAACAGATTTTCAAAAAAGACAACGGTAACAGATTTAATATTAGGCATGGTATGAATAGGAACTAAAATTCTAAGTGATGGCATCAAACACACTAATCTACATGATCATAAAATTGTTGTTGTAATATTTTTAAATCTTGTCAAAGTTTTGAATAAAAATTACGGCAAATCATTTCACAATTTTTTTATCTTAGTTTTGAATTGTGCTGGTACTCCGGCCCACATTTCATTGTCGGAAATATTCCTATTCACAAATGAATATGCTGCTACAATAGCATTTTTACCAATTGTCACATTGGGCATTATTGTGCTATGAGTACCAATTCTACAATTATTCTTTAAAATAACTTTCCCGTGTTTATTATCAATAGTTGAATGTGAGTAAATTGAACAATGAGAGCCAATTTTGACATTATCACCAATTTCAACCCTGTATCGACTGTTTATGTAAGTAAATATACCAATATCAAAATTTTTACCAATTTTCAGTTTTTCGGGGTAATGAACAACATAATTGTACTTAGTTGGTCTGCCATGTTTTATGATGGGTTTTCTCCATTTTTTTTCTTTCTTTTTTATCATATGTTATCAATAGAATATGTTCTTCTGGATTAAGTCTTTGCTCAAATTAATTTTTTCAAGACAATACAGTATTTTTTTTGAGGCATTTCCATTTCCATAAACATTAGTAGATTTAATAGATTTTTTTATTTTTAATGCTTTTAATATTGTATCATATATTGATTTTACTGATGCGTATTTCAGGTCAAGTACATTTTTGCCTTTTTCTCTACCTTCTTGGCGTATTCCAATATTTATAACCGGGATCTGAAAATAATTTGCTTCAATCATTCCACTACTTGAATTACCTACTAATACACCGCAATTTTTGAGTAGTCCTAGATAATCACTTCTTGGCAAAGACCTATACATTTTGATAAAATCATATTTTCTGGAGAACAATTCCAAGTATTTAAAAATAATTTTGTTTCCTGCATCTGAGTTTGGAGCAATTGCAATTGTTGTTTTTTTTGTCTTAGCTATGGCCTTTAAAGTACTAAGAATTTGTTCCCCACTAATCTTGGTTTGTGTAGTAACCGGATGTTGTAGCAATAAGATTTCACTTCCATCAAACTTTAGACCGTATTTTTTTTCAAGATCTTTTTTATTAGTAATTTTATTGTTAACAACCTCATCTAGACCTGGGGACCCTGTAAGAAAAACATATTTAGGATTTTCACCCATCTTTATAATTCGTTCTTTACTTTTTTTAGTAGCCGCAAAGTGAATATTTGAAATTTTTGTGATAGCGTGTCTATTGTATTCATCAATACCGCCAGATTTGTCACCACCATGTATGTGCGCATTAGGGATGTTCATATGAGCGGCAGCAAGAGCAGATGCCAACATTTCATCTCTATCGCCCAATATCAGATTAATGTCAGGTCTTAGCTTACTAAAAATTTTAGAAAAAGCAATAATTCCTTCACCTAATGCCTTTGACATGAAATAATTTGTATCTCCTTGTGGAACCATATCTATTGTGGCAAAAATCTTAAATCCATCTCTCTTAATTTCATTAATTGTCAACCCATGTTTTTTAGATAGATGTGTTCCTGTAACAATAAGGTACAGTTCTAATTTTTTACTTTTCAAGATAGCCTGTAAAACTGGTCGTAAGATTCCATAATCAGCTCTTGCCCCCGTTGTAACTGAAATTTTTCTTTTCATAATCTATCAGGAGTAAACATAAGTTTCATAATACAGACATAATTTGTTATTCTATCAATCCTTTTCCAACTTTAAATTTTGGGTGCCAAACACCATCCCTGTCTTGCTTGAAAAATTCATGATTGTACCATTTGTCCATAATTTTCCAAAATTCTCTTGTAGACATTTCGGTAAACTCACAAAATTTATCAACAATACCCTGATCTAATTTTTTATCTGTTTCTTCAACGATTGGAATCATTTCTTCACGGGTTTTTAATCCATACCTTATCCAACGAGAAGCATTATCGGTTGCTATAGAGTGAGCAAACTTGAGATATTTTAGGTATGGATTCAACAAATAACTTAGAGAATCTATTTGATCATAATTATCGACAGATCCTTCTCTTTCATATTCGTGCCCAAGATGTCTAAATCCCCATCTTTTTGCCACTTCATAATTGTGTACAGAATTCCACGGTACAAAATAACTTAAATAAATTGGTTCTAATCCAAATTTTTCACATTCTTCAATAGATGGCGGTATGGATGATTGAAGATCTTTTTCTGATATTTGACCATCCTCAAACCATTTTTTTGAGTATGGTTGAACAACGTCATTTGATGGTTGTAGCATGGCAGAAGGTGTTTCTTTATTATATTTACCACCGTATGTATAATTTACATCTTCACCATAAACTAATAATTTAACACCTAGTTGCATTGCCATACGATATGGAAATGAGTAGATTAATGAATCAAGATACCAAGATGGTTGACCACGATCCTCAAATGCCTTTCTAGTCATTATTCTAGTAATGCGCCTATTAGGCTGCAACTGAATTATTTCACAGCCAAACACATCTGATAGATTGTCTAGATTTTTTCTACCTGTTTCCGTCCAATCCGTATTTCCTACAGTTAGCAGAATAGGGTTCATTTTCATTATTTCTTTCATAATATAAGTCTGAAAGTGAGAATCTTTTCCGCCAGAAACCGTTATAGCACAATCATACCCATTTCCATTACATCCCCTGTATTTATCACAAAGAGTTCTAAGTTCGCTCATGCGTTTGTTCCAATCAGTTGATTTTTGTTTTTCATAATTAACACATGCTGCACAAATTCCATCCTTATCAAAAGTGAGCCCAGGCCTTGTACCTGGCATTAGACATTTTTTACAATATTTCATTTTATTCGGTTTTTTTGTATTTCTACCTATATATCGATTTTACTATATTTTGTAACAGGAATTATTTTTATTGAACGCAATTATACCTCTGAATGAAATCTTCACAAATTGTGAATAAATATTGATACCACGAGGATAGGAATTAGCTTAATGTTTAATTTGCACATAAGTAGCTTTTTGACTAAATTATTATATGCCCAAATAAAATGAATGGGGTATGATTTTTGTCGTTGCTGAAATTGGTGTAAATTGGGATGGAGACTTTGATCGAGTAAGAGAAATGATTACAAATGCTAAAGAAGCAGGATGTAATGCTGTAAAATTCCAAGCATTTGATGAAAAAATTATTGAGGGTCATTCAGAAAGATCTCGTTTAATTAGATCAGCTATTTCGAAAACAAATGTGGAACTAATAAATGAGATAGCAAAATCTATTGGAATAGAATGGTTCTGCACCCCAATGTACCCAGAAGCAGTAGATGTATTGGAGCCATTTGTAAAAAGATTTAAAGTCAGAGAGGCAGACAGTAAGCCATTAATAGAAAACCGAACTTCGCAACTATTTGAAAGACTGTTGAAAACAAACAAGGAGATAATTGTTAGTTGTCAAAAATCTCCACGTAACACGGTGTATTTCAATAGTCCCCAACTGAAATGGCTTTATTGTGTTCCTAAGTACCCCTGTGATCTCACTGATTTAGATTTTAGTAATATGAAAGATTTTCATGGTTTTTCAAATCATTGTAGTAAAATTATAGCACCAGTGACTGCAGCGATTTTAGGAGCAAAAATAATAGAGGTACATATTACTTCGGACAAATCTAAAGATTTTGTTGACAATAATGTAAGTTTTGATTATTCAGAACTTAGAGAAATGGTAAACTTGATTCGACTTTCTGAAAAAATTAAAAAATAGTTCAACAATCATTATTAACTTGAAGAGATAATTTCATTTATGAAACCTGTTTGTTTTATTGGAGCGCGTGGTGGATCAAAAGGAGTACCAAATAAGAATACTCGATTATTAAATGGTAAACCGCTAATAGCATATTCCATAGAAACTGCATTGAATTCTAATATTTTCAGTTCTGTTATAGTGTCTACAGAAGATGAACGAATAGGAAGAATTGCAAAAAAATATGGTGCTGAAGTACCATTTATTCGACCTAAACGATTAGCTACAGACTCGGCTGGAATGGATGAGGTAATCATACATGGAATAAAGAAATTGCGTTCTCTAGGATATACGTTTGATGTATTAGTTAATCGTGATTGCACTGTACCATTCATACGTAATGTTGATGTAACAGGTTCAATAGAATTACTAAAAGAAAAAAAATGCGATGCCGTATTTGGAGTTTACAAACAACACCATAATCCTTACTTTAATATGATGGAGCCTAATTCCAAAGGCTTCTTGAAATATAGTAAAAAATTAAGAAAAAAAATTAAAACTAGACAAAATACACCCACAGTGTACCAACTAAATGGATTATTCACATTATACGCAGATATATTGTTGCATACCAAATGGCATATGCTTAAAGTATTTCCCTATGAAATCCCTGCTGAGACAGGTCTAATGATAGATACAGAATTTGAGTTTCAAATAGCAGATATGATAGCTCAGCAAAAAATTAAAATTTAGTCGATTAGTTAACTCTTGAACTTATAATCTGTTACCATGCTGTCCATCCTCCATCTACTACTAGGTTAGCGCCTGTCATATAGGATGAAGCGTCTGATGTTAAAAACAGTAATGCGCCATCATAATCTTCTTTCCTAGCCATCCTTCCTAGCATTGTTCTTTCTGAATATTTTTTCACAAATTTCTTATCTTTGTGTAACTTTGGATCAAAAACTCCACCGAGTGTTAGCGTGTTTATCCTGATGTTTTTCCTGTTCCAATACGCTGCCAGATAACGAGTCAGATTCACCATAGCTCCCTTTGTTGTGGCATAAAAAGCAGGAGAATTTAGTCTACTTTTTCCATAAATTCTTTGATCAGCACCAACAATTCCATATATTGATGAAATGTTAACAATCACACCTTTATTCTGCTTTGACATCACTTTGCCAATTTCTTGGCAACATAGAAAAAGTCCTCTCAGATTAATCCCGATTGTTTGCTCCCACAGCTTTAGTGGAAACCGTTCAAAAGGCGCGTCTCGTTGTGGATGTTCTCGTGGAAAAAAATGAGCGTTATTAATTAAAACATCGATTTTTTTGTATTTTGTTAAGACATCTCTGGTTAACTTCTTTACAGCCGATTGTTCAGAGATGTCTATACTGAATAACATTGCCTGTGTGTGATATTTCTGAATTAATTCTGCTTCTAGTTTTTTATTGTTCTTATTTTCAATGTCCACTAAAACAACATTAGCACCGGCTGCGCTTAGAACATGTGCAAACCTTGTGCCTAGAAAACCTGCAGAACCAGTGAGAATGACAGTTTTATTTTTCAAGTCGAATAATTTGTTAAGAGGATCTTTTTTTCTCAAGCTAGTGTTACCGCCTTCTTAATTTTTGAAGATTTTTTTACTGCTAGGGCTATTTCTAGTATTTTAGTACCCTCTTCAACACTATTAATTGTCTTTGCTTTCGTAGTTACGCATTTAAGAAAATGAGTGATCTCCTCAAGATACATCATGTTATAATCATAATTTTTTAATTTCAATTTTTCGATCCATTTTTTCTTTTTCGTATTGTATACTTTAACGGCATTTATGTCTAGATCCCAATAAATTGTTCCTTTTGTGCCTATTATCTTACAACTACGAACGTGTGGGTTCTGAAAATAATCTAAATGTACTTCAGCTATAATGTTATTTTGAAATCGCAGCAAAACGGATGATAAATCTTCTGTATGTATGTCTAGATCACTAAATTTTCCGGTCATAGAAAAAACTTCTTTTACACTCCCAAAAAACCAATACAAATAATCTATTTCATGAATACACGTTAACACTACACCACCTCCTAAATCTCCACGTGATGCATAGCTATTTTCATATTGTTCATACGGATGCCAACTAGGAAGGAAAGAGCCATTCTCTGCGTGTACAGAAATTATTCTTCCAATTTCATTTGCAGAAATGATTTCTTTTATTTTCTTTATGCATGGGTGAAAACGAAAATTGCATCCCATTAATGTTACAAGTCTTCGTTTTTTTACCATATCTAACAAAGTTTTAACGCCAAGTAGTGAACTAGAAAGCGGTTTTTCTACGAATAGGTGTATCCCCGCATTTGCCAATTTTATTGCTGTCTTCACATGAAGACTAGGAACATTTGATATTATTGCAGCATCTGGTTTTTCCTTGATTGATTTTTCCAAAGAATTGAATATTTTACATCTTCTTTTTCGTAAGAAGCTATCATAATGACGTTTGGTACAAACTAAAATTTCTATGTCTGAAAAAGATGAAAGATTATCAATATGTCTTCTACCTATTGAACCATAACCCATAACAAGTACCTTCAAACACCTTTCAAGCATACTTGATTTGTAATTAAAATTATCCCTTAATTAAACAGGAAAAGTTATTAGTTAATACATTTTATAGATAAAAAAGAATTAAAGTGATTTTTGTTAGGACTTATGATAAATGAAAAATAAGAAATTAAACAACTCAGTCCTTACTAAAGAATTAAAAAATCAAACAATTTTGATAACTGGTGGGGCAGGAAGCGTAGGAACAGCTTTAGTGAATAAAATTCTGGAATATCCAGTTAAATCTGTAAGGGTGTTAGATATTGACGAACATGCTTTATTCAGGCTGAACCGTTCAATAAAGGACTCTAGACTAAGATTGTTACTTGGAAGCATAACAGACAAAGATAGAGTCGAAATGGCAGGTAATCAAGCAGATATAATTTTTCACCTTGCAGCAATAAAAAATATTGAAATCTCTGAATTCAATCCTATTGAAACAATATACACTAACATCGATGGGATGATTAACATGATTAAAATGTCAATACGAGATAAACCAAAAAAATTCTTAAACATTAGTACCGATAAAGCAGCAGAGGCATCAACTCTTTATGGAACCACTAAACAGATAGGTGAAAGGCTGACAAGTTGGGCTGGAGTTCATATAAGACCAACAAGATTCGCTTCTGTGCGTTTTGGCAATGTGATTGAATCAAGAGGAAATGTGTTTGAGATTTGGAATGAAGAGTTAAAAAACAATAAACCTCTATCAATAACTCATCCAGCAATGGAAAGATATTTTTTTCATGTAAATGAAGCAGTTGATTTTATTTTAAAATGTTTACCCCTTGTTGATGAGGGGGAAATTTTTGTTCCAAAAATGAAATCATATAAGATTAAAGAGATGGCCGCAAAGTTTTCAAAAAAACATAAAATAATAGGGTTAAGACAGGGCGAAAAAATGGATGAGGTTCTTATAACAGAAACAGAAAAAGAGTTAGCTGAAAAGAGAAGTGACATGTGGATAATAAAGCAATATGCTGACAGTAAATAACTAAAAGCCCAGAAATATCAATTATTTGCCGAAATCTTTATTTTTGGTTTTAATTCTTCACGAGCTTTACAGACATGACAATATTTTGCCCATTTTTCGGCATGTTTCCATTGTTCAAGTCCAGTTTGATCATATCGTTGATGAGCCATTTGTAACATTCTTCTTGTATCATGTTTATACATGAACTGTTTCAGGGCAAACAATTCTGGAATTGTGAAATATTGGCTAACTGTGGCTGTATATTGTGTAGCATCACCGCAATCTTTCATAAATTTGTCTAATGCTTTTAATTCCCATTTCAAAATGGTCTCTTTTGTAACATTTTGATTATCTTTTATTAGCTTTAATCTCTCATCATACTGTTGTAATATGAAATCTTTGTAATCGTAGTACAATGGACTTCCCACATATGGTGTGCATATGAAAGGATCAACCTCTGCACCATTTTGAATCCAAAAATCTACTGTTTCCATCAAATCGTCAATATTCTCATGCGGATTTCCAATCATAAACGTTGTAATTGGATGAAGTTTTGCTCGTTTAACAGCATCAATGGTTTTTTGTTCATGAACCCTTAATTGTCCTTTTCCAATATCTTGATTCAAGACTTTATCTGACGCTGACTCAAATCCAAATGAGATATAAGCGCATCCTGCATCCTTCATAATTTGCACAATACTAGGCTGTACAGCTACGCTGGGGGCATCACCTAACGTTCCCCATTTTATGGTTTTATCTAATCCTTCATCAACATATAATTGGCAAAATTCTTTTGTCCACTTTAAGTTACTAGTCATATTTTCATCAAGAATAGAGATAAAATCAACATCAAATTTTTCTTGTAACAATTTAATATTTTCTACTGCATATTTTGCGGAAGGCCATCGTGCTGGTAGTTGAAATGTATCATTTTCCTTGTCAGAAATCCTGACAAGTTTCTCTCCTTCTCTCCTATTTCCACTACCATAAATATTCTGTAGATCTATACGTGACATTCCGTTATGTGAACAAAATGTACATCCCCTTGGGCACCCCCGTTCCCAAACAACAGAAACTCTTCTTTTTGAATTGAATGATTCTACTGATAATGGTAAAGCTGAATGTTCAAAATAAACATCAGTCTCCATAAGATCATAGGCAGGATAAGGAATAGTATTCAAATCTGAAATCAATGCTCGTGGTTTAGTAAACTTGAACGTTTCATTATCTCTCAGGCATAAACCATTTACCTTTTCAAAATCTTTGGTTCCTTGATTTATTTCATCATAGAGTTCTGAGAAAGTTTCTTCCCCCTCTCCTATACATATCATATCCATTTCAGGAACAAGTTGCAAAATTTCATCTGGATTATAAGTTGACCACCCGCCCCCACCTATAAAAATGGAATCTGGAGAGGATTTTCGTATTAATGGTGCTAATTGTTTAATGCGACCATAGGTAGAAGTTAGACCACCTATTCCTATCAGGTCCCATTTCTCAAGACGAATTTCTTCTTCAATTATTTTGTCTGGAACTAGCCTACCACCATACTTCATTCGAAGAGCGTTTAAATCTAAAATTCCAACTTGGCCGCCTTTTTTTTCTACAATGGCTGCTAATATTCCAGCCCAAAATGGAAAGTGGTTTGGACCGCTATCAAGCCTTATTTCTGGTACGATGAAAAGTACTTTCAATTCAGTAGTAACATATTGCTAAATGATTATTTAAATTAGTGCGTGAATAATGCTGAGACAAGATGTCCTAATTATGATGTTCTGTAAGAAATTGCCTTAGAGTGACACATTTTATTCTTTTACCAAAAATACAACCGCCTTCTGTAGCATTTATCGTGTTAACCCAACTGGGAGAACGTGTTATGAATTCTTTTAATGCAATGCTATAGTATTGAAAAATTGGATCTAAAATACAATTACAGTTAAATTCAGGGTTGTAAATTTTTGGAAACAATTTTTTGAAAATGGGGCTATTTTTATCCATATCTAAGGGAAGGCTGGTCTTACCATGAGATATAATTACTTCCCAAGGATCATCTTCAGTCCAACCGTGATTTATTCCAATTAGTGCCACAGTAGAGCATTTGAGAATTTGCCAACTAACAAACCAGGATGAGGTTCCTACATTCCCACCTGTTTGGATGGCAGGTAGACCATTTGGGTGATTTTTTGCTCTAACCATTAATGCAGATGTTTGATTAAATGATTTTTTTCCTTCACCATGGTCAAATAATGCGTGTAGCCAATGTATTTTGATTCCCGCTCGTCTTGCGCGTTCAACTGTAGATGGTTTAACAACCGTTGAAAAAACACCTTTTATTTTTTTACCGTATTTATCGACTATTGGATCATCGTACCATTCTTTTATTACATCTTGTGTATCAATGGTAACTACATAAAAATTGGAGAACTTTTCTGGTGTAACTCCTGCTTTCAATGCAGTTATCAAAGCACCATCACAACATACTATTGTACCGTCATAATCACTATTTGCCAATAACTCCAAATGCTTATTTTTTTTAATAGATGGACCTCTTCCTATCACCAGTGCAGAGTGTTCCTGCATCTTGTACGATGGATCTTTTGTCGGATCTAATTCTTTAGCAGAAGATTCGTTCCAAATATTATTCAAATTTAGGGCAAAATTTTGTACCCAGTAATCATAAAACTGTTCATCATAAAGTTTCTTCATGCATTTTTCAATTACATCTTGTGTTGACCTTTGGGCATCATTTTGAGAGAAAATATAATCAAACCATTTATCCCATTCTTTATCACCAAAGCCCATCTCCTTCTTTCGAGCTAACATTTTTGCAAAAGTAGCCTCCCCTATAGTGAAGTTAAAATCATCTGGCATTTCTTACAATACTCAATTTTTCTAACATTTTTAATCGTTTAATTAAATTATAACTCTTCTAATCCAAGTTCATCTTCTTTCTTACCAGACCTGAAAATCATAAACGATCCTTTTGCGCCGGATTTTACTATAAATTCTTCAAATTCTGATTCGGTTAATTCCTTCTTGGACTCTGTACTTTTCTCGCTCACTTTGGTACTTTCATCTGCCTCTCTATTTTTTTTTATATTAAAATTTGCTTTCAATTACAAAAGATTTTCTTGTCATGTAATATTAAGTTTTATATGCAAAAATAAGAATTAGACCTTCATGAATCAATTACGGATGAAAAGACTTATCTCATTACAAGATTTTGAATTTATCAAGAAGTGATATAGTTAGTGAAGTTATTGATTACATTACAACCTAATCTGAAAATAATTCTCACTGTTTTAATTGCATTCTTTGTTGCATTTTTAATATTTTTTCTTGTTTTTTTGTTAAATCAATACACAGTAGAAAAAAGAATTGATTCTTCTTTAGACATATATACTGAAACACGTAGATTGCAAAAAAATTTTTATTTACAAAATTTTGACCCTAATGAAAAAAGAATTTTTATTCTTGGTTCAAGCCAAATTCAGGCAATTAATTCAACGTATATAAATGAATATCTTTCAATAAATAATCAGAATTACAAGGTTTACAATTTAGCTTATCCTGCTGAGAGCCCAGAAGAGAGATTGAAGACATTAGATGTGATTATTTCAGCCAAACCCAAAATTGTTCTTTATGGAATATCAAATAGAGATTTTTACACAGATGTACAAAATGAAATATCTATAAACAAACCTGCTAGTCTTTTACCCGACCCTCATGAATTGTTTCAAGAAAAGTTTGGTGGATTGGATATATTTGCTAATCATAATTTTGATTTTCTAGAAAATCCAAAGTTGACTACTTTAACAATGATAACTCTATTGCTTAGGACTGAACCGCAGGATAAACCATTCCAACCTTACCCCGAGTCTCCCGTTCTTATGCAATCAAGAGATTCCATCATTAAAAGTGATAGTGAAATGAAACAGTTGGCTTTAACAGTTGGATATAGATTTGCAGGAATAGACTCACCTGAGAAAAATGAAAAATTTATAATGTTGAAAAAAATAATCGGGGGGCTACAGAAAAACAATATAGAGGTCGTAATTTTTACCACTCCTCAATCCAAGTATTATTTAGATTCTATTCCAGATTATGAAAAAAAATCTTTTGATTCTATTTTAAAAAGTATTTCTAGTGATTTTGGTATAAACATTTTTTCACTTCGTGATAGCTATACAGATTTAACAATTTGGAATGACCTTACGCATGTAGCGGTTAACAAGAATACTATTATTTACAGTGATGATGTCGCAAAAATACTTCTAAAGGAGATTCAATCATAATGTTATTTAATACAATTGATTTTGTAATTTTCTTCATAACTGTACTAAGCGTTTTTATTATTATCAAAAATAGAAAATTCCAACATCTGTTTCTCGTAGCATCAAGTTATTTTTTCTTTTATTATTCTAGTAATTATCTAATTACACTTTTAATTTATACAACCATATGGGATTTCTATTTTGGAAAACTAATTTACGAATCAACTAGCACCAAAAGAAAGAAAGCTCTTTTTATAGCCAGTCTAGCAGGCAATTTAGGTCTCTTAGGTTTCTTCAAATATGCTGATTTTGCAATAACTCAATTCAATATTTTAGGAAATTATTTTGATCTAGGCGCTCAGATTCCATTACTGAATTTAGCCTTACCCATTGGAATCTCATTTTACACGTTTCACTCTATAACTTATACTGTAGGCATTTATCGTGGACAACTAGCCCCAGCTAAATCCTTTGTGGATTATGCAATTTTTGTATCTTTTTTCCCACAGCTGGTTGCAGGGCCTATTTTGAGAGCAAAAGATTTTCTGCCTCAGCTAAGAGAAAAAATAGAAAATTTTGAAACAGGAACTAGACTTCGTCAAATTCTAATCAGTAGTTCAAATCTAAAGATGGGAATTACCCTTATGGCTTTTGGTTTTTTAAAAAAAATGTTCTTTGCAGATAACATTTCTCCAATGGTAAATGACATATTTAATTATCCAGTTGGGCAGGAATCATTTACAATTATTTTGGGTGCCATTGCATTTGGTATCCAGATCTATTGTGATTTTTCTGGGTATACAGATATAGCAATAGGAGCTGCTATGATAATGGGGTTCAAGATTCCTGTTAATTTTAACAAGCCCTATTTTGCAACTTCACCAGCAGATTTTTGGAGAAGATGGCATATTTCCCTCTCATCATGGCTTAGGGATTATCTGTATATACCACTGGGAGGAAATCGCAAGTCCAATGTAAGGACCTATCTGAATTTGTTTATTGTGATGTTTTTGGGTGGTTTGTGGCATGGCGCATCTTGGAACTTTGTTATTTGGGGCATGCTACACGGTTTGTATCTAGCGTTACACAAGTTTATTGTGAACAAATTTCCTATTTTACAAAATCATGTTTTCTTTAAAACAAAAATAGGTGTCCTATTGTCTATATTTGTTACCCAGTATCTTGTGTTTTTGGCATGGATAGCATTTAGAGTGAAAGATTTTGATCATGTACTTTACTCCATGCAAAAATATGTTATGTTAGACTTTCAAATACAACAGACAATACCATTTATTCTAGCTCATAAAGTTCCAATAGTAATCATAGTATCATTTATCGTATTACATTTCATATCATATAAGAAAGTAAACTTGTCAGAAAAAATATCAAATTTAAGTTTGAGACATTGGACCATTTGCTTAGTAGTTATTATGCTTTTAATCTTCTTCTTTTATAATGGAAACCCAGAGGATTTTATCTATTTTCAATTTTAAAAACGATCTAGTATTTTTGCTAACGTTTCTGATGCGTGACCTTTGTTTACAAAATAGCTTTCTATAAATTTCCTTGAATTTTGTTGAGTTTTATCTTTGAATTCTTTATCACATAGTAGTTTTTTTATTCCGCTTTCAATATCGTTAATATTTGTAATTGATAGTAATGCGCCCGTTTTTACAATTTCATCTTCTTCAGCCCACTTCTCAATTTGTAATGATATAGCAGGTTTGTTTAGTATCATAGATTCTAGAGCTATGGTAGAATTGTTAAAGGTAATTAGGATGTCACATGAGTTTATTAATTCTACCAAATTTGCATTATATATAATTGGGATATTTGGATCAATTTCTTTAATTAATTCTGTTATATTGCTTAGAAAATCAGGTTGTGGGTGAGGTTTTACGATCAATTGTTTATCGGTAAATTTTTTTACGACGCGACACACTTCCCTTACAAAGTTATCAAATTTCACATAAGATTCAAAGGGAGTTTGTTCAAAAGAAATCCTACCTGTAACTGAAGTTGTAGCAAATAATATTATTCCTTTATTTTGCGCATTTTTGATAACTTTGAAGAAGTTATCATGCCTTGGACTTCCAGTTACCAGAAGATTTTCTTCTTTATGGCCATAAGAAAGAGCGCGGTTTTTTGCTACTTTGCCCCAAAAAGCTTGTTTATCACTAATAAAGAATGAATAACCACCTAATGCGAATTTGTGGAATTTATCCCACTTGTTAGAAGTTGGATCCATAGCATGTTGTAACATAACAGATTTGATGCCTCTTTTTTTAGATATGGAAATAATCTCTTTTTCTTCTTGACCAGTCTCTGCCCATTCTAGAATTACTGAGATATTAAATTTATCAAATAATTCATTAAGCAATAAAATTCTTCGAACAGATTCACTAAATCGTTTATCACATATTTGCATAAATGAATTTTTAATAGAATGCCAAAATGTATGTGAATTGATAGAAAAGGTGTCTTCGAAAACTGAATCCAGATTCCATATCTTTTTTAGATTATCGGATAAAATATCGAGTTCTTGAAGAAGTTTTGTTTCTATTTTTTTTGCAAAATGATCTAAGTGAATTATCTTACATTTTGAATTTAATATGATTTTCAAACTTTGTAAATTCCAAACTGCTGGTCTACGTTGATTTAATAATAGAATATTCTTATCTGAGGCAGATAATTCTTTTATCAAAACATCATATTGTGTAGGGTTGAAATCTATCAAAAGAATAGACTTCTTTTGAGCAAGTTTAAAGTTTGGATTTAGTCTAAAAATAGAATTAATTATTTTTTCAACAAACTTCTTTATCTTCAAATATCTACTTCGTGAAATGGTAATAGAAAGAGGATGTGAACCAAGATTATATTTGATATTCATTTTATCGAAAAGCAAAGAGGATTGTTCAACTTCATCATGTAAAATTACTTGTATATTTTTTTGCTTACAAATTCGTTGTATAAAGTCATTAAGCTGGGTATAAGCTATGATGAGATTAGGTTCTTCTTTTTCTATTATCTTAACGATTGTCATTGCATTTCCATATATTCTAGCAAAATATTGTAAAAGTTCCATCTCAATTAATGTCGCTAAATTATGTCCATCTAAAAAGAAAAGATCCTTAATGGAAGAATGATCATGCCAAGTTATGGTAGTGTTAATAGCACTATCATCAATATTTTTTCTATCCTCTACAGTTAGATAATCTTCACCGATTTCATTCGATATTTGATTTTTTATGAGATTCTTGTAAGCAGGATAACTTAATGAAAATATTTTAGAATTTTTATAGTATGAAATACTGTTTTTAATTTCTTCGATATCAACATGGTTCTCTATTAAGAAAATTGTGCCAGTCATTTTATTCAGATTCTAATGATTTCACAGTATTAGACACATAATAATTGAATTCCATATAATGATCAAGTCTTATGTTTTGTCCATTTTGACCAATCATAATCATCAAAGGTAACATTTTTCATTTCATTATCATTCGGTCTCCAAGCTATGTCGGCAAGTACCAATATTCTAGATATATCATTAGATAAATTCAGATGAGCGGAAGGGCAGTTTTTTGGAATGTATATTAACACAGGATCATCCACACTTGATTCTATTTCATCATATTTTCCATTCTGATCTCTAGTAATGAAAATAACTTTTCCATGTATACAAACAAAATAGCTGTTACGTTTAGTATGAAGATGTGGCCCCTTTATTTCTCCCGGATTAACCGAACTTACATACACCATTTTTGGTTGATTTTTTATTATTTTATCCCAATCTCGCCAGACTACAGTCAGAGACCCATTAACATGTTGATCACTGATGTCTTTAGTGAGATGTTTCTCTAGTTTTACAAAATATATGGCATCATTTCCCATTGTATGTTTTAAAATTTTGTACCAATAAAAGTCTTGATTACAAGATAACAGGTGTTATAGACAATTGAATCGAGATATCTCACATTGGATAATATTAAATAAAGAAAAGAAAACACGAATTGGTGTAGAAAATGTCATGAAATTATTAGTAACTGGCGGGTTAGGTTTTATTGGTAGCACTTTCATTCTAAATGCAGTAAAAAATCATGAGTTTAAAATAGTAAATATCGATGACGAACTTTATGGTTCAAATCATGCAAATCTGACTGAAGTTCAAAATTCAAAAAATTATGAATTTGTGAAAGGAAACATCACTGATTATAATTTAATGAATAAATTAGTTTCTGATTCTGATATCATAGTCAATTTTGCAGCTGAATCACATGTCGATAGAAGTATTTCTAATGCAAAACCATTCATAGATTCTAATATTTTAGGAGTTTTCACGATACTTGAGATTCTAAAAAAACAGAAAAAGAGATTATTGCATATTTCTACTGACGAAGTGTTTGGAAGTATGGGAGATGGAAGTGCTGATGAAAACTTTCGATTAAACCCGTCTAGTCCCTATGCAGCATCAAAGGCAGCTGCAGAACTATTAATTAATTCTTACATAGTTACTTATGGGTGTGATATTTTAATCACTAGGTGTACAAACAATTATGGGCCGAGACAGTCACCGGAGAAATTAATTCCTAAAACAATTATTTTAGCAGATCAAAATAAGAAAATACCAATATACGGCAGTGGTAAAAATGTTAGAGATTGGATTTTTGTGGATGATCACTGTGATGCCATCATGCAAATTCTCCCCAAAGGAAAGTCAGGAGAATCTTATAACATATCTGCATCTAATGAAATCGACAATTTGACTATAATTAAAAAAATTCTATCACTGATGGGTAAATCAACTGACCAAATTGAATTTGTAGAAGATAGACCGGGTCATGATTTTAGATATAGCATGAATTCATCAAAAATTAGAACAAATCTAAAGTGGTCACAAAAAGTGGATTTTGATGAAGGTCTTGAAAAAACTATCAATTGGTATCTCACTAACAAAAGCTGGTGGAATAATCTTGATGAAAAAATATTAAACAAAATGCCCTGGAAAAATTAGTTTCAATTTATTGATACCTGGGGAATCAAATTCTCTATGAAAGTCATAATTCTACTTGTATAATGTGATAAATATTGACCGTCTCACTCATACTCATTCTTGCGACTAATCTTGGAAATCAACAGAAACGGTGTAGAAATATTTCCCAACGATCACCGGCAAAACATATTCATATAATCTTGCATGGAAGTTTCAGGATTATCTTGCTGATTGTAGGCTGTTGTATTTTGTTTTAATGTTGTAACAATTTTGGACCAACGTTTTTATTGATAATTTTTATAAAAAATATAGATTTATGGATCAGTTTAAAACTATCAACAAATGTAGGATCTGCTATTCCGATGAATTAATCAAAGTGTTAAAGCTTAGTGATCAATACATAGCCACTACCTTTGTCAAGAGTAATAAGGATCATCCTATGGCTAACGTCAAAATTCCTTTGACTCTTATGTTATGCAAGGAGTGTGGCTTGGTTCAGCTTCTTGAAACTGTTCACCCTGATCTGCTTTATCAGAATTATTTTTACAGAACAGCGATTAATGATACAATGCGAAAAGATCTAAGAGATGTTGTGGATGATGTTATGAGTCATGTAGAAACCCACAGTGGTGATTGTGTTGTAGATATTGGAGCTAATGATTGCACTATGATCAGCATGTTCCCACATTCTTTGGTAAGAGTTGCTGTTGAACCCGCAAAAAACATTAGCTGGAGTCATGTAGATGATTCTATCCAAATCGTTAATGATTACTTTTCTGATGAAGTTGTATTAAAGAAAACCAAAGGGAAAAAAGCAAAAATTATTACATCAACTGCGATGTTTTATGACTTTGATGATCCGAATATAGCTACGAGTGATATTAAGGAATTACTCGATCAAGACGGTGTATGTGCAATTCAGGTTAGTTATCTTTTGTCAACTATTAAAGATATGAATTTTTATGATGTGGTACATGAACATCTTGAATATTATTCCTTGGGCTCTATCAATTATTTAATGGAGAAAAATGGATTGGCTATTTTTGATGCATCAACAAATTTTGTTAATGGTGGTAGTTTAAGAATTTTAGTTACTCATAAAGAAAATAATGTACAAAAATCAAAAAAATATTTTGACATTTTGGCTGAGGAAGAGAAATGGAAGTTACGAGACCCTGAAATGTACTACCTATATAGCGAAAAGATTCTTGATTTAGTAAAAATTTCAAGAAATTTCATTTTAAATGAAATTAGTAATGGTGGACTAGTGATTGGATTGGGGGCTTCTACAAAAGGAAACGTACTTCTTCAGATGTGTGGCATAGATAAGAAAATGTTACCATACATTAGTGACCGCAATAAGGAAAAAGTGGGACTAAGAACATTAGGAACAGATATTGAGATTATCTCGGAGAATGAGGCGCGACGATTGAATCCTAGTGCAATGTTAGTAATTCCATGGAACTTTAAAGATGAAATTCTAAAACGTGAATATCAGTATATCCAAAATGGAGGTAAGTTGTTATTTTTAATGCCTTATCCTTATTACATCGATAAGGAAGGTGAAAAAAAGCTAGAATAAAATTTTTTAATAAAGTCTTTACTTACAATGCTTCAGAAAGTAAATCTAACAAACCGGAGAACTGGTTTCAATTTATTAATACCTAGAGAGCCAAACTCTCTATGAAAGGCATAATTTTACATGCAGGACATGGCACAAGATTAAGACCACTTACTCATACTGGTCCAAAGCAACTTCTGCCTATTGCAAACAAACCAATGTCACAATATTGTATAGAATCTCTAAGAGAGGCAGGCATCACAGACATAGCACTTATTGTAGGTGGCCAGGGTTCAAACAAAGTAGAAGAGTATTACGGTTCAGGACAAAACCTTGGCGTAAAACTTACTTATATTCAACAAGATTCACCGCGTGGTATCGCACATGCAATACGTCTATGTAAAGAGTTTGTAGAGAATGATAAATTCATAGTATTTTTAGGAGACAACATGTTAAAAAGAAACATTTCTGATTATGCAATAAATTTCAAATATTCGGATGCTAACGCCTCAGTTTTGCTCTGCGAGGTGAACAATCCTACTCAATTTGGAATTGCAGATGTAAAGGATGGTGTTATAAAAAAAATAATGGAAAAACCAAAAGATCCGCCTACGAACCTTGCTGTCACTGGTATTTATTTTCTAACTCCAACAATTTT
>Ga0209431_10000871_pt1 | contig 25260 bp, 19 predicted proteins | sample RifCSP13_3_FD_184021 | JGI IMG/M metagenome (GOLD analysis project Ga0209431, IMG submission 184021) | Soil microbial communities from Rifle, Colorado - Rifle CSP2_sed 13_3 (SPAdes) (version 2) | ecosystem: Environmental > Terrestrial > Deep subsurface > Rock core/Sediment | place: Rifle...
AAAACTCGTTCACATAATCTATGGCGTGCTCAAAACCGGAAAACCCTTCAACCCTCAATTTTCATCAAAAATAGCTTGACGGGCAAAACGGTATCTACGAATAATCTCCCCTACCCCTCTTTAAAAAAGAGGGGTTCTTAAAAAGCAGCTCATTACATCGCCGGGTGCTCTATCTTCTTGAGCCACCCGCCGGAGCTTATGGAGCATATCCTTTTATCTTCGACTCCTGCTTCGAGAAGGCCGTCCTTGAGCTCCCGGTCGTCCCTGAAATTCGTTATTACGATGATATCGAAGCCGAGCGTACCGGCTTCACTGAAGCCGAGCACCTCATGGCCGAAAAACCTCTTTTTTGACGGATGGGCGTCCAGGATACCTACCAGTTCAAGTTCCGCCTCTTTAAGGGAGAGGTACGCTATCTCGGTAACCTCGTCCACGCCGCAGAAGGCCACCCTTTTAATACCTAAGCCCCGCAAGACGTTGAAGAGGTTGTGAAAATCCCTCCTCGCCACCTTGTAGATGGACGTGAAGTTCTGAAGGTGCTGATAGGTAAGGCGCGTCTTTTCCGCGAAGCCGTGAGGCGTAAGATAATAAGTATACCTCTTGCGCGGTATCGTGGAGACGGTTATATAGCCCTTTGCCGCCAGGTTCTTAAGATACGAATTTATAAGCCCGAGCGCAACGCCGAGGTTGCGGCTCAAGTCCCTCTGCGTAAGCTCGTGGTTCCGGGATATCTCATCCAGGAGCTGCAGGGAGCGATAGTTGTCGAACTGTTCGTTTTTGTTGTTCATAACCCGATTATGCATTTCCCCGTAGCATGATACGGGGTACCTTGTAAACCCCTCCCCCTCGATGGGGGAGGGCAGGGTGGGGGTGAAAACAACTTTCACCCTCCCCTTGATCCCCTCCCGTCAAGGGAGGGGAAAGTTTTGGGAGATACCCCGAAGCGTGCTAATAGATGCTCTGCTTATCCCAGCCTTGTTGTCATTGCGAGCGAAGCGAAGCAATCTATTCTTTTCAGTAAACTATCGCCTTGAGATTGCTTCGTCGCATTAGCTCCTCGCAATGACGACATAAATAAGAATATTACGAAATCCCCTTCTCTTCCATTATCCTTTGGAGCCTTTCCTTAATGACGCGCCCCGTAGCCTCCGGGCTCAGGTTCTTTCTGATGTCAGCGGCAGCCCTCTCCCCCGTACGCCTTGCGAGCTCCCTGTTTTCAAAAACGAGTCTCATAAGCTCTGCCGCGTGTCCGGTATCCGGCTCTGCCCATACATTGCCTTTTTTGTAAGGGCCTATGTCTTTTTCAATCTTCACGAGGTCATATTTTACAAGAAAGCTGTTGTTCACGGTCATAAAATCCGTATTGCTCGAATAGCCTGTAGCGATCACCGGCTTGCCCAGATACATGGCCTCTGCCAGCGGCAGGCCAAAGCCCTCTGAACGGTGAAGGGACACATAGCAGTCAGAGAGGTTCATGAGCGCGTGTACCTCGTCCTTGTCGAGATACCCGTCGATCAGCTTCACGTTCAACCCTTTAATTGCCTCTGCTATTTGTTGTCTGCCCTCTTTGTTCCATTCCGGATTGGAAAATTTGAGGACGAGGAGAACGTCATCGCGCCCTTGAAATGCCCGCCTGAATGCGTCTATCACCGCGAAAGGGTTTTTTCTTTCAACATAGCTGAACAGGTCGAATATGAAGAGAAAGGCGAACGCGTTTTTTTCAATGCCGAAATACGGCCTGTCCACTTGCTTAAGCGAGTTTATTACGATTGAAGGCGGCACTTTTACAACAGGTATCGGGGAAACCCTTGAAATGGCTTCCTGGCAGAAAGAGCTCGCCACCCAAATTTCATGAAAATACTGAAAGCGGTCAAACCAGATTGAGGGAAAATTCGACAGTTCCCAGTACCAGAAAGCTATATTGTATTTGCCTGCCAGATAATTTATTTGCTTCTCATTCAAAAAAGAGGTGACTGCGTCGGCATTCGAATGGACCAGATTAAAAACATATGGGTTTTCCTGAATGATATTTGTGTACGTAAAATCGCCCTGCCTCGAAGGGCTTGTCAAATTATTAAGGGCAAAGTGTATCCCCGAACACTCAAGAGCCCTTATATTGGCGCGTGCGGCTTCACCGACGCCACTTTCACTATTTATATACCCGACTAAATTCACGCCCGTCTCACCCCTGAACTCACTGCATTTTCTTTTAGAAACAACTTCCTTTTTTTTCTGAATAGGCTGCGCCGCCGTGGGCAGGGCCAATACGCGGTCGTTTACCTTCAAGAGCAGGCCCATTATCCTTGTGTGCCTTTGAAACATTGGCTTCAGGACAGCGGCCGCAATAGCGGCAGACGCCCTGATAAGTCCGAAAAATTTAAGCCTGATTGAAATCGCTGCGCACATATTACATCAAACCCGTCTTGGATTCGCGTATACTTTTTCATATACGGCAAGGGTCTCCCTCGCGCATTTTTCCCAGGAGAAAAGGGAAGCCCTGTCCAGCCCCTTCTTCCTCATCTTATTCCTTATAGCCTCGTCCGTCAGAATGTCCTCAAGGGCTGAAGCAAGCTCGTCCGTATCCGTTGGATCTATCAGCCGGGCCGCATCCCCGGCCACCTCCGGCATTGACGAAGTATTCGATGTAATAACTGGAGTGCCGCAAGCCATCGCCTCAAGAATAGGCAGCCCGAAACCTTCATACAGCGAAGGATAGACAAAGAGCGATGCCGCCGAATATAGTGCGTTCAGGTCACCTTTATCAATAAAGCCGGGGAACACGGTTATGTCCTCTATCCTCAACTCTTTTACAAGCGCGGGTATATCGCTGTTGAGCCAGCCACTTGCCCCTGCTATGACCAGAGAAAACTCCTTTTTAATATTTTCCGGCAGCGCGGCGTATGACTTGAGCAATGTTCTTACGTTCTTTCTCGGCTCCAAAGAACCAACGAAGAGCACAAAATTTTGCGGCAAGGAACATTTTTTTCTGACCGCGCCTAATACTGAAGAATCTGTAATCTCCCGGTAATCCGGGTCGGCCGCAAGGGGCGTTACGGTTATAAGCTCCGGCGGCGCGTTTAGGTAATTAATCAAATCATTTTTCGTGTGCTCGGAGATTGCAATCAGTGCGTCAGCATAATTAATTGCATTTCTTATTCCTTTTAAGCAATGGTCAACATTATGTTTCTGATGGCATTCAGGATGAGTCAATACGGTAAGGTCATATATCGTTTCGACCAGTCTCTTTTTTTTATTCTTGAATTTCGGCGCGCAAAACGTCGTGCTATGTACAATATCGACTTTTCCAAGCATAAATTCTTTGAGACCAGCGGATATTTTTTCTATCCATAAACGGCGGAGCAGCACTGCCGGGAACGGGATTTTTTTGAAAGCAATTTTGAAATTATCAGTATTCGGCAACTCAGCCGCTTTTTCTTTGTAGTTATTGTTAAAAACATAATAAAAAAATGGATAAAGAAGATACCTGTTCTTTTTATCTATTTTTGAAAGAGCGGAAACAAGATTGAAGGTATATTGGCCTGTCCCGGTTCTCTCACCAATTGCGTTACTACAGTCAATACCGATTCTCATTGTTTCACACTCAGCAGTTCATCAAAGATTTGTGCGGTTTTGCTTGCGACCACATCCCAGGTGTATTCTCTATTCACCTTTTCGAAGCCATTCTCTCCAAATTTCTTTGCTGTCTCTCTATTTGATAAGAGCTTCACAATTGCCCGACTGAATTCGTCAACACTCCTGCATAATAGACCATTTATATCATCATCAATCAGCGATGTAACCGGCCCACAATTTCCATTTCCTATCACAGGCTTTTTTCTTGCCCAGGCCTCTAAAAAAACCATTCCGAAACTTTCGTGCTCTGAAGGAAGGATAAAAATATCGCAGCTATCATAGGCATCAATAAGTTCTTTCCGTTCCAATTTATTCAAATACAAAACAAATTCATCATTAATAGGTTTTTTGTCTACATCAGAACCGATTATTACGAATTTGATATCAGGATTTTTTATATTTCTCACTGCCTGAATTGCATTTTCATATCCTTTAAATTTTTCTTTGCGGCCTACAAACAATACTATTTTTTTTGATTCAAGTCTGTATTTCGCCCTGAATCTTTTGCCGGAAACGTCGCTATCTAAAAAGGATTTTAAATCTACGCCCGCGCCTACTGATCTAACATTTCTTACTTTGTCACGAAAAAGATCTTGAACTATTTTTCGAGAATATTCCGTCAAGGTCAATACGGCATCAGATTTTTCGAAGTAACCATAAAGATAATTCCAATGATGATACAAATCATCTGGATGAAATAAGGGCAGAAGAACAACTTTTTTTCCTGCTTTCTTTGCGATTTTGATTACCTGATGTGATAATGAAAATGGCAGAAATCCCGTCAAAATAATATCGTATTTGTTGATATTTTCTTTAAGCGCTTTCAATAATTCGCTAGAGTAAGGACCGCGCCCTATCCGCGCCAGCAAATCATATATTTGGGGTCTCTCCAGAGCTTTTTCATAATATATATTATGGGATTTATGAATCGAGAGAACTCCTTCTTTATTGAGCCTGTTTATAATTATTTTGGAAAGCACTAATCCCAATCTCTCCGGGCAGGTCCAACTTGGGTACCTATACACATTGAGGTCCCCGATTTTTTCGCGACCGAGCCTGTAGTGCTCTTTCCATTCGATACAGAAAGCTGACTTGATCCGTATTGAATTAGAGGTCGTCGCATAAATATCAACTTCCATTCCCAATTTGGCCAAATGGGACGAGAGCATTAACTCATAGTATTCTGACCCATTTATCAACTCTTTTCCAAAAAGAGGGAAAATATGGACACATCTCATGCGATACCTTCCATTCTGGAAAGTGCAACACCTAATTCCCTGGTACTTTTCTCTTTATATGTAAATTCAGGAAAGAATTGCAGCTCATAGGTGCCCGCTTGCAAAGCTGCTGGCAACACAATCTTATTCCATTCGTCAGTCTCTTTTTCTATCCTAAAAGATTGAATCGGTTTCCCTGAAGCTTGTTCCATAATATTGACCATCAATGAATTTATCTCTGATGGACAAAATTTAATATCCAGATTCAGGGCCTTAATTGATGCTGGAATACTGAAGATAATAGAGCTTGCATTATAACTCCATCTAAAAGCTTTGTTATTCATCCGATCTTTTTCCAAATGATACCATCCGTAATTTAGAAATTTCTCATCCGCGTTTCCAATCGTAAATTCCAATGAAGGCGCTTTAGGGTCTGGCCTGAAAAGTAGATTTTGCGGCTTTGCAGGTGGAAATGGCCCGCTACTTTTATCTATTAAATTTAAAAAGGCATAATTTGGCGGCAAACTTCTCCTGAATTTTAAAAGAGAATGCAAATGTTTAATATTCCATATCCAAGCTCTGGCAAAAGTAGGAAGCAGGCGGGATGGGTGTTTTGCTTCATGCAGGCCCTCCCTTAAAACCCATTTAAATACTTCATTGGCAGGGAAATGCTTCAAAACGGTTCTTATTCTATTACGTTGATATAAGTAGAACTTCTTTTCATTAAAGGAACCGCTACTGTAACTGAGCTTGTGATAAACTATGGCTTCTTTTGCAACAATAATTCTGTATCCCGCGCGCCAGACGCTTATGCCAAAATCAAGATCTTCATAGTAATAAAAAAGTATGCTGTCGAAAAGACCCGTATATTTGAGAACCTCGCGCTTCAGGAACATACCGCATCCCATCGGATATAAAACCTCGCATGGGATTTCAGCGTATTCATAGGGTTCGTTGTAGCACAAATCGCCACCATAGCCTTGGCGATTAATTGTGCCGCCTGCTCCATTAAGAATATCTTTCCTATCAGCGAAAAAGACAAGCGAAGCAACTGAACCGATATCGTTGGCTGAATATAAAGCCTCTATTCCTTTTTCAAGCCACACCTTATCAACGAAGCCATCATTGTCGAGGAAGATTATTATCTCTCCTTTTGCTTTTCTTAATCCTACATTTCTTCCTTCCGGAACGCCAAGGTTCTCACTATTTTCTATCAGAATAATATTAGAATACCCGCCGTATCTTTTTTTAATAAGATCGACACTGCCATCAGTGGAACCATTATCTACAATCAAAATCTCGAAATTTTTATATGTCTGATCAAGCAATCGATCCAGGCATTCTGCCAATATTCCTTCGCCATTTAAATTCAAGATGATTATTGAAGCAAGCTTATCTGCTGCCATTTATTTTTCCTCCAATCTGGGGCTGCGCTTCATCAGATCAGCTGCTTTACGTATTGGTGCCGTAAGCCGCCAAGACCACGCCAGTCTGAACTGCATAGAGACATCCTCCGCCGTTTGCTTCATTGTTTGCTCGGCGACTTGCTTGATTGCAGCATCTTTTTCTGCATTTTTTGTCGCGATCAAATTAGCAATATATGTATTCGCGTGTCTAAGCTCATCTAATTCTCTTACAAACGACGTGCCTTGGGCGCCAACCTGCTTGTTAAATAAATCCACTGCGAAAGTATAAAGCTCCAAGTCAAGATTATTTTTTTCAGCTATTATCTTCAGCGTGTTTTCCTGTATTTCCTTTCTTGGTTTTTTATTTTTGCTGACATTCCAACTAAAATAAAAGGGAATGCGCCACCCTAAAACCCTTTTCATCAACGTTATACTTTCGTCGAAGCGCTCAGTGAGCCCTAACAGAAAATATTTTCTGAGATTTTCTTTAGCGTCTTCCAAATCCTGGCGGGTTGCCTGTGCACCTGAATTCATCGGCCTATTTGATAAATAGCACACCTGCCAGTTGCTGATACTTTTCGTGAAATCGCAGTTCGCAAATTCATCAATGCTCATTGCGGCGGCTTTCTCCCACACGTCCCTAAATTGGACATTCGGGTCATCACAAACCGTATTTTTCATGAAATTATGATAAGAAATAAATGCATACATGGGATTTCGCAGCACTGTAATATATTGACAAGCTTGTGGAATTTCCCGATGAAGCCCGAACTGCACATGACCAACGAAAATTTTTTTCTTCCTTTTTTCTTCGTCTGTTAATTTTTTAAAGGCATCAAAGCCGGAATAATCATTATCGTGATACAATTTGCAAATTTCATTTTCATCATAGATGCCTTCCAAAATCGTTCTCAAGGTAGTCCCTGCCGTTTTTGGAATATGAATAAAAATGATCGATTTTTCTGCGGTATGGTTCATTGGTGTCCTCTCCTTTTCAGCGGTGCGCTTTTCTCAGCAGAAATCAATCCCAACGCGGAGCTTTCAGGGGCTGCGACTTCTCTTAGCCCTTCAATATCCCGACTGCTTTTCTCAGCGGTGCCGTGACCTTCCAGCTCAGTGAATTCAAAATAAGTTTTTTTTCCATTTCTCTCGCATGTATCTCTATATCCTTCGCATGTATCTCGGCTTCCATTGCCCTGATAGCTGCGTCTTTCGCGCTGATCAGTGCGTCTTTCGAGCGTATCGCCTCCTCTTTCTGGTACAGTAGATTCATATGATCTATAATGCTGGGCGCGGTGCTGCGCGCCTGCATGGCAAGAGACCAGCGGGTTACATCCGGCCATGCCTGGTTCATGGGTTCTTTTAGCCATTTATAGAATGACCCGTCGTGCGCCGTCTCGAACGGGTTGCCGAATCTCCGGGCGTCTTCCTTCATTTCGTGAAAGAGCCTTCTGGCAAACGGCGGGATTTCAATGCCGTTATCGAACCTGCCGAAGGCATAGGGCCAGCCCTTTGCCTCGGCCCATGCCTTTGAGAGCACCCGTCTTGCGTATTCCTCGAATATGCCCCTGTACCGCGGCGCGCTCTCAAAGGTTACCCTGTTCTGGTGGCAAGAGACCGTCTCGGGCTTTTCCGGGTCAAAGCCGCTAAGGTGAAAGAACACCGCCTGGCGGCCGTCCGCATAATACGCACCATCAAGCTCAGTAAGTTCTCTACGGAAAAGGTTCCAGTAGGCGATGTTGCAGCCGGGGTCCTTAAGTATGAGCACGCCATCCATGAAGCTCGGCGCGAAGTCCAGCCACTTCTGGTCTACGAACAGGCCCTTTTCGACCGCGTGAATGCAATCGGTATGAAGCCTCTCCTTCCACCACTCTATAAAGCCCCTGGCGGCAGGCGTATTCGCTATCCCTAAAAAACCGGCGTTGTACTGCCCTGCCCTGAGCACGTCCACTTCAGTCGGAGAAAAGCCGTCTTTAAGCGGGTCCGACAGATGCGGCGTAAGTATGAGCGGGTGACTCTCCAGCAGGCCTATCAGCTCGTCAACACTGCCGGTTACTAAAATGTCAGAATCGAAGTAAAGGAGCTTTTTAAAGCCGTACTCCTTGAAAAGCGAATCTATGAAGTACGGCTTCATGGCGCAGTTAAGCTCAAGGATGCTGTACCTGAAGCAGAAGCTGTCAAATTCAGGGATGCGGTCCCTGAAGTCCTCTATGGTGTACATCCTGAACGGCTCTTTTGCGGGGTCGAAGCAGCCGTCCACCCTGTCTACCAATAACAGGAAGACCTCGCCCTTATTATGCTTCCTGTAAGACTCGGCGAAGACCCTGGCAAAGGGCAGGTGGTTCTTCGATACTATCGTGCAGACGGCGTAGTTCATCTGTTTATCCGATACAGGGCTTTGCCCTTTTGTCGCTTCGTGGTTTACTTTCATTCTTATCCGCAGGCCTTTTCTTCTCGCACCCTCTCCCCGGTGGGGAGAGGGTGAACAATAAAAAGCTCACGTTTCTTATTGGGCTCAGCTTCCACCTTTTCTTACCATACCCAAAATACTGCGTAACGGCGCGGTCACCTTCCAGCTGTACGAGCCGAGAAGGCTCTTTATGCACCGTTCCCTCTCGTCGAGCACCTTTTGCATCTCGGCAATCCGGTTGTCCTTTGCGTTTATCTCCTGCTGCATGCGCACCATCCGGCTGTCCCTTGCGGCCAATTCCTTTTGCAGATGGTCAAGCCCCGCCACGTCCGTTACCTTGCGGCCCCTTTGTGAACTTTCCATCACGCTCAGGAGGCTTGATATAAGCTCTGCCTCGCTCGCAGTCAGAGAAGTGCAACGCGCCGCGCCTGAGGCCGGGACAGGCATGCGGCTAACGGGCAGCACCCCAAGGTCCTGGTATTCCTTAAGGGGCGTATAGAGGTACCTGGTCAGGAGCTTGCTGAAGTAATCGAAGTCAATCTGCTCTGCTCCGGTCCCGCAGATTTCGATGAGCCTTTGGATCGTCGTGCCCAACTGGCCTTTTTCCTGAAGGTGGATCGCCTTTGTGTTCGGCGACATTATGGACTGGCCCAGGATAAGTATGGGCTTGCCCAATACCGCCGCCTCGACCGCGCTCGACGAATTTATCGATACTACGGCGTCGCAGAACCTGATGCAGTCAAATATGTGCGCGTCCTCTATCCATTTGCCGCTGGCGAGAGGAACTTTTTTGAAGAGCTCCCCGTTTTTTTGGACCGGGTGCTGTTTCGCGAGGAGAAAGATCCGGCCCGCGAAACGCCCGGTCTCGCGGGCGACAGACTCGTATGCATCGAGCACGGACTTGTAGTGCGGCGAGAATATCCGCGAGTTCGAATCCGTATCGACCTGCGAGGGGAAAAAGAGTAGGCACCTATCAGCTGGTATGCCGTGCTTACCAAGAAACTCCTCCCTGCTTTTTGAAAGGCCGGGCTGGCCCCAATTGCTTTCGCCCCTGCCGAGATATGCCCTTGCGAATTCGCGGACAGATTCTTCCTGCGTGTCGCAAGCCAGTCTGTCATACTCGCGCACGAATTCAGACGCGTAGTTGATGCCGCGTGAGTCACAGGAGTAGGTGTTTGCGAAGGGGCCGCGCTCGACGTAATATTTCGGGACGCCAATGCTGTCCGCCGCCTTTGCCAGCGCGGCCTCTGGTACATGGTACCCGTTCCATATATAAACCGCGACAGGTGAAAATATTTTCAGGCAAAGACGCCAGAACGCGTACCAGGAATATGCCTTCCTGAACGACTTGGCTGAATCAAAGGTGTCCCAGATATTGTCATAGTCTGCGATTGTCCGATAAATTTCTACGTCCTCATCCAGTACTGATTCCGGTTCAAAAAAAATCTGATCATAATCGATGCTGATTTTATCGCGAAAATCAAGATGTTCAGAATTTGCCGTGCTGAAAAATTTTATATGAACATGCTTACAATATGCCGCATGAAATTGATTCCACAATCTTGTCTCGTTTTCACCCAAAGGGCAGCAGTTTAGAATAATTATATTACGTTTCGCCTTGCCAGCCCGCATTGCATTAAGCATCGGCGTTGCATTATGCAAAAACCAATCACTTAGAGACTGGCCTTTGCGCAACGACTTCTGGCCCGCCGCAAGAAATTTATTTATTTTGATCACATCAATTTTATCTTTGGATCGACCTTGAACCATTTTTCGTTCATGTACAAATCTCAGATCGGCGAATTTGAAGCCGCGAAAATAAAAATGTTTATCCCGATCATAAATTAATTGGTCATCGCTATAGCATGAAGCAGAACAAAGACTTTTATGATATCCTTTTGTAACAATATCCATATTGCTTGAGAGCTTTACAACGCCATCATGATATCGTGCACTTCGTACAGAAGAAGCCACAATGATATCAATATCTGTTGAATTCCTTATTCCTAAAACTTCAAGAGGCGAACTTCCCACTATGCAATAATTATCAAGACCAATCCCCGTCGAAGTTACTATTCTGCGACACTCTTCCAGCCAATCCAGAAATTCTTTCCTATACTCAATCTGCGGCCGCAGCCGCGCAAATTCAAGATTGTGCTCATTTAGTAGGATATTCATGATATGTTTTACGTGATTTGAATTATCTGCGGTGTGAATGGTAATGAATTGCTCTTCTGGCATGAGATGATGCATTCGCTGCCTTACGGCTTTCTTAAGACTACTGATTTGGCTACAGACCTCGCGTCCAGAATTGATTATATACTGGGGGTTATCAACATGAACCAAAATCAGCCTAATCGCGTGTTTGTATTTTTTCAGAATTCCTATTTTATCTTCAATGGTTTTATTTGTATGCGCACCCACTTCATAAGAATAAATATCCCGCACTACGTTTGACAGCATTTCCGCATCAAAAGAAAACTCCTTAACGGCAATGATTCTATGCGACTCAGAAATAAAGGTCTGCACCTCGCGCCAATAATCGCTAATTGGACCCCATAGGATTAAAGCAAAAGTATTCTCATTTTTTAGCCGTATGTACGTCTGTAGGAGGTGCTCAATTTCAGTTTCCGAGAAATCATGCGCTTCGAACCATGAGTGATCCCAAAAAAGACCTTTTTGGTCAGGGATGTATTCTACAAACGGTTTTATTCCAAAATAAAGACAGGCTGCGGCCCGATGTGCGCCATTCAATAGTATTCCATTGATCTGCGACATCGGTATACAAAACTGTTTATTAAAGCCATTTGCTTTGACTTCATTTATCAATTTTTTGAATGATTCGAGGTAATCTCCTACTGTTCTTTTTTCATCTTCAATGCCGCCAGTGCGCCTGATAATATGCCGCTTATACAATGAAGTATTTAACTCAGCATCTTCGCCCTCCATCGTAGATTTGATGAAGAGATATTTAACAATGATATCGAGGCGCTCGGGGGCGAGCAGTATTAATGGATCTACTTGCACCAGTTGGCGGTCTGTGCTTTGCGCAAAAGTCGTCATAAAACCTCTATTGAAATGCCTTCTGGGGCAAATACGCCGAAGTTTCTCGGCTCACCTGTTACTTTAAGAGCATATCTGTCTTGAATGCTTTCAATCACATCTACAACATCATAATTTAATTGATCAACGAAACCGATGGACAATATATAATCGCCTTTGAAAAGCGACATTTTGAATTTCAGTCGCACTGTCGTGCTGTCGGCTGCGGCAAGCGAAACTATATTAAATTTCTCATAAAATGTGCTTACGCCAAGAAGATTCTGACCATATATATTCCTTATTATGAAAGATACAGCTGGATTTTTAATTTCTTTAAACGCTTGAATTTTTATTGATACGGTCAGGGTCTCACCAGTTCTGAAGACATTTGTTGATTCGCCTGCATCATTAAACAGATCTATTTTTAAGATTCGTCCTTTTGATTTGGTGTCATCCGTAATAATGTCTTTTTTCGGCGACCCTATTAGGCGACTCTTTTTTTCATCCGCGATTTGTTTCTCTCTCATCTTGAGATGATAATAATTGCAGGTTTCATTGGCATCGCCTAATTTGACGACCTTGCCCCCATCTAACATGGCCACCGTTGTGCAATAATTTCTTATAGTATCTAAATTATGTGAAACGAAAAGACATGTAATCCCTGATTTCATGAGGTCTTCAATTCGTCGCATGCACTTGGCTTGAAAAACGAAGTCACCGACCGAGAGCGCCTCGTCCACTATCAATATGTCGGGGTCCACGTTCACGGCGCAGGCAAAGGCGAGACGGACGTACATGCCGCTCGAATAGGTGCCGACGCGCCTGTCTATGAACTCGCCTATGTCCGCGAAAGAGGCTATCGAATCGAACCTCTCGTCCATCTGCTCTTTTGTGAAGCCCATGAGCGCGCCGTTCATATAGACGTTCTCCCTGCCCGTGAACTCACGGTTGAAGCCCGCGCCGAGCTCGAGGAGGGCCGATATCCTGCCCTGAACGTGCACGGCACCGAAGGTGGGCTGGAGTATGCCGCAGAGTATCTGAAGGAGCGTGGATTTGCCGCTGCCGTTTCGGCCTATGATGCCGAAGCACTCGCCTCCGTTTACCTCGAAGGAGATGTCGCGGAGCGCCCAGAAGTCCTTGTGGTACTTCCTGCCCCCCGGGTGCAGGAGCTCCTTCATCCTGTCCGCAGGCGCGGCGTACATCCTGTAGCTCTTGCTAACATCTTGTATGCTTATCGCCGGGGCCATGTTTTAGAGCACCTCCGCGAAGCCGGGCTTCAATTTCCTGAAAAATATGCCGCCGATGCCGAAGGTCAGGAAAGCTATAAATGCGAGATAAACAAGGCCCTGCAGGTCAGGCAGAGAGCCCCCAAGGAGCGCCACGCGGTAGCCGTCCACCACCACGTGCATTGGGTTGAGCTTCAGGACGAAGGACATGCCGGGAGGTATAATCGAGGCCGGAAAAAATATAGGCGTGAAAAAAAACCATGCGAGCATTACCATGTCCACCACCTGGCGGAGGTCGCGGAGATATACGCTTATGCTCGACAGCATCCACCCCAGCCCCACGGCAAAGACCGCCGCAAGGAAGAGATACACAAGTATCACCGGGGCATATAGAGGAAACTGCCATTCGAGAGCGACATAGACCACCATGAAAAGGGTTATACCTATCAGGTGGCTTATGAAGTTGCTGATGATGTTTACGATGGGAAGGAGCTCCGACGGGAAGCCCACGGCCTTTTTCACGAGGTTGCTATTAGATGTTATGGATGTCATCGACGAGAGCACGCCCTGAGAGAAGAACTGCCAGGGCAGGAGCCCCGCGAGGATGAAGAGGATGAAACTGTCGGTGCCGTAGGCCGGGTCAGGCTGTGCCCTGAATATGAGGCCGAATACCAAGCCGTAGACAAGCACCTGCGAAAGAGGGGTCAAAACTGCCCACGCAAAGCCGAAGACCGAGCCGACGTACTTGGCCCGCAGGTCTCGGACAGCCATTGCCCAGAGCATCTGGCGGCTTCTGAGGAGCTTTCGGGTGAAATCCAGCAGGATGAGGATACTGTTTTTCATTCCATGCCTTCGGGCGAAATGGATTAAGCTAACCTGGTGTTTTTCGTCAAAAATCTGTAAAACTGAACTGGCAAATGCAGGCTGCTCTAATTAGGGGGAAATAAGGATGTGCCCGGGCCCGTTCATTAAATGAACAATAGCACGGCGCTGGAACTCTGGTCAAGTGGATTGTTCATTTTATGAACGGACATTAAAATCATTTAATAAAACCTATACGGGAATGGATTAGGGGCGGTCTATTATGCTAAAATCGTCCAGCTAAACCGCTTGAAAGCTAAGGGGTTTTGGGGCATCGTCAAAAGATGAGATTGCGTCGCTTCGCTCGCAATGACAGAAAATAATCTCCCCTGCCCCTCTTTAGAAAAGAGGGGCAAAAAAACTCTTCTGTATGCCTCCCCTCCCTTGACGGGAGGGGATTAAGGGGAGGGTGAATCTATGTCCTTGCTCCCCGCACATAATGGCGCGCACAGCGCATGCTACGAAAGAACATGGACCGTAACCCTATGAATCTCTCCTCTCGCCTGACATACTGCGCCATACTGGCGGCCGTTGTATTCGCCGTTTATGCTAACACCCTTTTGAACGGCTTTGTATACGACGACAACATCCAGCTGGTCGCCAATCCCTGGATAACCGATTTCAAGTATCTGCCTGATGTGCTCAGCACTCACAGCTTCGGCTTCAAGGACGGCAAGGACCTTGGCACCACCTACCGCCCCCTTGCGATAATCGTCTTCATGACCGAGTACAGCCTCTTCGGCCTCAAGCCAGCGGGGTGGCACCTTGTAAATGTGCTCCTCCACCTGGCCAACACGCTGATGGTCTTTTTCACGGCCTCGGTCCTCCTGAAGGTCTTTTCGCCCAAAGAAGGGCGGCTTGCCAATATAGCCCCGTTCGCCGCCGCCCTTGTCTTTGCCGTCCATCCGGTAAACAGCGAGACCGTCTCCTGGGTCGCCTGCGCGCCGGAGCTCGTCTATACGTTCCTCTGCGTGACTACCTTCAACCTGTATATCAGGTCGCGGAACAGCTCCTCTTACGCCCTGAATATCGCCTCCGCCGCGCTCTTCTTCATTGCCCTTTTCGCGAAGGAGACCGCTATAGTCCTGCCGATGCTGGTCTTTGTCTTTGACCTTCTATACCCGGACAACAAGAGGGTCATTGGCGTCGCCGCCCTCAAAAGATACCTGCCTTACGCTGCATTTACCGTACTGTACTTCCTGATAAGGCTCTCTGCCCTGGGGGGAATGGCTCCGCGCGAGAACATGTACCCGTTCCTGAACGGCTTTCAGTACCTGCTTAACGGCTTTACCCTCTTTGTAAATTACCTGCGCGTGCTCTTGATTCCGGTAAACGACTACCCGTTCCAGGTACTTGACCCTGTATTCTCGATCTCAGAGCCGAGGGCCTTTATCTCAATTGCCCTCACCTTCATCTTTTTTGCCTTCATCCTCTTTGCCCGAAAACGGATAAATAACATCTACCTCCTCTCGGCGGCCATCATCGTCCTGCCGATACTGCCCGCGCTCTATATTCCGGGCATAAGCAGGGCCGCGTTCGCCGACAGGTATCTCTATCTGCCGACATTCGGTTTCGGGATAGTTCTGTCGATGCTCCTGATCTCTTTGGGGGGCATGACGGCTGACAGGCGCGCAGGTACTTATGTCATCGCGGCCCTTGTCGTCATCTCCATCGCGTTTTCGGCGGCAACAGGCTTGCGGAATACGCGCTGGAAGGACGATATAACGCTCTGGAGAGCCTCTTTGCAGGGCTCTCAGGAAAACTACTTCGCAATGTATCAGCTCGGCGCAGCCTATCTGAAGGCCGGAAAGTACGATGAGGGGATAGAAATGGCAGCCAGGGCCATCGCTGTCACAGGCTCGAGCAAATACCCTGACCCGGCGGTAACAGGCGATTCGCTCCTTAACCTCGCCTGGGCGTACCGGGAAAAAGGCATGCTCGCGGAGGCGGCTGCCCAGTATGAAGAACTCCTCGCGATAATGCCTGGCGACCCCATGATAAACTACAATATCGCAACGGTCTACCTGCAGAGCGGCCTTCTGGACCAGGCAATAGCCCATTTCTCAAAGGCGCTGGAAGGCTTTAGCGCGCCTGAAGACAGGAGGGACGCCCTATTGAACCTTGGGAACTGTTACACGAAAAAAGGGGATTTCGGGACCGCTCGATTGAGCTATGAGGAGGCTTTGAGGATATCACCCGGAGACCCTGTGGTAACGGGCAACCTCCGGGTTCTTGAACGGACGTCTACTATAAGATAGCTTTTATTCAACTCACTTCTTTTAAGATCTATGCCGCCGATTCCTTCTCAAGTGTTTTTATGACCGAGTCGATCGTTGATTTTATCGCCGCGGAGTGCGATTTCTGCTGGCAACGCAGGATCTTGAGCAGCTTGGATATGTAGACCGTCTCCATGATATCGAGCTCCCCGCCCATGCCCCGGCCGGAAGGCAGACCATTAGAGTTGTACTCCCTGGTCTCCTCGCCTGCAGCGGGCGCCTTTCCCGGCTTGTATATTTCGCCTGTGCCCGTAAGGAGCCAATCCAGCGTTATACCGAACCTCTCGGAGAATGCCAGGATCAGGTCAGAAGGCATCTCGCCTCTTTTCTTGTAGTTCGAGAGGGCCTGGGGGGTGACCTCAAGCACCCTCGCCACGGCCGAGTCGTTCTTAAGCCTTCCGGCCCATTTCATCTTTTCGATAACGTACGCGTAGTTTACGCCCATCTCAAGCTCCTTAGTGTTGTCTTGGTCTCGATGACGCGCCCTGGCTGATCGTATCCTCGACAGCGTTCAGCAGGTCCGGTATCTCAAACGGTTTATGCAGGAAAGCGTATCCTCTCCTGATTATCTCGTCCATCTGGAGCCTGTCGTCGAGATAGCCGCTGAAGACCAGCACCGGTATCCTGGGGTTCAGGTCAAGGAGCGGCGTGACAAGCTCAAGCCCGCTCCTCCCCGGCATCACCATGTCGGTCATAATGAGGTCAAAAGACCCTTTTTCCCTGTAGAAGAACGAAAGCGCCTCTTCAGCGCCGGCAGCCTCGAATACGGCGTACCCGTACTCGGAAAGGGCCATTGCCGTAGACTTCCTTACCCACTTGTCGTCCTCGACCAGGAGTATCCTCTTTCCCCTGCCTACGCCTGTCGATAGGACGCATCTCTTCTCGGAACTCGCCGGCGAGGCTTCGTCCATTGCGGCAAGATGCACCCTGAAGATGGAACCTTTGCCCGGAGCGGAGTCCGCTTCTATCCAGCCGCCGTGCTCGTTCACTATGGCCTGCACCATCTTGAGCCCCATTCCGGCGTTTCTCTCCGTATCCGATTTTGTCGTGAACATCGGCTCGAATATGCGCCTTTGCACCTCTGGTGCCATGCCCGTGCCGGTGTCCTCTACCGTGATAACGACGTAGTTGCCGCGGTGATTGCCTTCTGAACCGGAGCTCCCCTTTTTTTCCGTCATGTTGCCGGTCCTGAGGGTTATCCTGCCCCCTGCGGGCATGGCTTCGCTCGCGTTTATGAACAGGCTCAATATTATCTGCTCGATCCTGTTCCTGTCGGTCTTTATCTGCCTTAGATTGTGAGCGAACTCCGTCTCTATTGAGATGTCCTCGCTTAATACATGGCGGAGCATGTTCATAAGCTCTTCGGATATCTCGTTTACATTGAGCGGCACGGGGCTTACGGGTTTATTCCTGCTGTAGAGGAGAAGCTGCTGTACGAGCGAGAGAGCCCTCTCCGAGGAGTCCCTTACAGGTTCGAGGAACTTGAGAAGCGGGTCGCCTGCGCCGATCTTTCCGGTGGCGAGGTCATTGAGCATCTTTATTGCGGATATTATGTTGTTGAAGTCATGGGCTATGCCGGCGGCAAGCGCCCCGAGCGTGCCCATCTTCTGGGAGAGCATGAGTTTGGCGAGCATGCTGCCGCTCTCCCGTTCCAACCTCACGCTCTGCGTATTGTCTATGCTTATTTCCAGCACAAAGAGGGTGCCGTCCGCGGCTGTGAAGGGGATGTCAAATACCTGGTAGGACCTGCCGTCCGGGTGGCTGGATTCCCAGCTTACCGGCTCGCGCGTCTCGAACACCTGGAAGGTCGGGCAGCTCTCGCATGGCTTTGCCCTGCCCCGGATAGCCTGGTAGCAGGCCCTTCCGGCAGGCTCTCCGTAAAGCTCCCTGAACTTTCTGTTGGCGTACCGTATGGAGTAGTCGCGGGACTGAAGGTAGGCGAAAAAGGGCAGGTTCTCAATGAACTCGAAGAACCTCGCCTTCTCTGCCGCAAGCTCTGACTTGACCCTTTCGAGCTCTGCCCTCAGCGACTCAATTTCGCCAATGCAATTCAGTTCAGCCTTGAGCATCTGTGCGCCTTGCGAACATTATCTACTGGTGTCGGGCTGAATATACAGGATTTCCGGTTTTTCTACAACGATAAATATTGCACCGGGTACGGAATTCCCATTTTACTCAGGCTGCTCAAAAAGGTCCAGATGCGAGGCCCCAGTTAAATCGGGGAGGGAGGAAGGAGGCGTACTCTTTGCCGTACGCCGCAGTGACGAGCTTCTGAAGCCAACAAAGCAGATGGGCCTTTTTGAGCGGCCTGTTAAAAGCTTACGCTCTCTTCCGGCAGCATTTCGAGGAGCCTCTCCTTTATGAAGGCCTTCGCCTTTTCAAGGAGATCTCTCTCCGTGGCCTCGAACCTCAGCACAAGGACTGGCTGGGTGTTAGAAGCCCTCACGAGCGCCCATCCCCCTTCGAAGTTGACCCTGAGCCCGTCTGTCTTGATGATATCCTTCACTTTGAAGTCTTCCGTGCCCTGGCCTATCGCCCGCTCCAGCCGTTCTATGACCGAGAACTTGAGCTCATCCGCGCAGTCAATCCTTATCTCCGGCGTAACTACGGTCTCGGGCAGGCCGGAGAGCATGGATGAGAAACGAAAAGCGGGGTTTGCCGCCTTTTCCCGCGCGGCTATCTCGGCCAGGCGGCATGATGAGTAGATGGCGTCGTCAAAGCCGAACCACCTGTCGGCAAAGAATATGTGGCCGCTCATCTCTCCAGCCATTGCCGCGCCCACTTCCTTCATCTTTGCCTTTATGAGCGAATGGCCGGTCTTCCACATGATCGGATTGCCGCCCATCCTGGCTATCTCGTCGTACATTACCTGCGAGCACTTGACCTCGCCGACTATCGTTGCGCCGGGCCTCTCCTTGAGAATGGATTTCGAGAAGATCACCATGAGCTTGTCTCCCCAGATTATGCCCCCCTTCTCATCGACTATGCCTATCCTGTCCGCGTCTCCGTCATAGGCAACGCCGAACTCAGCGCCGGTCCTCCTTATGGTCTCGATGAGGTCAAGGAGGTTATACGAGACGGTCGGGTCCGGATGGTGGTTCGGGAACGAGCCGTCAGGCTCGCTGTAGAGCTCGATGATATCAAAGCCCAACCTTTTCAGGAGCTGCGGCGCGACAGGGCCGGCTGTGCCGTTTCCCGAATCGAGCACAATCCTCATGGGTTTTGGCAGGGCGGGTATATTTATTGAGCTGGCTACATAATCGACATAGCCCGGTATTACCTCATAGTTCTCTACTATTCCGGGCAGCGCCTCCCTGTACGGTTTTCCGAGTACCTCTTCATTTATAATCTTCTTGAGGTCCTGTATCTCTTGACCGTGTATGGTCTCTCTTCCGACGCTCACCTTGAAGCCGTTATATTCAGCCGGGTTGTGGCTTCCGGTTATCATGATGCCGCCGCCCACCTTCAGGGTGTGCATGGAGAAGTACTGCAGAGGGGTCGGGCACTCTCCAATGTCGATGACATTGACCCCGCTCTGGGTGAGACCCCTTACGAGGGCGTCACGGAGGGCCTTTGAGCTCATCCTGACATCGCGGCCCACTGTTATTTTAAAATCCGGCCCTAATTTGACCCCGCGCCTTTCGGCGAAGATGGCATAGGCCCTGCCGATAAGCTCGGCGACCTCTGTAGTGAGGTCCTTGCGCCATATGCCCCTGATGTCGTACTCTCTGAATATCCCGTCGGCAATACCCATCTTCCCCCCCAGGCTTATGTTCTATAAGAAATTATTTTTAGCAATAGACCCATTACAGGCCCTTGTTCCCGCGTTTTTCGGTCCTGAGCTTGTGAAAAAAAGATTTGAGGAGCTCCGAAGACTCATTCGCGCCCACCCCTGCGGAGACATTGACGCTGTGGTTCAACCGGCTGTCTGCCGCTATATCGTAAAGAGAGCCGCAAGCGCCTGCCTTCGGGTCAAGAGGGCCGAAGACCAGCCTCGGTATCCTCGCCAGGATGATAGCGCCCATGCACATCAGGCACGGTTCAAGGGTGACGTAGAGGGTTGTGCCGGAGAGCCTCCATCTTCCGAGTTTTTTTGCCGCGGACCTTATGGCTATAAGCTCGGCATGGGCAGACGGGTCCTTTTTCGACTCCCTCAGGTTATGGCCCCTGGCAATGACCTTGCCTTCGGAGACTATTACCGCGCCGACCGGGACCTCGCCCTTTGCGGCGGCCTTCAGCGCCTCCTTCAGGGCCTGGGCCATGAAGGTCTCATCCTGCCTATGACTCAAGAGCCGTCCTTTTTGGAAAAGTTAAAAGGTACATGAAAAGGGGTGCATTGTCAACCTGGGCAGTCCCGGTTTTCTGTAAAATCCAGTCCGAAATATGCTATATTGTCCGGGCTTGCTTAAAATCCGAAAGGAGCATGAAATTGGAGATAATAAACGCCTACTGGAGCAGGATATCCACCGACCCTATAGCGGCCGCGCTCGCTGGTTTTCTGGTAGCGAGCCTTTTCCTGTACGGGGTCAGGGCTATCGTTAGAAGATACGGTCCTAAAAAATAAAGCTGGGCCGATTTCTGCAAAGGCCTTTATACCTGGCCACCTGATCTGCAATTGTTCCCTTCCAGGCGTCGGTTATATTAGTTCCAATTCAGCTTGCAATTTTCAGAGAGCCGCCTTAATATGTAGTCACCTTAAAAGCTTTAGGAATAGCGCCGCTGGTCCGTTCGAGGCAAAGGTTCCATATCGGACCGTATTTCAATACAAGCTATGGCTGCCAGCGAAACACTCCGGAATAACTATCTTATCCTGGCCTTTTTCTTTCTTACCGGCCTTACCGGGCTCGCCTATGAGCTTGTCTGGATAAGACTCCTCATCCTTTCTTTCGGCTCGACCCAATTCGCGATAACGACGGTGCTGGCCACCTTTATGGCCGGGCTTGCCCTGGGAAGCATCATATTCGGACGGGTGGTAGACAGATACCCCTTTCCGCTCCGCGTATACGCGATAATAGAGATACTGCTCGGCATCTACTGCGTGCTCTCGCCCCTGGTCTTCTATTTCGTAAAGAGCCTCTATCTCTTTGCCTCCCCGATAACCGGCGAGGCTACCTTCAGGGCGGGCTTCGAGGCGACCCAGTTCGGCCTGGCCCTGCTGGCGCTCATCGTCCCGACCACTCTCATGGGCGGCACGCTCCCGGCCCTCGTCAAGTACTTCGCATCGACCAATAGGACAGGCGACAGGATAGGCATGCACACAGCTGTACCGTATGCCGTAAACACGCTCGGCGCGGTAACGGGATGCCTCGCGACGGGGCTCTTCGCGCTATATTATCTCGGGGTCAACGCGACCGTTTACGCGGCAGGCATCGTCGATATCATCATAGGCGTCCTCGTTTTCGTCATATTCGGAAAGACGGAAAGCAGGACGCATGAGGAGAAGGCCTATAATGGAGCAGATAATACCGCGGAAGCCGGGCCATCGAGGTCGAGGCTCCACCTCATAATAATCTCCGCGTTTTTCCTCTCCGGCTTTGCCAGCCTGGCGTATGAGGTCCTCTGGACGCGCGTGCTCTCCCTTGTGCTCGGCTCTTCCGTCTACGCCTTTACGATAATGCTCTCCACATTTCTCGCGGGCATAGGCATAGGCAGCATCGCCTTCGCGCCCTTTGTGGACAGATGCCGGCGTCCGGTCTTCTGGTTCGCGGTACTCGAAGCGGCCATCGGCTTCTTTGCCCTCGCGTCCGTCTTCATATACAGGGAGCTTCCTTTCATATTCTTCAATCTGAAACTCTCGTTTGCAGAGAGCTTCTGGCTCTTCCTCGTATTCAAGTTCCTCATCGCCTCTGCAGTGATGATAATCCCCGCGCTCTCCATGGGCGCCATTTTCCCGCTCGTAAACAGGATATACGCCGAAGGACGCGGTACCATAGGCAAGAAGGTCGGCAACATCTACTTCTTCAACACGGCCGGGGCCATACTCGGCTCCTTTGCAGCCGGGTTCATCCTCATCCCGCTTATCGGCGCCCAGAGCGGAGTGGTCCTCATAGCCGCTCTTAACATCGTTATCAGCATCGCCGTAATGGCATATTCCGGCATAAGGCCAGGCCCCAGGTACGCCTGGGCAGCCGGGTCCGCGGCCGTCTATGCCGTGATCGCGCTCTCGCTGCCCTCCTGGGAGCGCCTTGCGATGACCACGGGCATGTATGTCAACGATTACGGCAAGGCCGTAAAGAAGGCCTCTTTCAAGGACTGGAGCTTCAATGACAAACTGCTTTATTATAATGAAGGCCTGAACGCGATAATAACGGTCCGCAGCTCAGGCCCTGATGGAGAGACCATTACCTACCAGGCCAACGGCAAGCAGGAGGCAAAGAGCGAGTACGGCGTCCCGCCAGGGAGCTGGGCCGTTCTCGGCCACCTTCCCGCCATTCTCCATAAGGGCGACACGGAAAACGCGCTCGTCGTGGGCCTCGGCTCTGGCGTCACGCTCGGCATGATGGAGCTCTATCCCTTCAAGTCGTTCGATGTGATAGAGCTCGAGCCCGCGGTGGTGGAGGCCGCGCAATTCTTCTCAAAGGCGAACAACAACGCGCTCGTTGACCCGAGGGTGAGACTCCACGTCACGGACGGCAGGAGCTTCCTCGCTTCAGTCGACAGGAAGTACGACGTCATCGTCTCTGGCGTTTCAGACCCCTGGATCTCCGGCGTCTCCAACCTCTTTACCACCGACTATTTCACTGACCTCAGGGGGAAGCTCAACAAGGGCGGCATAGTCGCGCTCTGGTTCTCCAATTACAGGAACACGCCGGAGGACTTCAAGACCGGGCTCAACTCATTCGCAAGGGTCTTTCCAAACGTAAGCGTCTGGTTCCATTACAGGGAGGCACTTGACCTGGTCGTAATCGGGAGCATGGAAGAGCATCCCGTTGACATGGAGCGGCTCAATGAGGTCTTCTCAGACGAAAGGATACGGGAGAGCCTCTCTGGCATAGGCATAAATGACCCCTACGATGTATTCGCGCTCTTCCTCTCGGGCGACAAGGATTTGAGGCGGTTCCTCGGTAACGCCAAGGTCAATACCGATGAGAGGCCCATACTCGAATTCTCGTTGCCAAAGAGCCTTTACAGGAGCGTAAACGGGGCCGAAAGGGTCCAGGAGTTACTGAATTCTGCCGAGGAGATCCTCCCGCCCGTTAACTTGAATGGATTGGAGCCCGCGGACTTTTATCTGAATGTTGGGAAGAGCTTCAATCGATACAACTTCAGGCTCAATCAGGCCCTGAAGGCCTTTGAGGAGTCCCTTGAGCGCGACCCTGAACAGCGCGAGGCTGCCGTTTATGCCGACAATCTGAAAAAAGAGCTGGGCAAATGAACTTCCGAGTCGGTTCTGCGGATCAGTCTGAAAAAAGCCGCTGCGCGCCTTCGGGCGGGCCCGAAGGCGCGGTCAGGCCTCCTTATCAGGAGTCCTCCTTTATCTGTTCGGCCAAATAGGTTTGAAGCCCCACCTGCCTGATGGTCTCGAGCTGGGTCTCCAGCCAGTCTATCTGCTCCTCTGCCTCCTCCAGGAGTTCCTCGAGCTTATGCCTGGTATTGTTGTCTCCCACGGACGCGCACTTTGCAATTGCCCCGTTAAGGGCAATGACCGCGTCCCGTTCCTTATTCAGATCAAGCTGGAACTGCTCGGGAACGGTCTCGCCCACGGTTATGTCACCGAGCCTCTGCATGTTCGGCACGCCCTCCAGGTATAGTACATGCTCGATGAGCTTTTCAGCATGCTTCATCTCTCTGATCGATTCGGCCCTGACCTTCTTGTACAGCCGCTCGTACCCCCAGTTGCGGCACATCTCAGCATGAACAAAGTACTGGTTAACCTTGGTAAGCTCGGCCGTAAGAATGCTGTTCAACATTTCCAATATCCCGTCTTTTGCTTTCACCGACTGCCTCCCTTTCAAAACGAGTATGATTTCACGGATCAAATCTGCGCCAGGCCGACGCGCCTGGATCCTGTGCGACAAGGGACGCAATCTTGCGAAAGCACTTGCCGCAGCAGTCTTCCCTGTCGACCCCTAGCCGCATCGCAATTTCATCGGAGCCCAGGTTCTGCTGCTCAAGCCCTCTGACCATTGAATCGGTTATCCCCTTGCAGAGGCATATGTACATGGCGTCCTCCTGGATTTCTTGAGGTGGTTCCTATCGTGGCATAAAAAGGGCTGAGGCCATGAGCCCTCCATGAGCTTCTCATGACACTCCCGCCGTGGGGGCGCCATGAGACCTCAACCCTTTCCGAATATTGCTGGAATCTGACCGCCAAGAGCATCTGAGGGGCGGGCAGATCGCCCACAAACCTTTCAGTCTGCAGGCTATCCTTACAGGAATCAGAACTCCACTGCCAGCTGCGCTGTTACTGCATCCCTTTCACCTGCACCGTCCGAATACTTGCCGTGAAGGTACTCTATGCCAACTGCGACGTTCTCATAGAGTCCGTATGAGGCGGCAACGCCGTACTGGTACTTCGGCAGGTCCGGCATATCCTTGTTGCCCTCGTATTTCGCGGCGACCTCAAGCCTCTCGTTGATGTCGTAGGCCGCTTCCATATTCCAGGCCATCGGCCTGTCCCCCGTGCCGTCGGAGTCCGCGTCGAGGTCAACGGCATCGAACCTCTTTGCCGCCGCTATGTACTCCGCGTCGAACTTCACCTTATCCAACGCGAAGAGCAGGTATGCCCCGTAGCCGCCGACTTTCTTCGATATGGTCGTGAGCCCGGTGATGTCAGCGTCGTTCTCGGCCAGGTCCGATATGTAGAAGGCGCCTATGACGACCGGCTCAGCCGGGGCGAAACGCACTCCCAGCACATAGTCGTCTATCTTGTCAGGCCGGCCAGCCTTATCGACCCTGCCGTTGAAGACACCGCCTTCGGCCTCGATCATGCCAGTCGAATATTTGAGCAGCGCCGCGGTCTTGTTGGTCTCGCCCAGCGCGAGCGTCTGGGGGTCTGATATGAAGTGCGTCTTGAACCCGCCGAACGGCAGGTACATCTTCCCGGCCCTCATGCCGAACTCCGGCGTGAACGAGAGCTCTATCGTGCCTTCGTCAAGGGCTATCGGGTCCGTCGAGCCCTCTTCCCAGAGGAAGAGCACATGGGTCTTTACCTTTTCGCTTATCCGGGCATCTATCGCAAGCTCGACG
>Ga0209431_10000876_pt1 | contig 25177 bp, 9 predicted proteins | sample RifCSP13_3_FD_184021 | JGI IMG/M metagenome (GOLD analysis project Ga0209431, IMG submission 184021) | Soil microbial communities from Rifle, Colorado - Rifle CSP2_sed 13_3 (SPAdes) (version 2) | ecosystem: Environmental > Terrestrial > Deep subsurface > Rock core/Sediment | place: Rifle...
AAGAAAAAATAAATTAGAGATTGCAAATAACAAACTGTATAAAGAAATCAACAAACTTAATCGTTTAGTAGTAAAATTAAAGCAAAAGAAGGCAACTATGTGAAACCAATATTTTTTAAAAAAGGTTCATTAACTATATTATTCAAAGAAAACGGAATTCTGACCTCATGGACACCACCATAGACAGATAATAACGAAATAAACAGGATTATTGATGAAGGTGAAGAATTCATGAAACGATCTACCTCACTGCAATATCCGGCATTGGAACACCATTCCGGACCAGCATTGTGACCGGATACTAACAGGCGAATACCAAAATTCCGGCTGTTTTTAATTGAAATAATTGATATACCAGTTATTCTCGTCCAGCAGGTAGTTGTAGATCTGTTCGCGCTTGCCGGCGGGATATTTGGCCGAAACGATCTTTGCAAGGAATGACGGATCATTTCTTCTTTTGGCAATCCGTATCAGGTCATTGAACCGTTCACCTTCAAAGGCAAGCTCCCTGGCTCTTTCATCCAGCAATTCCTCTTCAAACTGCTGCTGCTTTCCCAGTAAATTGTTGGTCAGGTTTTTGTAACCGATGATTTCATTGGTATACGGATCATGCATATAGGAAATATTCGCAATCCTGAGCCCGTCATTTGGGCTACCCAGCCCTACACGACCGCGGACACCCAGTTGCACCCTTGTCTCGGAAACATCATAATTACTTCCGTTGTTTACAATACCCAGCGCTACGGTGGTATTGGTCCGGATCAGCCCGTTCTGATTGAATGCCCACCAGGTATAAATTTCTGCCATGTAAAGATGTATGCTTCCTGCACGGTAGATGATGAGATTGGCATCCTGGTCGTACCTGTTCCTGTCGATTGAATATTTAAATACCATGGTGTCTACCCCATCCATAATATTGCCGGCACCCCTGAGATCCCCTTTTGCCCTCAGATCGAGCATTTCCATATATTCATATCCACTGAGGTCAACCCCGTTTTTTATATACAGGTACGAAGATCCATAACCCCTGTAGAAGTCGCTTGGTATACCTGCGAAGATCATTTCGGAATTTGCAGGATTAGCAAGGTCTTCATCCATAACCTGGGCCCTCCATATTCCCTCCCATTTTAAAATGGCAGCATGCGTTGGTTTAAGCATATATTTATGCGGATCGAAAGGCTCAAACATCATCTGAAATTCATTTTGCTGGAAATTTGCCTTGTTGAACCAGAGCGTGAAAATATGTTCCCTGGAATCGATGTTGGTAAAAATATTTCGCCAGTTGTTGTTGGCAAAACTATTATCCAGCTGATACCTGTAATTCTCCGACGGATTATACATAATGAGGCGGAAATGGCCTGCAGCTTTAACCAGATTGCCCTGGGTAAGGTACATAACCCCCAGCAGGGCATCCATGGCCCAGGGATTCCAGACAGTTACCTCCCACGAAAGGTCATTGTTATCGATATGGTGATTAACTCCGACAGCCTTGATTTCCTTTTCGAGCTGGTTGGTAAAATAATCAATCACCATATGCAGGTCATACAGGTTTTTCTCCAGGGTTATCGGCTGGTTATATATCGTATCGTTGTAGTAGCCGTCTTTTGAAAAATTGATATACACGCTGTCGATATAAGTACCGGGTGAGTTCACGTAGGCTTCAATCTCTTCCATGGTGACTAAGGATTCATGGATAAAAGGCACCCTTCCGTAAATCCTCACTGCATTAAAATAGGCCCAGGACCGCATACAAAGCGCTTCGCCATACAGCCGGTCGAAATTGGTCACCGGAATGTTTTTGTTAAGCACTTCGGGATGCTTTTCTTTGAGTATCCTGATAAAATTATTGCACGCGGAAATGAGTTTGAAAAAATTGGTGGGCGAAGCATACTTGTTCTCTTTGGAAATGTTGAAGTTGTAAACCTCAACCAGATCAGCATCAGCATTACCGGTGATTGTCAACAGATCACCGCGCAATTCGCCAAGCACAACCAGCTGTTCGGCAAGCTCCTGCTGAAGTGCGTACATTCCCATTTCTATTGAACGGTACTCGTACCAGTCATCGTAAAGCTGATCTTGCGTAATTTTCAATTCCTGATCGGGATCAAAAAACTCTTTGCACGACGAAATAATAAATGCCGCGACCAGCAGTAGAATAATACTTTTTGGATATTTTACGGGCTTCTTCATGGTTATCCTGGTAAATAATGTTATAATCCGACTTTAATACCTGCAATAAACTGTCTGGGTTGGGGAACCTGACCGTAATCGACCCCCTGATGCACCGGTGAATACGAATAACTGAATTCGGGATCGAATCCAAGATATTTACTGATCGTAAGAATATTATTTACTGAAATATAAAATTCCGCATTTCTGAAAGAAAGGAAGTGATCCGGCACCCGGTAACTTAAAGAAATATTCTTCACACGCACGTATGATCCGTCCTCAATCCAGCGTGTTGAAAATGCTGAATTACCAACAGGGTCATTCCACAGTGCACGGGGAACATCCGTGATCTGTCCGTTGTATTGCCAGCGGTTAAGCACATGCTGGCTTTGATTTTCGAGTCCTGTCATTTGCTCATTTTTATATCGCAGATAGTTAAAAACTTCATTGCCATAAACAAACAAGAGTGACGTATGCAATGCAAATTTCTTATAATAAAATGTGTTGATCAGTCCACCCGTATAGTCCGGCATCGATGAACCAATCGTCAGCTTGTCATAATTGTTGATAATGCCGTCGGGCTCACCGCCGGGACCCGAAAGATCCTCATAAATTGCATCGCCGGCCCTGAAAGGTATGTCTTTGTCGTTTATCAGGTTGGCAGCACCGGCTTCCTCCTGGGAAGAAAATACGCCCTTAAATATATAACCGTAAAAACTGTTCGCCGGAGATCCAACCATGTTCACAATTTCGGCACCGGCAATCCCGGTAACCAGTTTTTCTCCCTTGATCTCAATCACCTCATTGCGAACATGGGAAAGGCTTGCCTGAATATCCCATTTAAAATCCGCCTTCTCATAAATCCTGGCAAAAATGTTGAATTCCCATCCGTTATTTTTCATTTTTCCTGCATTTTCCATCCGTATTGAATACCCCAGGTATGCTTCAACAGGACTGAACAGTAACATGTTGTTGGTCTGCGACCGGTAAACATCAACAGTTGCCGTAATACGGCTGCCCCACAGCGATGCGTCAATTCCTGTATTGATCTGGTATACTGTCTCATAACTTAACTTATCGTTGGGTAATAGTGCCGGGTAAAGTCCCACCGTCTCACGGAATTTGACTGCCTGATAATAGTTGGATGCACTTGATTCTCCGATATCATCATTGCCTGTTTTTCCCGCGGAAATTCTCCACTTCAGGTCTTCCAGCCAGGTTACATTCTTCAGTAATGATTCGCTTGACAATCTCCAGGCAATTCCTCCCGAATAAAATACGCCGAAGGGTACACCTGCCAGTTTGATTGTGTTGGCTGCATTGTCACCCACCCTTGATGATCCGTCTATTGAAAAGGTAGCGGTGAGTAAATATCTGTCCTTGTAAGCATAAAACAAGTTCTCGTACATCGAGAACCAGTTCCAGATCCTGTTTTGACCGCCGATTTCTCTCAGGTTATCCTGACCGTCCTGCAAATCACGGTACTGGTCATTCTCATGGGCATTTTTTGTCAATCCCCAGTCCAGTTCATACTTGTTGGTCTGAATATTAAATCCCGTAAGGGATGATATGGTGTGGTCCTCACCCAGTGATCTGTTGTAGCTTAAATAGGTATTGTTATAGAAAGTCTTCAGATCGTTGTTGGTGGCCTTTGAAACATTGATGGCCTCCTGGTCGTAATAATGTTCCATACCGTGATTCGGCATAAAGATCTGTTCTTTCATAACGTTATACACCAGGCTGAATTTGGTTTTTGCCGAAAGGTACCTGTTGAAAGCTGATTCAAAACCCAGGGTTGAAATGAAGCTGTAATTGGTGTTTTTTGCCTCATAATTCTGGATAGTAGCCAGCGGATTACTTACGCCAAGTTCATCCACCTCGGCGAGTGTAGCTATTCTTTGTCCCTGGATATCATATTGATATGGATTCAGCAAGGGTGATTTTGCCAGGCTGGTCAGGATCGGACTTGTTTCCTTAACGGTTGCGGCTTCTTTCAGCCGGGAAGAATTATAATTCAGGGATACACCGGCGTTCATTTTCAGCCAGGCAAAAATATTGAGCCGGCTTACAAACCTGAGATTATATCCATTGTAACCGGTTGTTTTTATGGTGCCCCTGTTATTGATAAGCCCGAAAGAAAGACCGTAACTGGCAATCTCGTCTCCTCCTTTAACGTTAATGTTCATATTGTTAAAGAATGAATTTTTAAAAACCAGCTCCTGCCAGTTCGTATTGTGCTGGTAGTCTATGAACCGCTCATCATCTTCGGTAAGAAATAAAGCAGGATACTCTTCCTGTATAACTTCCTCGAACTTTCCGGAGGAAAAAAGCACTTCATGCATCAGCGTTTTGTGCTGACCGGCATTGAGTTGGGGAATCAGTCTTGCCGGCACCAGGGAAAGTCCGCTCCGTAAATCCAGTTCAATGGTTGTTTGGGTAACACCGGGATCAAGGGTTTCAATCAGCACAAGCCCGTTTGATGCTTTGGATCCATAAGCAGCGGTTATTACAGGATCTTTAATAATCGTTGTTTTGGAAATATCATACAAATTAAGTTCCATGAGCGGATTATACGCATAACCATCCAGGTTTGAATTAAATATGCCGTGCGGGGTAACCGGTATACCATCAATAACATACAGTGGCTGATTATTGGTATTGATCGAATTCAGCCCCCGAAGTGCCACATAGGCACCGCTTCCAGGGGTTCCTGACCTGTTTACTACATGCAATCCTGCAGCGCGTCCCTGCAATTGCTGATCAATGGACAGCGCTCCCGAATGACGGATATTGCTGACTTCAATATCGGTATAGGCTGATATCATATTTCGCTTTAAAGCCGTTCTGAACAATACCGACAACTCATCATCACCCGATGAGATATCTCCCGGGGTAAGGTAGATCTTAACTTCTTTTCTGTTGTTGAGAAATACCCGTTTCATTTTATACCCGCCGGTTGGTGACAAAATTAGCCAGTCTTCTCCCGATGATGACCACACGGTGAATTCTCCTGCTTCGCTGGTGACAACAGGCAAATGAAAAGAACCGGCTATACTCACGGAAACATTTGCCTGCGGCTGACCGGTATTCGAATAAACAATACCTTTTACCTGGATCGAGTCCTGCGCGAAGGATGAAAATACCATAGTGGTAAGAAACAAAGACAGCATCATCACCCTCCTTAACCGGCCTGTTGTATGAATGCCTTTCTTCATAATTGCACTTTTAAAAGGATATGATAGGGTTGTCCTATTGATGATCTTTCGCATGCTTGTACTATTTAGGCAATTAATTGTATGGAATAAAATCGATATAGTCAATGACGAGGCCATTGTACAGAACCGTGCTCGGACCCTTGTATACAATTTTGATTTTGGCCTTTCCGTATTCAGTAAGGTTTTCCACCCAGCAATCAAACCGGTTATAACCCGACTGCGGCAAATATCTTTTACCCGGAATTACGCTGTAGGAGATCTCCCTGTTCAACACAAAAGTGTAATAATCAATAGTTTTAACAAGCTGGCCATTTACATATATCTCATAAATTCCGCCCACATACATATGTGTCCGGAAGACCATCAGGTACCTCCTTGGAAAAAGATTGTCCACATTGAACTCAGCGATGAACCGGCCGGAATAACCTTTGGTAAAATTCACCTTCAGGGTGGTATCGTTTGACGCCGAAGGGACATACTCCTTAAGAGGCTGATATGCAATATCATTCGTTATGTCAACCTCTTCTTTCCAGGCATACCTGTTAATTCCGATATCCTCCAGCAAAAATTCTCCTTCCATTCGTACGGGACTGTTGTACAGGGTATCCGGAATTTTGAAATTGGCATAATTGTAAGCATATCCATTGCTGCAAATTGTTTTTTCAACTGGCAGATAGTCAATAACCACACTGTCACCAAGAACGTTTTTCAATTTTACCGTATCCCTGGCTGATTGCTTTAGAAATTCCTCCCTTTCCAGCATATTTTCAAAAACGCCATGTTCCAGCAGGTAAGGGATAAGAATCTCATTTTGCCATGCCAGGGGTATATCGGAATAGTCGTTGTAATTTGAGCTCATAGATTGCGCCATAGCGGTGAGCGCACTGTTATAATTGCTCTCCTTCGGAAAAACAATGGTTGCCGTTTCGTAACGGAATTCATGTTTCACCGGAAAATACTCATATTCAAAAAGATTCAGGGTCACAGAAACCGTATCATATATGGTATTTCCCTGTTCATCAAAACCGATGGGCCTGCTGAGTGCCCTGTCCAGTATAACGGAATCCTTGCTGTCGATATACCGTTTCAGTATGGGATTGGTGCCGGCAATGTATTCATACAGGTTGGGTCTTGGAAGCGCAACGGAACCCATTTTAAAATACTTACCATTTCGATAAAGCGGGCTTTCAAAAAATAACGGTATATCATCCAGGAAATTGGCGTTGTTGTTGTTCACAAATAGGGCAAATTTCTCCGCCAGTGTCTGGATTTTCCTCTTCCCCTGAATGCTGCCCGACTGGATAAAATAAGTTGAAATGTGATAATCGAGTAAGGTACCCGAGACACTTCCTGACTCGAGAAAAAGATCGAATGCACTGTTGTCCGGCGCAAAAACAGTATACGTATTATCCGTCAGGAACAAGGTATCGTATTTGAATTCTTTCATGTATGAGACAAACGAAGACAGGTCCCCATCCTGCTGCATGGCATCCCACACGTTGGTGTTGCTGGATGGCGGCTGTGTGCCGTAGTGTTCATCCCAGTCCTTATTGCAGCCGGCCAAAGAAAGAAGGAATATGATTCCCAGTATGCCAGTATTTAATTTCATGCTGTCTCTTTTTTAAATTAAAGCGGTTCAAATCTTATATAATCCCAGCTGAATCTTCCCGGTATGAGTGAACTTATTGTAATGGTGTGTTCCTCATATTTGAGAAAATCGATAGTACCAAGTTCCAGCCTGGCGAAAGGAAAGGCGGAACTGCCCCCGGTTGCCAGGTCAACAAGTCCCCCTACTTTTTTACCGTCGATATATATTTCTACCAGCGCGTTGAGCTGGTTATAAGCCTCTGCACCCAGGAATACCGTATAGCTTCCCTGCACCAGCTTTGGAATGGAATAGGAAATGGAAAAATCCCCGTCGACGTATAAATAATCCCCTCCCCATGCAGAACTCTGATCATCACCGGTTTCAACAAAAAACAAATCTGCACCCGACCAGCTGACCTTGGTGAGCGAGGAAGAATCCTCAATGAGGTAGGTGCCGGGTTCAAGCCTTAATTCATTGAGAAAGGGCTCCTCCCAGAATTCAAAAGTTTGTATAGCCCTGGAGGGATTCTGCTGTTGTAAGATCTGGTCGATAAAATGGATCACGCCACTTTGTGTGAGGATGTTGCTCGCATCATAATTAAAACCTATGTAGTCGATTACTGTTGTATCCGATTGATGGATAATAATATCAAAAATTTCCTTCCCCATGTTTATCTTGATGTCCAGTCCGAGACCATTTATATTGAGCGGGATTTCGGAGTACGTTGTATAATTGGTGGCTGCGCCAACAAAATCATCCAGGAACCTGTTTTCAGTCAGCAGATGGTAGTTGATGAAATTGTAAAGTGGATTTGATGTATTTGAATAATCGCTATTCCCGGGACTTATCAGATTTGCCAGTTCCCCGAAAGATTCAATACTCCTCTTGTTAAATACAGTATCATGTTCAAGGAGCAGGGTAAATGGCCTTACGCCTTCCTGTTCAAGTTTAATATTTGCGTTCAGGGTTTCATCGAGACCTGTTGCATCAACCGCAGCCTTAAAGATCGAATAGCCCGGATGTTGCTCCAGCCAGTTGTAGGTGGTGTAAGTTATGGGCTTCAATGTACTGCCGATAAGATGAATAAAGCCATTGGACACTTCAATATTGGTCCTGATCACCGGTGCCTGGTTGTTAATTTTATAGTAGGATGTATCGGTTTCAATAACAAAATTCACTGTAAGCAGATCCCCGGAAAGGGTATATTCCGGCAGTGCACCGAAAGGAAAATCGTTTGAATTAATGCCCAGGTTAACCACGTGGTACCGTGATAATTCGTATACATAAGCCTCGTCATTGAGCAGGTCTTCGAGCGAGGTGAACCGGTCGCTTTCTTCTATAAAATTATCCACGGCCCCATTGTCGGGAAGGAACAATGTATAACCTATTCCATTGGGGTTATAGGCACTTAAAGCCTTATCAATCCCCCCCTTTTGCAAAATGCTCAGGAAGCTGGAATACATATCCTCATTTTCCAGCATATAATCATAAATGGTTTGTTGCTCCTGGTCTTCAAAGGTGACCTCGACAGGTTTATCCTCACAGGAAAAAATTCCGATCATGATGGTGCACACACACAGTATAACCGCTATTTTTTTCATATGCTAAAAATTATAATAAGGATTCTGAACCAGGTTTTTATTGCGTTCCAATTCATTTTCATAAATCGGCATATACCATCCCAGGGGATTTGTCAGCTTGGTAGCCAGAATTCTTTTCTGGGTGGAGGGAACATTCCTGACAATAATCTCAATAAGCTTGCCTTTCCGGCTGTAGTCGTTTCTGCGTCCCATCCTGAGGAGGTCAAACCATCTTTTCCCCTCGAAAGCAAGCTCGAGCGCACGTTCATCCAGGATTGCATCTTCATAGGAAGTCGGGGAGTTTGGCAGGCTTAACGGGGGAACATCTGCCCTGTCACGGATTTCATTAATGATTTGCAGGGCCTCGGGGAAACGTCCCAGTTGTGACAATGCCTCAGCCTTCATCAGCAATACATCGGCATACCGGTAAACGATCCAGTTACAACTGCTCTGATCGATACCTGATCGTGCTGTTTCGCCGTCAGGAGCCCTTCCAACATATTTCCAGATTATAAAATCACTTTCAGAGTATTTCTTGATGGAAGCATCTTCCCCCCGGTACAGTTCACGGGTGTATTTCTTTCCGAAAAGTTCCAGAGACCTGTCGCTCGGATCGTAATTATACCCGTTCCGCTGGGTGAGGTCAAACATGCTGTTTGTCTGGTTCAGACTGGTGTTGAACTGAAATTCAAAAATTCCTTCCAGAGAATTGCCCGGGTAGAAAATCTCAAACCACCGGGCACTCGGCATGAGCACATATTTAGCCGTAGCCTCAATATTCTGAACATGTCTTATGCACGCTTCATAGTCGAAGTTCCACAGCGAAATATCCGCAAGTAGTGCATCGATAGCCGGCTTTGTAGCTCTTCCCCTGACTTCGGCCAGGGTCTGATAACCGTCAATGGTGGCATAATTCCTGACTTCCTCCAGGTCAAGCACGATGTGTTCCAAAACCTCATCGCCGCTTGTTTTTGGCAGATATACATTTGTGCCGTCATTGATGGTGGGTTCCAGTACCAGGGGCACATCCCGGAAGATCCGCACGAGGTAAAAATAACTCAGGCTTCTCAGGAAATAGGCCTCGGAAATAAAGCCATACAGCTGATAATCGGAGAAAGTATTATCTATGCCCTGAACCTCGGGGGCGTACTTTATCACTTCGTTGCAATAGTTGATCACCTGGTAAAACTTGAACCAGTTGCACATGGAATTATCGGGATAAATATTGCTTTCCATGATTTTTTGCTCATCCAGTGACTGGTTGATATCGCCCTTAACAAGGTCTCCTCTGATCTCGCCAAATTTAAAAAGCATTTCGTCCATGGTGGCAAATGTTTCATAGGCACCCATGATCACAGCCTCAACATCCTCCTTTGCTTTCCAGAATTCTTCGCGAATCAAACCCTGGGGGGGTACCAGCTCCATCCAATCGCCGCACGAAACCTGGAACAGCATGGTCAGGACGACGAGCGTTAACTTTTGTTTTATTTTCATTGTCCCTTTTTTTTAATAGCAATCAGAATCCAACGGATAAGGTAAAGGTTATCATTCTGGGCGGAGGAGTATTTGCCTCATCAACACCAATCCAGAAGGGATTGGAAGCATCCTGTCCCACTTCAGGATCCTGCCCTGAATACCTGGTGACCGTAAACAATTTACGGGCACTCACCGCAACACCCAGGGTTCTAAGTTTCAACTTTTCACACAACTCCGGTTTAAGCTTGTAGCCTAAAATAACATTCAATAACCGCAGATAGTCACCCGGTTCAACATACCGGTCCGATCCCAGGTTATTTGCAGGATGATTCAGGTAGGCCCGGGGCAGCATACCTTCTTCGTCCTGGCCCTGAATACGCCAACGGCTCAACACCGCCTTGCTCTGATTATTCCTGTTATTCATCCCTTCGGTCTCAATGGCAACGCCGTTTATAATATCAAAACCTACACGGTAATGGAACCCACAGGTAAGCTCTATATTTTTATACTTCATGGAGGTCCCGAATCCTCCGATGAATTCAGGATTGGAATCACCAATGTAAACCACATCATTCAGATCAATTTTTCCGTCGTGATTGATATCGGCATATTTTGCATCACCGCCCTTGAAAGTATAGGTCCCCTGGTAGGTCATCGGTATCGGTGCACCGGTATTATCGTAAAGCATATTCCCTTCGGCGTCCCTTGCAATTGCATCCGCATCGGTTGGATAAACACCCAGGTACCTGAATCCGAAAAATGATCCGATCGGCTGTCCCTGCATTACACGCAACGGGTATTCCCCGTTGCTGATAGAGGTGGATTGCTCATCATTGAAATTATCCGGAAGCCTGTCAAATGAATTCACATTATGTGTAATATTGAAATTCAACGACATCCGGAAATCCTTTTTCCGGATCAGCTTGTAGTCAGCCATCAACTCCCAGCCCTGATTTCCCAGTTCCCCGCCATTCAGGTATTTCAGCCGCTCAAAACCGGAAGAGGAAGGGATATCATAATCCTTGAACAATATATCCGTGGTAACTTTTCTGTACCAGTCACCTTCGAGGTACAACCGGTCATTGAACAGATTCAGTTCAAGTCCGATATCAACCGATGAAATAGTCTCCCACTGAAGATTGTCAAGTTGTACCTGCGTATTGACAATGGAAGGGAACCGCATATAGTTTCCCGTGTTGGTGGAACCATAGGTAGCGAAACGGGCATAAACATCCGTGGGCTGTCTTCCCGATACACCCCAGCTTGCCCGCAACATGCTTTCTCCCAGAAAATTCAAGGATTGGAGGAAGGGTTCCTGTGAAAAGCGCCATCCGGCGGAAATCCCTTTAAAGAGCCCCCAGCGGTGACTGGCGCCGAATGAGGAATGGGCATCTGCCCTGAGGATGGTCTGGAGCATATACCTGTCCTTGTATTTGTAGTTCAGGTTTATCAGGGCACCAAGCCCCCTTTCGGTCCCGGAACCATCTCCCATCCAGTTTATCTGACCATTAATGGCAGGATCCTGAATATCGGTGCTGGGCAATTTGTTGCTTTGAATATTCATCCATTCGTAGCCGCTCTGGTTGGTTATCCAGGTAACCGCGCCTGAAATTACATGGTCACTGGAATCAAACGGGGAATCAAAGGCCAGTTGGGTTTCGGTGTTTATTGACGAAAAAAGATTGTTGCTTTCTTCCGCTTTATTAACGGTCCATGCCAGCCAGTCGGATCCTATGGCATTGTATGGCAGATAATTCTGTGATTTGGCGCCTTCAAACTGAAAGGATACGGTTTCTCTGAATTTAACCCATCTCGTCAGGTTATAACTCAGGGTGAATGTGTTTTGCAGTGAATTGGCCTCCCGGTCATTTTTACCCAGTTTGGCAACAGCAACCGGGTTAAAGTAAACACTGCCACTACCCTGGTAGCTGTTAATGGGTGTAAAAAACTCCCCCGTTGGAACGCCATAAGCATCGTATTCCCGGATACTCATGTTGGGAGCCTTGATATAAGCCATTTCCCGTACATTCCTTCTTCTGTTTCGTCCTGTCCCGTCATCCAGTTCCAGGTTCCCGTCGGTTCGGTTGTTGGTATAACTGAACAGAACAGAAAACAACAATTTCCGGGAAAGGAAATAATCGAGGTTCACCCTGGTTGAAAATCGTTTTGCATTGGTATTGATGGTAGTCCCGCCTTCATCTACATAACTGAATGAGGTAAAGTACCTGGTTTTTTCACCACCGCCTGAAATGTTGAAATAATGGTCGTGTGTGACCGAGTTCTGAGTAATAGCAGCAATCCAGTCGGTGTTGGCAGAATAATTGTAAAAATCGTAATAGTCCTTATCGTAGGCAATCTCAGGTGGGATATCAAATATACCCCGGCTGTTATGCCATTCCTCGAGCTGCAGCATGATATATTCATCCCCGTTCAGCATAGGTATGGCAGGGGGTTGAAAGTTCAGGCTGTTTTTATAGGTGTAGTCGAACTGTACCTTACCCAACCTGCCCTTGTAAGTCTCAATGATCAGCACTCCGTCGGCGCCGCGTGAACCGTAAATTGCGGTTGACGCAGCGTCCTTCAGAACTTCAATGGATTTGATGTCCTGCAGGGCAATATTGATCAGGTTGCTGATGTCTTCCTGGTCGGCAGAACTGAGGTCAAAATCGGTAGGAATAGAAAACTGGGGAATTCCGTCGATAACCACCAGGGGTTTGTTGTTTCCCATAGAACTTAATCCGCGGATAACCAGCTGGGATCCTGATCCCGGGTCACCCGATGCCTGGATGATATCCAATCCGCTAACCCTTCCCTGCAAAGCGTCGCTGGCTGAAATTACCCCGATCTCCTTCATCTCGGCCATATCAACTTTAACCCGCGATGAGGCCACATCGCGGTCATCAATATTGGTAAGGCTGAGTTCCTCCTTTCTCCTGGCAGTAACAACCACTTCCTCCAGTTGAATATTCGAGGGTTCAAGCTCAACTGTCATGGTGGTTACGGGATCCACAAAAATGTTCTTAGTTACATACCCGATCATAACAACCTTTATAATGTGGCTCCTGTCTCTCACTTCCAGTACAAAGTCACCATTGACATCGCAAACCGTACCATTGATAATACGGTTGTACCTGTCGTATTCGATTACGTTTGCGCCGATCACCGCTATCTTTTCCTTCTTATCAATAACGCGTCCCCTGATCACTGCCCTTTGCTGCGAATAAGCTCCGGCAAATACAAAAAGCGCCAGCGCAATGATTATGGCTTTTCTGATTTCTTCCATATTATTTGGTATCCAGTTCGTTAAACAAGAGCACTTTGTCGATTTCATGAATCACCGCATTGGACAATATGGTAGGATAGGCTTCATTACCCTCACCCACATCCCGGCCTGCTATCAGATTGGTCAATGCAGATTCATTTATGGTCAGATAATTGCTGCCATTCTTCGCAGGGATACTTATCTCATCGTATCCCGGATCAATGTATAATTTGGTATAAACCGTGGTATATGTTGTTGATTTTTCATCCACCCTGGCTGTTTCGTAGTAGTTTGCGGCTTTATTCCCGTCGGTGAAGATCATGTCACCCTGGACAAAATGCAACAAAAGAAATTTTCTCAGCTCCCCGGTAGTAAGCGTATCATAACGGAATGTGCTGAGTGCTGAATCGTTTGGCACAAAAACCGTGTAATCCTCATTCTCTGAAATAAATGTATACCGGTATTCCTTGTCCCGTGTAAGTCCGGCTATTTTGAGCAGGTTATGGAAATTGGGATAGGTCCCCGATATTTTGAGGAAGAGGGTGGGCGCGGCAAAATTGAACCAGTTCCTGATGTCATAGGTTTTCCCGTTGTCAGCATTGGTGCTTATCTGCTGGGGTATCACGCTGGTTTGCACAAGGCCCTTGTATCCGATTGTTGTGGGTGCCGTGCCGCTGACTTCCCCTGTAACATTATTAAAGACAAGAAAATTCCCCGCAAGGTTTTTGATAAACTCCTTTCTCGCGGTTCCCCTGGGGTATTCCGTTCCAATATGGTTCAGCAGCAGTGTCCTCAGATCGTTGGTGGTGAGCTGGATCTCCTGGGCTGAAAACTCCGTGACAAAAAACACGGAGAACCGCTCTGTAATAGGACTATATAGCAGGGAGGAGTCAATCTTCAGGTTTCCGTCCGATTCAACAAACAGCATATAATTCTTGTCCTCTCTTTTCAATGCCGGCAGCAATCCGGCACGTTCAATGGCATACATTACCCGGGAGTATCCCCGTTGCGTATAGATCGGACCGGTCACACTTTTAAATGCCCGCGGAGTCAGCACTTTGTTTACACCCACAAAGGTGCAATTGCTCCCGTATTGCTGCTGAACAATACTGGACTGGTCAACCGTTACCATGTCCATCTCTCCGTTATAAAAACCTTTGCTGAAATCGGTAGGATAAACCGGACCATTGGCCATATGGGTATTTACGATCATCCGTTTAATATGATGTGGTGTTTCCCGCAAAGAACCCCACATGCCCGGTCCGGAAAGATATTCGCTGATAAACTCATCAAATGCCTCATTGGTTGGAGCAATAAGTCCGTGATGATACCGGATGGACACATTACCCGGTAAGCCAAGGGTCCCTGACGGTGCCCTGGTTTCCTCATTTGTAATATTAAATGCCAGTTCCGGATAAATGATGTCAAATAAGGAGTCCACTATATAACCCTGGTCAGCTCCCGGTTGATCAAAAGTTTTATCTTCGTTATAAGTGAATTCCGGAAACGTATTTACCAGGTTTAAGAATTCACTGTAGGAATGATTTTCAGAAGGTGCATTTAACAGCTGAAAAGCATTCTTTAATGGCTCCACAACCCTGTCAATAATATGTACAAACCCGTTTTCAGCAAAAATGTCAGCCTCTATGATCCGTCCGTTTGAATAATACATGGAATTGGACTCAAAAGGCCTGCCGAAATAGAAGGAATAATCCCCTGAATTCAGGTCATAGATATCGAAGTATTCCTGGAAAAAAACAGGTGCATACTTGCGTGAATCGGTGGCCTGTTTCCTGTACCAACCCGACTGAAGCGTATCAACAATGATCAGGCGGTCCTCCTCCTGGTCCAGGGCAATACCATAGTTCCTGTCTTTATCACGCAGCAGGGTTTCACGTTTAAATCCCCTGGGCTCATCATTGCTTATGTCCAGGGAGTCAATCCAGCCATAAATATCAAGTGATCTGAGCTGATCGGTACTCCATGGATTTTGTACGATATGGTATTTTACAATCCGGGTAAGCTCATCGATGGGTATATCTTCCACTGCATGGTAGGCCGGATGCTCCTGAAAATACAATGCAAAGGCATCATTATCCGGTGCAAATACTGTGTAGCTTCCTGAAATATTGATCACACTGTCATATCCCGTAAGTTCAATGCACCTGGCAAAGGCCGAAAGCTCCGGCTGGTCAAGGATTTGGGTGAACAGCTTCCCGGCCAGCCAATCGGGACGCCGGTACTTGCTATCCGTATCAAACCGCTCACTGCAACCGATTACGGATAATACCAACAAAACCGGCAACAAAAGTCGTATTGTCTTCCTCATATTTTTATTATAAAGGGAATTTTAAATATATATTTTTTTTTAATAACTACTGTTTAACCGGCGGAAAGTTTACACATAAATAATTTAACATATGTAAATTTGCTCCATTTTAATTTTACTAATATTTTGATATTATGATACATATAATATTATTCCAGGGTGCAGCCAATAGGAACTCAAGCAAAATAATTCTTTACAAGTAAAATATATTATATTTTTATTAAAATTATTTATAAATTCGATTGATTAATACAATCGGTTGCAATTTTAACTCGGAGGTATTTGCTCCATAATAATTAAGGTATTCTTTTTTATTGGCTTTTCAATTCAATTGGTTTAAATATTTGCATTTCTAACTAAAAAACCTAACTTTATGAGGACTAAAACTTTACTATTACTTTTTTTGTTTACCTGTGGAGTTCTGAATGCTCAGGACACCATTCGGACACTGGTAATTTCTGAAGTAAGGCTCGATGATGCGCGGGAGGCCTATGTGGAGATTTCCAACGTAGGCGCAACCACGTTGAACCTTGCTCAGTTTGAACTGGGTGTGATCGGGGCATGGACAGTGCCGTGGGCTGCTGCTGCAAACTACTGGTTTATGCTGCCCGACAGGGATCTGGAACCCGGTGAGTCATTTGTTGTCGCAGCAATTTATGATTGGTCACCGCGAATGTGGCTGAAATCTCCTGATGATTATGCACCCATACTCAACAAAAAGGAGTTCTGGACACTGGCGGATCTTAAACTGCATTTTCCGGAATCGCCTACCGGAGATCCAACAGACAGCATTACTCCCTATTATCATGTACTGGAAACCTGGAGTGGAAGGGACTGTATTTACCTGAGACATCATATTTCTGAAACTGATTCAGCAGTTGTTGATCAGGTAAACGGTGTTTTTGCAGGTACCGATGGCACCCGCCTGGATAAGGGACCTATGGATGTGGCCGGTGTCACTGCCGCAACAAACGAGGCTACGCTGGTTCGTAAATTCAGTGTTAAAGAAGGAAATATTGATTTCGAATCAGCAAGGGGGCAAGATCTGGCCGAATCGGAATGGATGCCTGTGCCGCGACAACTTGGTGCCTGGGAAATGGACCGGAAATTATTCTGGACTGTAGGCAATCACGGCGACTACAACCTCGACGAAACCACGCTTACTTCCGCCACAATTGACATTAACTGGTTGGATTCCACCCTTTTAGTTCCATGGGGCATCAGGAATGATGATTCGATCATGGTCGAATTTGATGTAAAACCCGGCCTGGCATGGCACTATACTTACTCTCCGGTCCGCGAGGACTCCGCATATGTTTCGGCCCGGACAGGAGATATTCTTACGGTATACGCCTGCGGAAATGACCTGGATATGATCAATTTTGAAATCCAGGTTGCTGAACCCACCAATGATGTTAATATCGTGGTTCCTAAAAATGTACCCAACGAAACCGGCGGATATGGCGGGCCATTGTATATTGTTACCGATGGTGTTCCCGGAATGGATACGATCAATGGGTATTGGGGACAGCTGAACGGACCTTTTTTCAGAGGTGTTGGTTTTGCTACCCGTGTGGACACCATGTTCAAGTACCTGGAAAAAGCTCCCGGAGCCGCCTGGGAAATGATTTGGGTTGACGGTAATGAAAGGACCGACCTGAAAAATGGTGACAAACTCAAGGTAACTGCAGAAAATGGCGCGGTAAAGGAATACTTTATCAAGGTGGAAAGCTACAGACCCAGCCATAATGCTTACCTGAGCACCATAACCTGGCCCGATATTCCCGGAGATTACAAAGGAATCTTTGGATGGATGGGTGACACGATCCCCAATTTCTCCGATCAGAAATACGATTACAAAGTCCAGGTACCGGCTGATGTTAACGGCATTCCGGCTCTGGTTGCCAAAACCCAGGACATTAACGCCAAGATTGAGGTTGACAGGGCTGTGAATCTGTATGGTACGGTTGCTGATAAGACCATTATCTTCACTACCACAGCGGAAGATGATACTTCGGTATTGGTTTACAAGGTCCAGCTTGAAAAAGAAAAGGATCCTTCAAATATACAACCCTGGTCGTCCGATCCGTTTATTTCACAATTTGTATGGCAGGATCAGTGGGCGAGTGGATTCCTGGAAGTCAGCAATCCGGGCAATCAGGCGCTCGACATGAGCAATTACATGTTCTGCTTCGGATACGTAAACAATCCTTCCGATGCCATTACACGGTTGGCAGGTACCGGGGATTGGGGTGGCAGATACGGGAAATATATCCCCGGATACAAATGGGTGGATGAAACAAACTGGGCTATCACACCCGGTGTTGTGGTCCAGGACCTGAATGTCAATCCTATTGTCCAGGGCGGCGATGTATTTGTAATTGGCGATATCCGTAGCACCGCTCAAAGTGGTTATCCCTGGTGGGCCAGTGAACAATGCGATATTGATTTCGGTAATAACCCCTGGGGTGAAACAGTTAATAACTGGACTGCTTTGCAACAATGGAATGGTGCAAACTGGTACCTGTTCAGGATCGAGAACGATTCTGTCAAAAACGGGTTGAAAGCCGCCATTGATCCCAATGATTTTACCCTGATCGAAGTGTTTGGAAGTGGTGACGGCACTGCCCCGGTTGTCGGAGGAGCACAGATCCAGCAAACAACCGGTTATACCCGGAAGCCAGTGTACTATACGGGAAATCCCGATTTTAAGGGTTCATTTGGAACTGATGCCGAAACGAGCGAATGGATAAAGGTCGACAGGCCTTACTTCCAGGCATTGGGCGTGCCTTGGCCAAACGATATCCTGTATATTACCCAGGGACTCGGCAGTCATTTCATGGATGAAGTTACCATTTTCAAATCCACCGTTTCCTCACTGGTTTACAAGGTTAGTTTGGGATTTACCGAGGATGAGGAGATCAGGGGTGTTGTGACCAACACCACGGTTGACGGATTCCTGGCCAATATCATCAAATCCCATGAAGATCAGGCGCTTACGTTGAAAAGTGCTGTGGATGGTGCCATCCTCACCGCAACAGACACCCTGCTGAACGGGGATACCCTGATTGTTGTATCAGCCGACCTTTCCAATACAACAAAATATTCACTTGAAGTAACCGACGAAGGTCTGAATAACGACGCCCTCCTTGTCTCCGAAGTGTATACGATTGCTGTTGACGGACAAGAGGGTACCGTATCCGGATTTGAATACGGAACTGCACTGAAGACCATTGTTGATACTGCGAATCTTACAGTACCTGCAGGTGCCGAGTTCAATATTATCGATGCTGCGGGTGCTTATGTTCCGCTCTTGATGCTGAACTTTGATACCACCTATGTAGATGTCCAGGTAAGTGATCAGATCTACTTTGAAGTAATATCCGAAAATGGTTTGAACACCATTCTTTACCAGCTGCAGCCGGATGCCGATGCCTCCGATGCATTTGTAACATCCAATGTATTCCTGGTTGACCAGGAAGCCTCATTGATTGACCTGGTTCCTGAAGGTACAACGCCATTCGGACTGCTTTCGAACCTGATCCCCGCACCGGGCGCTACCATGATGCTGGTTGATAAAATGGGGTATGAGCGGATGTTCGGTGATGTGGTTAAGGATGATAAGTTGATCGTCACCGCAGCTGATGGTGAGACCACACGTACCTATTACCTGACTTTCCTCGGGGCATCTTCCAGGAATTCTCTGGCCTATGTATTATCGGATGTCTACCTGGTAGACCAGATTGACTATGTGATAAGCGGCAATATCGGAGAAAATACAACGGTCAGCGCTTTCATTGCCAATCTGTTGGCATCCGAAGGCGCCACCTTGCTGGTAACGGATGCTGATGGTATTGAAAATACGGGCGACCTCAATGCAGGTGACCAGTTGGTGGTTACTTCCGGAGACGGACAAACCACAGTGATCTATATCATTACAGTTGCCACTTCGGTTGATGATCCAAGGATGAATCCGATTGCAGTATACCCCAACCCGACCCGTGACCGGGTAACCATTTCAGGTCTGGAGACTGGCAACCGGATACAAATCACCAACATCGTAGGCGTACTTGTTCTTGACAGGTTTGCTTATCAGGAAAAGGAAGTAATATCGATGGACGGACAACGTAACGGAGTATATTTCATTACAATCAGCAATGCCGACGAAGTAATAGGTCGTCATAAACTGATCGTGGAATAATGTTCCTGAGATTTAAAAAAAAGAGCCTGTTTTTGCAGGCTCTTTTTTTTATAGGATTATTTTTACACCAAACTTGTATTATGAAAAGAATTCATTTGGTAATCCTGGTTATTTATTTTACCGCGTTGGCTGTTCCTGCCGCCGCTCAGTTAACACCACATGAAGCGGCGAGCCGGATGCAGAAGGGTATTAACCTGGGTAACACACTTGAACCTCCGCTTGAAGGCGGATGGAATAATCCCGCCGCCCGGGAATATTATTTCGATATGTACAAACAGGCCGGCTTCAATTGTGTGCGTATACCGGTCCGTTGGGATGAGCATACCCAGGATGCCAGCCCGTTTAAAATAGATGAAACCTGGCTGCAGCGTGTTGAGCAGATACTGGACTGGGGATTGGAACGCGATCTTTTTGTGGTGGTAAATGCACATCATGACGACTGGATCAAGCAAAACTATGGCAATGCAACCTACAGGGCACGCTTTGACAGCATTTGGTCCCAAATATCCACCAGGTTCAGTGACAAATCCGAAAAACTCCTTTTTGAAGTACTGAATGAACCTTACGGTTTAACGAAAGAACAAAATGACGATATGCACCAGCGTATCCTGGCCATTATCAGGAAAACAAATCCAACGCGTATCGTGATTTTCCAGGGACATAGCTGGGGAGGATCGGATGAGCTGATCACTGCTGCCATTCCCGATGATGATTTTGTCATAGGCTCATTTCATTCCTATGATCCATATACATTTGGATTATTGGGTCAGGGCTCCTGGGGAACTTCCGGTGATTATGCCGCACTGGAGAATAAGTTCATCGGTGTAAAAACCTGGTCGGATAACAACAATATACCGGTTTTTCTCGGCGAATTCGGATCTCTCCGAACCTGTGATTATAATTCAAGGATGAAACACTACAGGGCTTATGTTGAACTGGCACAGAAATATGGTTTCGTTTACTGCGCCTGGGACGATGGCGGTGATTTCAGGATCATGGAACGGGCAGCCGGAAAATGGGATGAAGTAAAGGATATCCTGCTGCACACCACGGCAGTTTCACCGAAAAACCCCACACCGAAGATCTTGCAGGACACCATCATTGAGCTGAAGTGGAACAATGCCGTTTCCGATCACGACAGTATATTTATTGAGCGAAGAACCGGGAGCAGCTCTTATGCGAGAATTGCCTCCCTAAAGAGCGACACCGGCAGTTATTACAACATTAATCTTCCACCCGACACCTATTATCACTACCGGGTGATTGCCGTTTACAATTCCGGGGAAGCTTTGTATTCCCAGCCGGCAAGGGTGTTTTTACCGGTTTATGTGCCCAGGGTGCGTGAGAGTTACCTGGGTGAACCGGCAACTATTCCTGGTACTGTGGAAGCTGAAAACTACGATGTGGGTGGTGAAGGCCTAACCTACCACGATGCAGATGCGTTAAACCTGCCAGGTGATTACCGTCCCGATGAAGGTGTTGACATTTACAGCCGGAACGGAGACGGCTACCATATCGGCAATGCCATGCCGGGTGAATGGTATGAGTATACCGTATTTGTTGAAGAGGAAGGATCATATACCATTGATTTTCACCTGGCTGCAATTCAGGGAGGAGGTACGTTCAATATAGAGATAGGCGGAACAGGATCAGGGACCCTTTCTGCTCCCAATTCCAACAGCTGGCTGACCACCAAAAGTGTACGGACAACTATGGATTTAACGGCCGGTGAACAGATATTGCGTTTTAACGTTATTGCACAACCGTTGTTTAATATTGATAAATTCGATTTCACCCTGATCGAAGTGGCAACCCTGATACCTGTACTTAAGGATAAGCCATTTCATGTTTATTTAAACCAAAACCGGGAAATGGTGATTGATTGGCAACGGGATGACCTGATAAGGTGGATACAGGTGTATGATATAACCGGTCCCCTGATCCGTTCCATTCCGGATCCGGAAAAAAATTCGCAAGTCTCCACCCTGGGAATGCCTGCAGGGATCTATATCATTCAGGCACTAACAGAAAACGAAAAGTATACTGCAAAAATAATCCTCGACTAATTATGAAAAAACTGTTACTACTCCTGTTCCTTGTTTGCTTTTCAGGCAATTCCTTAATTGGACAGCAGACCGTAACTGTTACTGTTCATGCTACCGATACGGTTAAGGCAGTTTCGCCATTCATTTACGGGAAGAACAACAGCCTTTCTGACAACACAGGTCAGCCGTTATCCGCTGCCCAATGGCAACGCTTACGTGATCTTGGGATAAGGATATTCCGTGAAAATGGCGGGAACAATTCAACCAAGTATAACTGGAGACGAAAACTTTCAAGTCATCCCGACTGGTATAATAATGTTTACTCCCACGATTGGGATTATGCAGCCCAAAGCCTGCAGGCGAACATACCCGCAGCCCAGGGCATGTGGGCTTTTCAACTGGCCGGAAAAGCTGCCCGGACCAGCGGGGCCAATTTCAACGATTGGGGCTATAACCAATCGCAATGGTGGAACGGAGTAGGACAAAACCTTTGCGGAGGAGGCCAGGTTAATCCCGAAGGCGGCCATGAAGCACTTGTTGAGGGAAATCCCGCATTGTACCTGGAAGATTGGACGGCTGATTCAACGGTTGGGATATTGAACCATTGGTTCGGAGGCACTGGTATCGGACTGTATCCGGCCGGTATACAGTACTGGAATATGGATAATGAACCGGAGATCTGGGATGGCACCCACGATGATGTATGGCCGGTACAGCCGGAAGCCGAAGCATTTATGCTGCAATATTTTGAGGTTGCTAAAAAAGCACGTGCGGCATTTCCGGATATCAGGCTGATGGGGCCGGTTCCCGCCAACGAATGGCAATGGTATAACTGGAAGGGATCCAAGGTTTTATATAACGGTAAGGAATATACCTGGCTTGAATATTTCATCCTCCGTGTTGCCGAAGAGCAACAGGCTAGCGGCATTAAACTGCTGGACGTGCTGGACATACATTTTTACCCGGGTGAGACCCAGTCTTCCGATATTGTACAGCTCCACCGTGTATTTTTTGACACAACATACAACTATCCGGGTGCAAACGGTGTAAAACGCACCGGCCCGGGAAGCTGGGACAACAGCATTACCAGGGAGTATATTTTCAAAAGATGCAATGACTGGCTGAAAAAATACATGGGTGCAGATCAAGGCGTTAAACTGGCGGTATCGGAAATCGGGATAAACGGGGATAATCCGAATGTTTCTGCCTCGTGGTATGCATCAACACTGGGTGAATTCGCAAAACAGGGCGTTGAGGTTTTTACCCCGTGGACCTGGAAGACAGGAATGGATGAGGTGATTCACCTGTTCAGCCGGTATGGTCATGAAAACTATGTTAACGCGATTTCCTCACAGGAACAATACGTTTCTGCCTATCCTACCCTGAACTCCGGCAAGGATTCCATGACTGTGTTCCTCGTAAACCGGCATCTTACCGAATCACGGTTGGTGGATATTAATCTTGCGGATTTCCGTATCAGATATGGCACACACAATTTGTATACACTTTCCGGGCTCCCCCAGAATGAAACTTTTGGTTCGCACATGGCGAACGCACTGAACAAGACGGAAATTCAGGCCGCCGGAACTAATTTCAGCATTCAGCTTGCTCCCCTTTCAGTCTCAGCAATTGAACTGAGAAAAGCACAGCAAACACCGTTTGGGGAACTGGTGGACGCAGCCGAGGCTGAGCAGGGTGTTTTGCAGGGCGTAACAGTCACTGCAATTGTTCCCGGTTACTCCGGAACAGGATATGTGACCGGATTTGACAATGCATCCGACAAGGTTACCGTAAGTGTGGAAGTACCGGCCAAAGGCCTGTATAAAGTGATGATCAGGTACCTTGGCAACAACGGTGAGAAATTTCAGGATTTTTCAGTTAATAACGGCTTTTCATCCGTTATCCGGTTTCCGGCATCGGATACTTTTACCTATACGGAGGCGGGTAAATATTACCTCGAAGCAGGAACAAATACACTCACCGTGGGCAAAAACTGGGGATGGTCGGATATTGACAGGTTCGAGGTATATTACACGGAAAAAAACACTTATGACATTTCGGCCGGATTGGTTGATACAGCTGGTACTGAGGCCACCCGGGCACTTTACGGTTTCCTGGCGGATCAGTTTGGCAACAACATTATTTCGGGTCAGACACACGATTATTACAATGAAATTAAGACACTGACAGGAAAATCACCCCTTCTCAGGGCTGGCGATTTTCAGCACTTTACCGGGGGATATCCTTATCTCTGGAAAGATGGCGCCCATACATTCGGTAAAGATGACGACGGTACCGTGGATGAACTTATCTACTGGTATAACGGAACAGGCAAAAAAGGAATTGTTTCCATGCATTGGCACTGGCATTCACCCACTGGGGGAGCAGCGGGAACAAACACGTTCTATACCGATTACACCGATTTTGATATTACACGGGCTGTTACCCCGGGTACTCAGGAATATACGGATATCATCCGGGATATAGACGATATCGCCTTACAGCTAAAAAAATTTCAGGATGCCGGAGTTCCTGTTCTTTGGAGACCCCTGCATGAAGCCGGCGGAGGATGGTTCTGGTGGGGCGCCAAGGGACCTGTGGCCTGCAGGGCGCTTTATAATATACTTTTCGACCGGCTGAAGAATCACCACCAGCTGCACAATCTCATCTGGGTTTGGTCGACACCTGAAACCGATTGGTATCCGGGCAATGACAAGGCAGATATCATCGGGCACGATTCCTATCCCGGGAGTTTTAATTACGGGAACCAGAAAAGCGCCTTTGACGTATTGTATAACCTTACCCAGGGTGAAAAACTTATTGCCATGACTGAAAATGGTCCGGTCCCGGATCCGGATGACTGCCTCGACCTGGATGCAACCTGGTCGTGGTTTATGTCATGGAGCAACCTGGTGGTTCTGCAGAATTCGGCCGGACATATCCTGGAAGTTTTCAATAACCCGCGGGTATTAACGGTTGAATCGTTTTTCCCCGAAACAACCCATGAAGTGGCCTTTACCCTTTTCAATAATAATACGAATGAAACACTTTGGGGAACACCCGTATCTTTCGGTTCGGAAACGCAGGTAACGGATGCTTCAGGAAAAGTTGTATTTGATGTTGATACCGGCTCGTATACCTATTCGGTAAATAAGCCATCCTACCTGCCCGAAACAGGGGACCTGGACATACAGTCCGACACAGCCTTTTACCTGTATCTTATTCAAACCCATGCCGAAGTTAAATTCAAGCTTACGGAGGGAACTACTCCCGTAAATCTGGCCCTGGTAACAGTAGATACCGGTTCGCTCC
>Ga0209431_10000883_pt1 | contig 25078 bp, 23 predicted proteins | sample RifCSP13_3_FD_184021 | JGI IMG/M metagenome (GOLD analysis project Ga0209431, IMG submission 184021) | Soil microbial communities from Rifle, Colorado - Rifle CSP2_sed 13_3 (SPAdes) (version 2) | ecosystem: Environmental > Terrestrial > Deep subsurface > Rock core/Sediment | place: Rifle...
ATTATTAACAAAAAAAGTCCTCCATGTTTTTGTAAATTCTGGAAACTCATTTTGATTATATCGAATTCTTGGCATAACATAGTGTGATGCAGGATACATATCAGAAATTTCAAGCGGGATTATTCCTAGAAAAGGATTAAACTGACAAAACTGAACGCGATCATATTTTTTTACAAATCGCTTTTTTATGTCATTATATTCCTTTGAGAGATAAAAGGGTCTGACTGTGCCATCTGGAATAATAACAAGGATGTCTTTTTTGCACTTGAACTTGCGAACCAGTTGATGAAATAATGCGACTTCTGGTCTGAACTGATCCTCTTTTGAAAATAGAAATATGGCCTTTTCCTTAAATCTTGGTGTTCTATCTGCAAAAAATCTTGGATTTTCCGTAAATACATTGATGGATTCAAAGAGCTTGGGGTGTGAACGTGCCTTTTTGTGAACATATTCCCACAGTCTTCCCTCATGAATGGCTTCCTTTACTCTGTTAACCTCAGCTTTTATTGCAAACAAATTGTGCAGTGCTACTTTGTTTGTTCTATCTTCAAACTCTAGCGCAAGCAACTCTTTTGGAGTGTATTTTGAACAAACCTCACAACTACACGAGAAATATGATATCTCCTCAAGCCTGGTTGTAACATCATCCATTATGTATCTGCCTTTTCTTGCATAAAGTATGTATGATGCAGAATCAAATGTGTCACATCCTAATGCAACGGCAAGTGGGATTGTCATGGGGTGACCTGCACCAAAAAGATGCAATGGAATGGAATCAGGCATCTGTTTTTTTGCAACAAGGATCATGTTTGCAAGTAACTTGTACTCATATGACTCCATGAATTCAACCGGACTTCCAAGTGCAAGCATTTCAAATCCATATTCTACAAGAGTTTTTGCTGATCTTTTTACAAGATCAAAATGCTCTCCCCCCTGAATTGGACCAACCCATATCTGTCCATTTTTTTCACTCTGATCTAGAGTTTCTTTTGAAATTTTTAAAGTATGATCAACATAAGACCTGGCTTTTTTTTTGGAGAGACCGTAACCAGTGGGTCGATCAAGTGGGATTGCAATATCAGTTCGGATATTTTTTTCAAAAGTTGCCATGTCACTTGGTTCTACATCTACTCTGCCGTATTCTAGGACTTGATAGCCACCGGAATCTGTCATTACAGAGCCATCATAATTTATGATATCGTGAATTCCGCGTTTTACTGCTTCTTCTTTGTAATTGTTTAAAGTGATGTAGGCATTTGTTATTACCAGATCAAAACCCATCTCACGCAATTTTTGTGGAGAAATAGATTGCCTAACTGGATGAACTACAGGAACATAAGCGGGTGTTTCTACCTTGCCGTGATTTGTATAAAGTATTCCTATCCTTCCTGCAAGGTCGCTTTTTTTTATCTCAAACATTTTACAATACTATCAAGCGGGGCGTTATTTGAATTTAGTAGGGGAAAAATCGCTTCAAGTCGTTTTTTTCAGAAATCAAGCCAAGCCAATCTACCTCATCTTCACTAAAAATACCCTTTACAAAAAGATCCTTTATCTTTTTTACAATTGTATTAACAGATTTGCCAGTTATATCAAACTGAAAAGTCTTATCTGGACCAAATTCATTAATTGAATCATAATAGGTCACTCCAAGAATCTCGCTACCAAGATTCTCAATTGCTTTTTGATGTGAATAACTTCTTTTTTTATAAACGGAAATGAGTTTGTATGGATCCCTCCTTAGGACGACTGCAATCTTTGCTTGTTTTCTTGAAACGACATACGGTGCCAAGTGTCCAACAACAAGCGAATTTTTTGTGATTAATTTTTCAAGTGTTTTTTTCAATTTTTTTACATCAACATCCAAAGTTCCCTCACTCTCCTCAAAAATCCCTTCTTGTATTCCTACTTTGTTTATGTCAATTAGTTCCAAGTCTAATTTCTTTGCAAGAAGCTTTGCTACAGTGTGTTTTCCCACTCCTGGATTACCAGTTAATATTATTGACAATACGTATAGTCAAAACAAAACAAATTAAATGATTTCTGCAATACTAAATAAGAGCATAAATTTAGATAGTTGCCATGCAAATTGGCCTTCTTGGCAAGACAAACGTTGGAAAATCAACTTTTTTCTCAGCTGCAACGGAAACTACTGCCCAGATAGGAAATTATCCTTTTACTACAATAGAACCAAACGTAGGAATTGCACACGTAAAGGCGCCATGTGCATGCAAACACTTTGGAATAGATCACAAACATCCTTTATGCTTTAATGGAACCAGACTCATACCAGTAAAATTAATTGATGTAGCAGGGCTTGTTCCAGGAGCTCATGAAGGTAAAGGCCTTGGTAACAAGTTTTTGGATGATGCAAGACAATCTGAAGTGTTGATACATGTTGTTGATGCATCAGGATCAACTGACATTCAAGGACATCCAGTTCCTGTTGGAACACATGATCCACTAGAAGATGTCAAGTTTGTTGAAGAAGAGTTTGATTTATGGATGAAAGCAATCTTGCAACGTGAATGGCACAAATTATCAAGAGAGATGGAAAGTAAAGGTGCAAAAATTGTTCAAGGAATTGCACAAAGATTCAGTGGACTAGGAATAAAAGAATATGATGTTGAAATAATAATACAACACTTGAATCTCCAAACAAAAAAACCTACAGAGTGGAGTGACTCTGATCTATCTGTTTTCATAAAAGAATTGCGAAAAAAAACAAAACCAATAATCATAGCAGCAAACAAGGCGGATCTTTGTCATGATTTGAGTATAATTGAGAAGCTAAAAAAGGAGAGAACTACTATACCGTGCAGTGCTGAGACGGAACTTCTTCTAAAAAAAGCAGCAAAGAATGGCTTGATTGAGTATTTTCCAGGGGACAAAATTTTTAAAATTAAAGAAGGAATTAACCTTAACCCTCAACAACAAAAGGCACTTGATCTGGTAAAATTGGTTCTTTCAAAAATTGAAACAACAGGTGTACAACAAGCATTGGATATGGCTTGTTTTAATCTTCTCAACCTAATCGTAGTATATCCTGTTGAAGATGAGACAAAACTATCTAACAAAGATGGTCAGGTCCTTCCTGATGCAAGACTTTTGCCTGCCAATTCTACTGCAAAGGACCTAGCTACAACTATACACGCAGATCTAGCAAAGGGGTTTTTGCATGCAGTAGATGCAAAGACAAAGCAGAGAATAGGTGCCCAGCATCAACTAAAAAATGGAGATGTTATAAAAATAGCATCCACACTAAGTAGGGGATAAAATGATAGCACTTGGAATAGAAAGTACGGCTCACACATTCTCGTGTGCTGTACTGGAAAAAACTGGGAGAGGTGGAACAATTCTTTCCGATATAAGAAAGATCTATCAACCTCCTGATGGAGAGGGGATTCACCCAAGAGAAGCATCAAGACACCATGCTGAAAATTCTCCTTTGGTTCTCTCAGAGTGTTTACAAAAAGCGGGAGTAAAAATTACTGATCTTGATATTATTTCATATGCTGCAGGTCCCGGTCTTGGTCCATGCTTGAGAATAGGAGCTGTCGTTGCAAGATCTCTTGCATCATATTATGACATTCCAATCTATCCAGTAAATCACGCCATAGGTCACATTGAACTTGGAAAGATGTTGACAGGAGCAAAAGATCCGCTCGTACTGCTAGTTTCTGGTGGTCACACAATGATCTTGGCATTTCTATCAAAAAAATGGAGAGTCTTTGGAGAAACTTTGGACATGACACTTGGTCAGTTACTAGATCAGATTGGTAGACATGCTGGGTTTGCATCACCATGTGGTGGAAAAATTGAGGAACTAGCATCAAAATCAAATAATTACATCTCACTTCCATATGTTGTAAAAGGAAATGATGTATCATTTTCTGGTTTACTTTCTGCAACAAAACGTGTGATTCCAAAGAATCTCCAGGATGCTTGCTTTTCATTACAAGAGACTGCATTTGCAATGATTGGCGAAGCTACAGAAAGAGCGCTATCGTTTACTAGAAAAAAAGAACTTCTTATAGTAGGTGGAGTTGCTGCAAACAAAAGACTGTCAGAAATTCTACAAAGTGTATGTAAAAGACAAGGTTGCAAGTTTTTTGTCTCACCTAAAGAATACGCAGGCGACTGTGGCTCACAAATTGCTTGGACAGGACTGCTTGAATCTTCTCACAAATCTGGGGTCAATTTAGAAGACACATTTGTGAGACAATCATGGCGCCTTGATACAGTTGTAGTTCCCTACTGATTCTTTTTTGATATCGTTTCCTGTATTGCTTTTAGCCACTTGTTAGTGTTATACACTCCAAATCTGTAGGTTTTTTCTCCCTCGGCTGTTTTGGCTTTGATCCAGACTTTTTTTACTAACCAACCTTCCTTTCCAACTTCTACAATTTGGTTTAATGGTACGTCAATAACTGTATCTCCAAACTTTTTTGTAAAATCTGCTATCCTTCCCTTTGTTTTATCAAAGGCAATTCTCATGTTTGTTAGTGTAAGAATCCCACTACCTGCAGAATCTTCGGAACAATCTTCTTGAATTATCTTTTCTTCAGAGTTATCCATAATAAGTTTTAATCTCTACCTACAAGTTATAACTCTAATGAAATTAATAAAAAAAGGTGCGGAAGCTGACATTTATCTTACTTTGTGGAATGAAAAAAAATCTATATTAAAAATAAGAGAAAAAAAAGATTATCGGAATCCAATACTTGATCGAAGAATAAGAGAACAGAGAACGATGCGTGAATCAAGCATCATGGCAGAGGTAAAATCATTTGGAGTTTGTTCACCCCTTGTTTACTATGTAGACACAGAAATGTGTAAAATATACATGCAACACATGAAAGGAACATTGGTGCGTGATCTTTCAAACAAAAAAATGATCAAAGCATGCCAAGAGATTGGTAAAATCGTAGGAAAGTTACACAAAAATGGTATCATGCATGGAGATCTTACTACATCCAACTTTCTTTCTTTAAATGATAAAGTGTTTGTAATAGATTTTGGACTAGCACAAAGAACAGACAAAATAGAGGACCATGCAATAGACCTAAGACTATTCAAAGAGATACTAAATAGTGCACATGCAAAAATAATGGAAAAAGCGTGGGCCGAATTTTTAAATGCCTACAAAAAAGTAGTAGGTTCTCCAAGGTATAATCGCGTCTTGTCTCAAGTAGCAGTAATAGAAAGCAGGGGTAGATACGCAAACGTTGTATAGTATATTATTTGCATCATCAAACAAAAACAAGTTTGAGGAAGCCAGGAGAATCTTGGCAAAATTTGGAATTTCGCTAAAGTTCTTCAAATCTAGTTTGCATGAAATACAAGCAGATACGCTGGAAGAAGTTGCTTTTCATAAAGCATTGGACGCATTTTCAAGATGTTCCAAACCAGTTATGATAGAAGATGATGGTCTTTTCATAAAATCACTAAATGGTTTTCCTGGACCATATTCGTCATTTGCATTAAAAACAATTGGAAATGAAGGAATCCTCAAACTAGTAAAATCAAAACGTAGTGCAACATTTCAATCAGTAATAGCATACTGTGAAAAAAAGGACGATGTACGTTTATTCAAAGCTGAAGTGATTGGAAAAATTTCACAAAAACAAACTGGTAAAAAATGGGGATATGATTTAATCTTTATTCCTGAAAATCAAACAAAGACTTACTCTCAGCTAGAAAAAAATCTCGTCTCCCATAGATATCTTGCATTAAAAAAATTCGCTAATTGGTATTTGCATAAGCAGGAATTAAACGATCGATGAACCGTTCTTGGTTCTGCAACACCACTATCCTTGACATGACGCTTTCATCCATGACCGAAAAGACTTCACTTTTATTTGCAAGCTCAGATGCAAAGTGTCTCACTTCATCCATATCTAGGCTGTTTGAATATTCCAATCTGTTTGTAGATCTTCCTACATGCATGTATGACTTTAATTCTACAAAATGTGGATTTGCTTGCTTGAACATCTCTGCATATTTTGGAATTAGTTCTCTGTCTGAATTGTAATCTTTTATCAAAGTAACTCTGAGCACGGTTCGCGTATCCATCTTTGAAAGCATCTTTAGGCTGGCATTCCATCTTTCCCAGGAATCCTTGTATCTTGGTTTGTTAACTAACTGGAAGATTTTTTCATTTGGAGCATTGGTAGAAAGATATAGCTGAGTTGGAAGTGCGCCTTCATCTTGTAATCTTTGTAACATGGCAGGCTCTTGACCATTTGTAACAAGAAAGATTGATTTTGTTTCAGGAAGTATTTTTAGATATTTTATGAGCTGCGGAAGTTTTGGATACATGGTTGGTTCTCCAGAAAGTGATATGGCATAATGACTAGGAAGCAATGATTCGTCTAACTTTTTCTTGTCTTGTTTTGGATCCCCATAATGACCCATGATGAGTTTTCTTCTTTCTTCCATTAGATTTGCAACTATATCTTCTGGTTCTGCTACCTTGTCCTCTGGCATCTTCATCGAATTGTAAAACTCCATTGGCCTCCAGCAGTAAATGCATCTGTTTTCACAATACATCCCTGCTGGAGAAAACTCCATACATCTGTGAGTTGTGATCCCATAAAACTTCATCTTGTAACAATCTCCTTCGTTTTTGAATGACTTTTTAGTCCAGTGACACAACTCTACTGTAGCGTGATCAGACACTCCGTACTTTGCTTTTTTTAACTGTGATAGTATCATTGGTTTTATTTGTAATATTTCGTTATCAGACTCGACTGTTTCACCAGAACAACTCATGGGATTAATTGGAAACAGTTTTAATTAAATCTACAGGAATTTACAAAAAGTGTGATACTTGATTCATAAATACGTGTATATAAGTGAAAATTCATTTTTATTTTTATGATTAAAGCAGTAAGCGTTGCAGGATTTGAAACAGAAGGAACTCCATTCAAAAAACCAAGCGTGCAGCTAGAAGAAGCAGCCAGAACCATATCTTTAGGGCATCTTACTTGGATTGAGTGTGTTGTTGATAATATAGTTGAAGAAACCCCCAAGATTCTAGCAAATCTTGACATCAACATGGATGCCTCAGTTCTTTTGTCAGGATATGTATCACATTATGAAGACAGAGAAGACACACTTGGTTTGATGCTTCCCTTTGTAGTTACAGGTGCAAACAAGACACAAACATCGCCTCTTTTGATATTTATCAAAAAAGACCTTGTAGTAACTATACATGATGATTATGGTGGTAAAATAACACGACTATACAATTATTCCAATACTTTATTACGCAAGTTGCCAAAAGAGCCTGAAAGCTGGGCAGACAGACAGACAGTGCTTGTAGCAAGAATAATAGACGAGCTTAGCGAAACAAACTTTTCAATTCTGCGGTTGATAATAGAAAGAGCAGAACAACTGGAGCTTGATCTTGCAGGTGCAAGACAGATCCAAAAGGATTTGTCACTTGAACTTTCTGATATGAAGACTTCACTTCTTACCTTTCTTAACGCTGTATGGGCTACATATGATACAGTTCAGAACCTAAAGTATGGAGATGCTGAAATGATTTCTGATGATGAAATAATCCTTGGTAAATTTGAAGTCCTTCTTGGTAGACTAGACAGACAAATACAAATGTCAGAAAACGTCATGCAGGTAGTTGCTACAGGAATTAACGTAATTCAGGCTGAAGTGTCAAACAAACTTGCAACTCTAATAGTCTGGCTTACAGTAGCTGGAACTGCAGTTCTTGTACCAAATACACTAGCAACTATCTTTAGTCTATTTCCAAGCAGTGATGAAAATTTCTATTGGATGCTTCCTGCTCTGGCTGTATCCACTGTAATCTCTGCCTTTGTCACATACAGATACACAAAAAGATGGAAAGTCAAATCATTTGGAATGCGTAAACTGCGAAGCATAAAGAAGAAACTACGCTACAACTAATGTATTAAAATTTTTGAATTTAATACCAAGGAAGAAGATAGGTTGAACCATAATAGGCAAGAGCTGCAGTTATTCCCATTGCAAGAAACCACATGATTCCACTTTTCATACTCTGGATATTTTTTAGTAAATAATAAACTTAGAGTCTGGTTCTCAAGTAAAGTAATCCAAATCCATTAGTTAAGATTAATACTGGACAGGAAAGGATCCGTCCTTGGTGGCCCTTGTAGTACAGTGGCCAGTATAGGGGACTGTGGATCCCCGGACAGGGGTTCGATTCCCCTCAAGGGCCTTTCCTTTTGTGTTAATACCATAGGGTCTACACAGGTATGACATGTTAGGAATTTCAGATAATGTGCTTGTGTAGAAACTATGGATTGGTAAAAAATAATTAAAAAAATGAAAATTCAGAGTCTAGATTTTATGTAATCTATTGAACGAATAGGTGATGGGTCAGTCTTGTTGAGAACTGCATGGTATATCGTGATATAATCAAGCACATAAATCAAATTGATTAATTTTGAGAGTATGCTTCCTTTAACGGAACTTATTTCCCTAAAATCGATATTATGTAGGTTGAAGTATTTCTTTAGAATTTTCCACATTTTCTTAGTTTTAATGTAATCATTTATACCATGGATCAAAATTGGCTGCACTTGTGATGGTTTTTCCCATGAGACTATGCCATTATGGCACATTTCAGTGACGTCTTCAGATATGACGTGGATCTTACTGTTTTCTTGTAGTGAGTTTTTGAATCTTATTGCAGCAGAATGGAGATCATAGGAATAGTAAATGATCGGAATTTTTGTAATCCATGATGCCAGTAGAAGTGCAGGATTTGAATTTGAAAGATTGCTAGAGTTTATTTTTTTTCCAGTTTGATGCAATAAATTAATAGATTCTTTAATATCAGATTTTTTTACGCCAAAAACTGGCCCTAGAATAGCTAGCATGGAGTAAATTGCCGACGGCAATGAAGCACGGGGAGAGTGAATCTTTTGTATCTTTTGATATGGCAATTTATTTTTAATACAATAATCCTCCATCTCTCCACCTGAAGAGAAAGCCATAATCTTGCAGCCAAGCTTGAATGCTTTTTCTAAGATCGTCAAAGTCTCGACTGTAGATCCTGAAATACTTGTTGTAACTACAAGAGTTTTTTTATCAACACTTTTTGGGAGCAAGTATCCTTTTACAACATGAGTAGAAACGTTTGATTTTGAAAGAACTGATGACATAAATTCACCAACTACTCCTGATCCCCCCATGCCAGCAAAAATTATTTTGTCTATGTTTCTAAAATCGAAATGGTTTTTTGCATTAATGTAACTATCAAAAGAAATTTTGGGCCACGTATCATAAATCTTGTACATGCCTTCCGGATCATATCGGTTAAGAGTTTTAATAGTGAGCACTAGGATAGAAATTAATTTTTATAATATATAAGTGAAAATTCTTGTTTCCAAAATTGGAATTTTTTTGTAATCATTTTCATACAAATTCTTTTTTGAATATCTAATGCATATGGTATAAGTTCTTAACCAAAATGGAAAACATTAACCGGAAAATAATATAGAAAGAAGATGGTGGCAGCGGTAAGCCAGATAAAAGTAAGAATTTTTTCTGTGGTTAAATTTCCTTTTGATATACCGCTTATGAAATGTGGTATGCCTAGAGCAAGAATAGGAACTACATTTATGAAATAAAAAGCATAAACGATTCTATGTGTGACCCCACTAACGTAAAACCAAGAAAAGAATGTTGCAACAATCCATGCGATTATGAGATAATCAAGTTTGCTAGCCTTTCTAGTAATTATATTAGTTGCTGAAAAGAACGTGATAGGCCAGATGCTAAGCCATATTGGAAAATTACCAATTCCTTTCCAACTTATTGGATGCTTCTCTATGGTTTCTTTCTTTATTATTTCGTCACCAGCCTTCGTGACAATCTCTGTCTTTACAGTATTTTCAAAATAAAGCGGAGGCTTTACATCAAATGGAATTATCCAACCCCATGCATAATTATTCCAGAATTGAGGCTTACTGTCCTCCTTTATGACTAGGCTTGATTGGTAAGTCAGGATATATTTTAACTGATCAAAGGGATTGCTTATCTGTCCCCTTGGGATGGTCGTGGTAGTAGTACTAGTTGCTATAGGATTTCCCTTCTCATCAACATAGGTTGTCACGATGACTTGGACCTCCACTGATGTAGGTGGTTGGAATGTGGCAGAATAGATCCAGAGAGGAACCAATACAACAACGATCAAAACTCCGACAAATTTTCCAGTCTTTACAAACATTGCTCTGTTTACTGCACTTCGTGATCTAGGCATTCTTTGTGCAAGATGATAAATCAGCAACCCTAACAGGAAAAGTATGCTCCATTCCTTGCTCAAAATAGACACGCCAAAAGAGACTGCACATAAAAGATAGCGATTTTTAAAATAAAGATAGAAACCAAGAATGGCGAAGAATAGAGCAGGAACCTCAAGCATTAGAATTGACGAATGAATGAAAAAAATGGTATCTACCGATAAAAACGCAGTTGCAATTAGGGCTTTTCTTTCATCAATGTGCAACTTTGCAAAATGGTAGAATACATACAAAGTTAACAAACCAAAGGCAACAATCGGGATCCTCCACCCAAACGAGTTATTTCCAAATATTAGTATTCCAATTGAGCCCCATACTTTTCCAAGAAAGGGATGCTCCGGATTTGATGGCACTAACTTGAGAATATCGTTTGCAGTCGGTACATAGAAAGTCTCATCGAAAATCTTTCCACCATCAGAAGGAAATCCAATTACAAACAGATGAAGCGCAAACGAAATCAAAAGTAAATCCCGAATTTGGAAATTAGAAAATAAAGATATCAACTTCATTGACTGCTCGTTTAAAAACCGCATATTTAAGCCGTATGACATTAAGTTTATACTTCAATAACATTCATTAAATGAAATCTAGTGGAGTACCAATGAATTTGTCACAAAAAGGTGTAGCGGTTCCACGAATCAAAACTCTATCTGTTATTATGCCTACATACAATGAATCTCAAAATATTTTGGAGATGTTAAAAGCAGTAAGTTGTAATCTACCATCTAGTATTGAAGCTGAAATTGTTGTAGTTGATGACAATTCACCAGATGGTACAGGACAGATCGTAGAGGAATATGCAAAGAATTCTAACCAAGATGGATTGTCTGTTAAAGTAATCCGCAGACCAGGCAAACAAGGGCTTAGCTCTGCAATTCTTGCTGGAATACAATCCGCTAAGGGTGAAACAATTATTGTTATGGATAGTGACTTTTCACATCCTCCTGAAACTATACAAAAGATGGTAGACGAATTGCAGAATCATCAATGTGATATTGTAGTTGCTTCAAGATATGTCAAGGGCGGTTCTGTAATTGGATGGCCTTTCAAACGAAGATTGATTAGCAAAGGTGCAACCAAAATTGCTCAGCATGGTCTTGGAATCAAAATTAAAGATCCAATGTCTGGGTTTTTTGCATTTAAACGTCACATAATAAAAAGCGTAAAGTTTGATGCTATAGGATATAAGATGCTTTTAGAAATACTTGTAAAAACAAAGGGTACAATAGTAAAGGAAATTCCTTATTCCTTTACCAACCGTAAATCAGGTTCAAGTAAGCTTGATCTCTCCGTCACTCTAGATTATTTAAAATCTGTTTGGAGACTTTACAGATATGGGAAGCCCCTGAGAGAGAAAGAGAAGCGGACTTCGGTGCGCTTTTTCTCAAAGGCAGCACGATTCTATACTGTTGGCGCAAGCGGTCTACTCGTGAACTATCTGATTTCTTTTCTATTTAGTGGTGTACTCTCTAACATTTGGTATTTACATGCTACTATGATTGGAATCATTTTCTCCATTACATCAAATTTTTTCTTAAACAAAATATGGACCTTTGAAGACAGAACTTTTACCCTTAGAAAAACTGTAATGCAATATTGTCTATTTCTTGGGTTTAGTGGAATGGGAGCTATTTTACAACTTGGCCTAGTTTACTATCTTGTAGATTTACAACACCTAGAATATGCAGTATCGTTATTTGTTGCTGTTGCAGTCGCTTCCATTGGGAACTTTCTTTTGAATAAAAAATGGACATTTAAAGAACGAGTCTGGAGTTAAAACCTTTATCAATAAATCATCAAAATCCGATCACGGTTTAGGTTCACTTTTTGAAATATCTGCGATCGAAAATAATAGTAATTTAATATGCAAATCTGATCGCTATTTTCATACATAGATCTTGGCCGATCAGAATTTTCGATCAACTGTTCCAAATTTGGTAAAATAATGTTATATAGGGCATCTTTATTAAAAAAACGAATGGAAATAACAGTAAAGAGGTTTTTAGTATTAACAATAGTTTTAATGTTAGCAACTGGAACAATTGCAAGTAATCCAGCGGCACTTGCTACAACTATTACAAGTACTATTGGTACGACTACTCTATCAACAAATACTACAACATTCCCAGTAAGCACAGTATCTCAAACTTCCACATCAGCAGTCTCTACCATATCTCAAACATCCACATCAGCAGTCTCTACTGTTTCTCAACCATCCACATCAGCAGTCTCTACCATATCTGAAACTTCCACATCAGCAGTCTCTACAGTTTCTCAAACTTCCACATCACCAGTAAGTACCGTGTCCTTAACAAGCACGTTAACCACAACTGTGACTAATCCAAACACTGCTACTAATACAGTGACTGCAACAGCTTCTGCCTGTGATCCGTTTAATCCTACTGACTGTACAACTAATACTGTAACCGGTACAACCACAGTTACTGCTACCGCCACTGCTACTGCAACAGGTACTACAACATTCCCGGTAAGCACAGTTTCTCAAACTTCCACATCAGCAGTCTCTACCATATCTCAAACATCCACATCAGCAGTCTCTACTGTTTCTCAACCATCCACATCAGCAGTCTCTACTGTTTCTCAACCATCCACATCAGCAGTCTCTACCATATCTGAAACTTCCACATCAGCAGTCTCTACCATATCTGAAACTTCCACATCAGCAGTCTCTACTGTATCTACTACTTCAGAATCTGTTACAACACTTACTAGCACAACAGTAACTGCAGTACCCATTGCAGAAATTGATGAAGATTACAGATGTACAAATGTAGACTTTAGTACAGTACAGGGATTGATATGTCCTATTCCGCAAGATATAGACGGTAACTTCTTGGTAAATGCTGTCTTGAGCGGAAAGAACAAGAACATTGCATCGAGCACAAATCCAGGCCAGTTATACAAAGTGTTTAGAATTGATGGCGGTCTTGATACATTCGACTCATTAAGTTTCACTGGAACATTGCCAAAGGATTGGCAAGTTAATCCTAACAAGGCACCAGGTGGGGTAAGTGTATTATTTGTACCATCAGGTAGTGATCCAATTACAATTACTGGTGGTGTACTGTCACAGACAGGAAGTGTGATTACTATAACTCAAGGAACATCTTCAGCACCACATGTATGCCATCTTAGTACTCAAGGAAGTGTTGACGTTGATATATCTGACATTACAGCACTTGCAGGCCAACCATTAGGTCCTGGAGATGTAATTTACATATGGGTGAAGATGCAGTATGGATTAAAAGGTCAGATAGTTGACACTTCTGAATATGCATGCATTAGCGGAGATGTAGGTGATGTTGACCTATATCCTGATGACGAATTCGGCGGAACCCTTGTCCCTGTAGGAACAAGTGGAAACCTAAAAGTTAGTGCAAAGTAGTCACAACCAAAAATTTCTTTTTAATTCACAATTTAATAGGGTGTATTTGAAATGATCCTTGTTTGTAATATCAAAAAGGCTTATGGCATATACAGAAGGCAGAAATGGCAACTTTCCAATTCAAATATTATCATAGTAAAGAATAAGTGCAATTTTATGTAACCAGCCTAATACCAGAGAATGTTAATCCGATGAGCAAATTAGCAATATTGGAAATTCTCCGTCCAAAACAATGGTACAAGAATCTCTTGTTATTCGTTCCGCTTGTTTTCTCACTTAATCTATTTGATGCACATTCTGTATTGGTTTCTTTACTAGGGTTCTTCATACTTTGCTTGAGTTCAAGTGGCTCTTACGTTATCAATGATCTGGTTGATTTTAAGAGAGATTCTCTTCATCCAGAAAAAGCTAAAAGACCTATTCCATCAGGACGAATTTCACGAAGACTGGCAATTCCATTATCAATCTGTCTTTTAGCAGTGTCTGAAATTTTGTCTTACCAGCTAGGAATTTCTTTTTTGATAACAAATTCTGTTCTTATTGCTCTGACCGTAATATACTCTGTACACGCAAAAAATATTTTCTTATTGGACATATTTTTGATATCAATTAATTATGTACTTAGAGCCGTAAGTGGAGCATTTGCCCTGGAAATTAAGGTATCGCCTTGGCTAATTATGGGCGTATTTTTCTTGGCACTTCTTCTAGCACTGGCAAAAAGAAAAAACGAAATTTTATTCCTAAAAGACAATGCTATCGAACACAGGAAAATTTTAAAGGAATATTCTAGTGACATACTGAACTATTCTATTGGAGTAACATCCGCAACCATAATTCTTGCCTATTCAATTTATAGCATGACTGGTCCGGCATCTGTAAATGATTGGAGACTTGTACTTACAATTCCAGTCGCCTTTTTCATTATGCTTCTTTTCATAGATAAAACATACAAGGGAACATATTCTGGAAAGGAATTGAATAATCTGCTTGCAAAAGACAAAAAACTAGTTGGCGGAGTTCTTTTTTTCATTTTTTTTGTTATTTTTCTTTTATATGTTGCTCCACCAATTTACTTTAAATAAAAATAAAATCATTAAATTTTATTTCTAGATGTAGTAGCTAGGATTATTGAAACCAACTAGGAATTTATTGATAAATAAATAGAACAATACAATGAAAATGTATCTATAGAGCTTTATCTTCAACAAGATTAGAAATGGAGATAGTCAAAACAACTGGCGATCAATCTAGCGTTGCTTTATTGAAAACTTCGTCGAAAACAATTCTTGAAGATTACTCCAAATTGATGAGATCATTAGATTATACGAAATTTTTGCCAAAAAATAAGAAGACTTTACTAAAACTAAACCTGTCATGGTCTCTTTATTTTCCTGCTTGTTCCACTCAGCCTTGGCAATTAGAAGGAGTCCTCAAAACCTTGGTTGAAGATGGCTACAAAGATATTGTAGCCGTGGAAAACAAAACGGTCGTAACTAATCCCATAAAGGGTGCACAGAATAACAAGTGGTCGCCGATACTTGAAAAATATGGCGTTGAATATATTCCACTTGATAAGACAGAATGGGTAGAATACAAACCTAAGAGCAAACTTCTTGTTCTAGACAAAATATTCACTCCGATTGAAATTCCAAAATTGTTTATTGGAAGCAACGTGATTCACCTGCCAACCCTCAAAACACATGGTCACACGCAAATGACTGGTGCTATGAAGAATGCTTTTGGTGGTTTGTTACGGGAGGCGCGACATCATTGTCACCGGCATATTCATGAAGTTCTTGTAGATCTTCTTATTATCCAAAAAGAAATACTAGAAGGAATTTTTGCAGTTATGGATGGAACAATCTATGGAGATGGTGCTGGTCCAAGAACAATGTTCCCAAAAATTGCCAATCTGCTTTTAGCAAGTAATGATATGGTATCAATAGACACTATTGCCTCAAAAATTATGGGCTTTAACCCAAATGAGATCAGAAAGCTAAGACTTGCACACGAAATGGGGTTAGGTAATGGCAATATCGATAAGATAAATCTTGTAGGGTTGCAATCACAAGGACTTAATCTTCATTGTGAGACAAAGAAAAGCCCAGTTATCTTTTTTGATCAATTATTTAGAAAAAGCTTCATTGAAAAATTAATGTTTAAAACTTGGTTTTTCAACTTTTGTATTTTGGGTTCGGAATCGTATCACGATTGGTTTTGGTATCCTGTAGTTGGTAGAAAAAGAATAAAGAAGTTTGAAGACACTGAGTGGGGAAAATTATTTAAAAAGTACTAAAATCCAGTATTTTGGTTTCAGTCCTTCCTGTTTTCAAATTCATGAATCCATTGTAATTGTTTTTTATTAAAAAAGGAATAGGGCCTAACGGTTTTCACATGCTTTATAGCTTCATCACATTTGATACCTTGAGATACTAAATACGTCACAGTAAGTAATGGTCCACGACCTCTGCCAAGATTGCAATGCACAAACACTTTCTTACCTTGATCAATGTTTGACTTGATCCACATAGTTGCTCTGGTTGCATATTCAAAATCTGGGATTCCACGATCAGGTATTTCTATACTCATGTACTCCATGGAATACTTTTGTAGCTCTTTTGGATCGTCTTGGGCTTCGGCTCTTAAATCAAGAACAGCTTGAATACCACATTTCTGCAGACTCGTTACACTGGAAGCCCCACCTACACCTAAGTTTGGATTAATGAAAGAAATGTCAGGTTTTCCTCTAAGATTAAGAACATATCGTCGTAATCGCACTCTGCATGCTCCACTTAAATGATCAAATGTACCAAACATTAACAATTCAGCCTAAACCGTAATGTTATATTCATTCTTTTCCAGGAAAGAGATCTATTGATTAGAATTAATACATATTGAAATTGATATTAGATTCCTACATGGTACAGCTTACCACCAAGGCATTCGCCGTTATAATTGGAGCAATCGGTCTATATACCGTGTTCGTTATTTTTTCAGATCTTTCGCTTTTGGCACAAAAGTTTCAGAATTATGATTTCATTTATCTTCCTTTCGCCTTTTTACTTGTTTTAATTTCCTACTTTATCAGAGGATTGAGATGGAATATGCTACTTAAAAATTTGAAAATAGATATTTCATTAAGTAGAAGTCTGCTCATATTTTTTGCAGGTCTTGGATTGGGAATAACCCCAGGCAAATTTGGTGAGGTTATAAAATCGCATTTCTTAAAAAGAGATCATGATGAATCGATCTCTAAAACTGCTTCAATAGTATTTGTTGAAAGATATTACGATCTTGTAGGCATTGTTATCATCTCGGTCTTTGGTGTGTTGTTCATTGACGTTGGCAGGATCCCAATAATTATTGCTTTTCTAATGCTTATTGCGGTGGTCCTGATAAGCAGACAAAGAAAACTTGTGATTCCACTACTTGAAAGATTTGGGCGATTCAAATTATTGAAGAAATTTTCTAGTTTTATGCTGGATACTTATCAAACTACATTTACTTTATTAGCTTCACGGGTATACCTGAAAAGCACTTTATTCAGTATATCTGCATGGATCATCGAGTCAACAGCTGTATACCTCGTATTTCGAGGCTTCGGAATTGATTTGTCTTTTCCAATCATTCTTTTAATATTTACAGCCTCATCCATAGCAGGAGCTATTTCGATGTTACCGGGAGGGATTGGTATTACGGAAGGAGGCATGGTTGGTCTTCTATTACTTCAAGGTATAGATTATACAACATCATTTAGCGCAGTTCTGTTGGTTCGAATTGTTACCCTGTGGTTTAGTGTCATAATAGGGTTGATTGCCTTAAGAATGATAACCAAGAAAAAAGATAAGAATTGAAAGTCTATGAAAAAATTAGCGAAAACCTGACAAGAAAAATATTCTTTATTTTAAACTAGGGTCTAGATTGAACGAAATCTCGCCAAATATTTTTGGATCTGACGTTAACTCAATTCTTAGATCTTGTGTGCCTGGAAGAAGATTACTTCCCACTAAAAAGGAACCATTTGCTTCTCCTTTAACATCTGCAGTGCCAGTCCCAATTACTATCGCAGTCTTATCTCCTCTTAGTGTGACTGCATAATTCGCGTAAGATGGAAGGCCTTTCGAACTCCAAGTCTGTGTATCATTATAACCGATCGAACTTTTTTGCACAAAAACAACAATTTTAGAAATATCTAGGTATTCCGTTTCATTGAGCATTCTAATATGCCCTAGACTATATTTCATATCTCCCCTTATGGGTAAAACTCTTATTGTATCATATCCGCTCTCTGAATCTTCTAAAGGAACCTCAACCAATCGAACATGTAATCCTCCTCCTGGTATTGGGTAAGCTGGAATACTTTGACTTTGAATCTCTTTATCCATTTTCACATAGATAATCTGATAATCATCACCATTATCTAGACTGATTTCAATATGCTTTGAGTTGAATTCCCCTCCCAAATTGATCTCAATTCCACGCTGGAAGAATATCATATTTCCAAGAGCATCCCAAGGAGTTCCTTCTACTTTGGGTGTGTTAATCTCATCCAAATTTGTATGTAGTATGTTACTTTGTTCCTCAACATAAGCATCGATAAGATACTTGTACTTTCCAAGATTCATGTTTATTATCTCAGAAATTCTGTTGCCATCAAAAAGGTCGCCACGAATGATAAGACTTTGTTTATCATAATACAGAGCTAAATTTTTGTTAGTTATTTTGTTTTGACCTGTTTCAAGAGTTTCAATGTATCCCTGAGGTATCATGTGTTCTATGTGACCAACCCGCCAGTTCGGATCTCCTGTAAATTTGTTTATGGCAGGCAACCTACCTAAAAATGGCTCTGTTATTCCGAGAGTATCTACTACGTGTACCTTTGGTCCAGCAAAGAATCCATAATATCCTACGAAAGGAAAAACAATAACGGATTTTCCGCTTTCTCTTGCCTTCAGTCCCTCAGCTCTCCATATGTGATTTGGCCAATCGGTAGATTCACCCGCTCGGAGTAAACCAGACGCTGGATAATGAAATGCCCTGTCATCTGCAATGAGTTTTGCATCCCATTTTTCTCCCCAGTCAGGTCTTGAACCATAATCTTCACCACTTAAAAGTGGTGGATGGGGAGAACTAATACTTAGAAAGATGACAACAAAAAATGGTAATAACCATATCCTTCTATCTATGATTGCAGAACCTTCTTGACCAGTCAATCGAGTAATAAGGTTGGTTTGTGAAAGCAGAATCACAGCTACAAAGAGCGGCGCTGTTAGCATTCGTCCGCTCATAAAATCTCCCCCTATAATTACAATGAAAACTAGGTAAAGAGATACACCAGCAATTACTGGCATGTTTCTCCATTCTTTTTTTAAGAAAGGCAAAACAATTCCCGCCGCAATTATTATGAGAGTTAGATGATCAATATTGATAGAATTGAACAGATAGTAAAGACCCTGTACAGCAATTTCCACTCTGCTTATTCCAGTGGATATGACTTTAGCATAGGATGGATTTGCTAGAAGATCGCCATAATAGAATAAAGCAAAAACTTCCCATGCAATAAATGGAGTAAAACCTATGATTGCAGTAATGATTGCCTTTACTTTACGGAGTTTAAATAAACCGTAAATCACAACAGGAATAAAGAGTAGAATCGTGTCTGCTCTATTAAACGCAGCCAAAGATGCAATTAATGAAAGAAAGAAAAGAGTCCTTACATTCATCTCACGTTTGAAATAAATAAAGAGAAAGACTGCCAAAAACAAATGTGTTAACGGATTTTCTAGACCGGACGTTGAAAAGTCTGTGAATGCCTTGGAAAAAATTAGAATAGTAATTCCAAAAGCTGCGATCATTGTAGAGCGGGTTATCTTTATTGCAAAAAAGAGAATTGCTGCAACAGAGATAACGATGGATACGATAATACTTGTGTAGTAAAGTTCATGCGTAAAGGAATAAAATGCTGACAATACAAACATCCAAAGTGGATGTGTAAAGACCTGTACTCTTTCGTCTGTATTCCAAGTTAACCCATATCCATTGATGAAATTATCTACTACTCGAAAGGTAATCCAAGAATCGTCCATAGTCCAAGCGGTTCTAACAAGGACTATTACAAATAATGCAACAAGAAATGAAATTATTAGGATTGAATGAAGTCTTTTATCTTTTAAGACTCTAGGTACTAAGGACAATTCTTTATTTTCCGATAAGCCCATGTATTGGAAAAAAGATATCGGCTCTAAATATATCTATGATATGAGAAACTGAAAGGGTCTAAAGATTTTTCCTTCATTAGCAGTACGTCACTATATTGCTTGCTTACATTTTTGCAAAAATTATTACATTAGACAATTGATTTCCAAATCTGGAACATTCTAGTTTAGAATATGCCATACTTGCTTGATTCCATCTCTTCTTTTATGGCAAGCTTTACCTTCAATTTTTTCTGGGCAAGCTTATCTGTAAGCCAGGTAAGAAATTTCTTCTCCATTCCCTTCCCTTTGATATTATCAAAACTAGGACCCATCTGGTCTGACAATTTTTGTACAAGAACCTTGTTTACACATACGACATAAAAGTGCCATCCAAAGGCAAATTCAGAGTCTGTGACAATAAAATCATTTTCTCCATGAACCATCTGTTCAAGAGTTCTCAAAGCATGGCTAATTTCTTTACTTGTGTTATCATAATCTGTGGCAGAAACATTGATGTTTATTCTCTCATCCCACATGGTATTCTTTACTGTTTTTCCAAATAAAAATATGACTAATCAAATATCTATTTGTTCAAAAGATACTCTACATCGATGTTGAAAAATGTCCTAAGAATGCTAATGTAATTCCTTATTGGCTGAGGAATTTCATCACCACAGGCAACTCCTAAATTCTTTGCGTTTATCCATATTACAAGAGACTGCAGTATAGTGAGAAATCTATCATTTCCAGCCTCTGGAGTTCCAATTGCCTTGGTGTATCTCTCTGCAAACTCCCAAGCAGTAACAAAATCTACACAATCAGTTCCAAAAACTGAAAGAAGTTGTTCCTTTAGGTCATTTGCTTTTCTAAAAGGAGTAATATTTAGAATGTAGGGAAATTCTACTTTATCAGGAAGACATTCTGGTAATGGTCCCCAAATTGTTATTATTTTACAGCCATTTTTTAATCTTGAAAATTTGTCCATCATGTTATCTATAATTCGCTGATCTGCAAACCAAAACAAAATAACTGTAGCATCATCAAAGTCTGATTGTCGAATATCATTACATTGTAATGAATAGTTTGACAAATTTTTTTCTTGCAAAAGTTTTTCTGCCAAACTGATCTTTTTTTCATCAACGTCTATTCCAATTGCCTTTTTCACTCCAAATTCTTCCAAAGCTATGGAAATTCCTTTTCCATTTCCACACCCAAGATGATAAAATATATCATTCTTACCAAGTTCTGCGAATCGAAATATTTCTTTAAAAGCATTATCTGGAAGCTGAACATCCTGCCCTGAAAGAATGGATTGGGGAAGTGATGCAAGATATTCTTCTATCTTCATGATTAGAAGGTTAACGATTCTAAATTTATTCCCTTATTCTTTCAAGTGCAGAGACTGCCTGCCATAATGTCACTCTAACATAAGAGGGCATGTTTGGATCCTGGGTTATGTCATCTAACACACTTATGGCATTTGAAGCACGTACTGAAACAGGATATTCTTGTTTTTTAAGCTCTAAAGCCAGATCAGTTATGTTTTTTTTAATGTTTCTTGGAGTAGAAGGATTTGATGCTATTTCCTCAAGTGTTTTGATGGCTTGATTAAGAGTGTCTGTGTTTTGAGATTTCGTGTCGACCATTTTACCATCAAAGCTAAGCTAGTCGGGTTGATTTTATAAAGTTTGCACTAGAGTTCCAAAAATATGTTGTCTGATTCAACTACCACTTTGTATGAGCTCAAGTCCTTGATTTTTGCAGGAAATGCATGCAGCTTACCTGTCTTACCATCCCACTTTGAACCATGCCAGTCGCATGTCACAATAGAGCCTTCTAACTTTCCCTCTGCAAGACTTGCCCCCGCATGGGTGCAGGTGTCATCCATAGCAAAATAGCTTCCGTCTATGTTCATCACAACAATCTCCTTTCCATCTGCAGTAACCTTTTGCATCTTACCAACTGGAATATCCGAGGTTTTACCAACTATTATTTTTCCCATGGAATCTTTTGGATTTACCTGCCTTAATAGGTTTAGATGCTAGACAAATTTCACAGTATTTTCAAGCTTGCCAAGCCCTTCTATTTCCATTTCTATCTTGTCGCCATTTTTTAGATAAACTGCATCTGGTCTGTTTAGCATGACTCCTGCAGGAGTTCCTGTTGAAATAATGTCTCCTTTTTCCAGCGTCATAGCCTTGCTTAGCATAGAAACAATCGAAGGTATTTTTAGAAACATGTTTGATGTTGAAGAATCCTGTCGTACTATTCCATTTACTCTGGTTACCATCCTTAGGTTGTGAGGATCTAGTATCTCATCTGCAGTTGTAATCCATGGACCACAGGGAGCAAAAGTATCAAACCCCTTTGCACGTGTAAACTGTTTGTCCTTGGCCTGTACATCTCTTGCTGAAGCATCATTTAATATCATGTATCCAAAAACTGCATTTTTTGCCTCTTGCTCTGTTATGTTTTTACAATCTTTCCCAATGATTACTGCAAGCTCTACTTCATAGTCTAACTTGGAAACAAAGGAAGGACAAATTATGTCTGATGTAGTACCAGTTAGAGTAGTTTTTGGCTTTATTATTATTACAGGCTCGTCCGGGGGAATCAAATTTTGTTCTTTTGCATGGTCCTTGTAATTAAATGCAAGACAAATTATTTTGGAAGGGTTTGGAATTGGAGCAAGGACATTAAAATCAGAAATCTTTTGTGTATATTTTAGATTAGAGATCTTTGGTTTAATCTCATCATACCAACCATCAAAGAGAAAATCCTTTATTTGTTGAGGTATCGGAATGCCTGTCTGAAGAGTGATCTCTTCTTTTGTGGTTACATTATCACCATTAACAAAACCATATGTTTCCATGTCTTGTTTTAACAATCTTGCAATTTTCATTTTTCTTCACTTGTGAGTATAGATTGCCTGAATTGCAGAATCTTTTCTGCAATACCCAAATCTAACAAACTGAATTTCTGCACCCTCATTTAATTCTAAGTAGTATTTCTCTGTGAAAGCTTGAATTGTTTCAAGGCTATTCTCATTAAATTTCTCATTAACAAAAAGTGTCTTTGGTATCAAAATGTTAATCTTTGTAGACTCTTTTTGCGTAATCCATTGAATTTTAGGCAATTCTGCTTTAAAATCATCACCAGAATACTCTGCTTCTATATCTGATCCTATTTTTGTTATTTTTACATTGTACAATTCAATTAGTCTTAGTTGATCTCCCACTTGTAGATCTTTTACGTCATTGCCAGAAACATAAAAGACGCCATCGACCTCTACTCTTCTTTTACCAATATCTTTCTGTGGATGATTTGCAAGTTCGACAGATGTTACTTTGTTATTTTTTACAATTAGCTTTACTGGTTCTGTAACCATAAACAATCTGATGCTGATTGGATCAATTATTTTTCTGTTAAATGATTCTAGAGTATCAAATGGGGCAAGAGTATCAGATTTTGTAAAACCTAGTGAAAGAACAAACTTTCTTATCGCCTCAGGAACGATTCCTCTTCTACGCATGGCTTCAAGTGTTGGGAGCCTTGGATCATCATATCCTGATACTTGACCCTCTTCAACCAATGGTTTTAACACTCTTTTTGAGACAGGCATCCCTTCAAACTCTAATCTGGAAAATTCAAACATCTTCGGCTTTCTCATCTCTAATCTATCCAAGATGGCATAGTACAACTCGTTTCGAAGTTCGTACTCTTTTGTCCTAAACGCATGTGTCACACCATCGATGCTGTCTTCAATTGCTACTGCAAAATCATAGTTTGGCCATACCCTATATTTTTCCATTAGTAACGGATGGCTTCCTTCAATTATTCTAAATAACGCTGGATCGCGCATAACAGTATTATCTGACTCCATATTGCCACGAAATCTGACTATGGCTTCTCCAGGATTGTATTTTTCAAACATGTCATGCCATCTTTTTGTATTTTGATCTAGATTACCTGAACGACATTTGCAAGGTTTCATCTCTCTTCTGTTGTTGCTAATTGTTTCTTGATTACAAGTGCAAACATAAGCATGATTTGATTCGATCATTTGAATTCCCTTTTTGTGAATTAATTCCATGTCATCCGATGTGTTTTTCACACGATCATATTTTACTCCAAGCCAGTCAAGCCCTACTTTGATTGCAGCATAATATTCTAATCTTTCGTTTTCAGGATTTGTGTCATCGAATCGGAGAATCAACTTTCCATTGTACATCTTTGCATATTCTTCATCAATAATTGCAGCCTTTGCATGACCAATGTGAGGATAACCGTTTGGTTCTGGGGGAAACCTTGTTACAACTTTGCCGTTTTCCGCTCCCTCTAGTGGTGGGAGACCAACTCTTTCTTGTTTTGGTTTTGTGACAAGAAGTTCTGGAAAATTACTTTCTAATTCTGATTTTTGCTCTGCCACTGAAAGTCTGTTAATCTCTGTTACAACTTCAGAAATGATGGGAATGATCTCTTTTGTTTTACTCCTCAGATCTGGCCTTGCACCAAGAATTTTTGATATTACTGTCTCATTACGGGTTTTTCCCTCATGTTCAGAAGCATTTTGAAGGGCGATTCCACGTATCGCCTTTCTTAGGTCGTCATCCAATTACAAATTCCTCTCTACTACAAATTCTAAAAGTGATAAAAGTTCTTTTTTCGCTATTCCATCATATGACGCTAATGATTTTATTGCCGCATTAGAATACTGTAAGGCTTTCTTTCTAACAATACTTTCTACTCCAATCGAATTAATTGTCTTGATCACTGATTCCATTTCTTTTTTTGATACAGAAGAATTACCAAACGCATTTAGAATTTTTTGTTTATTATCACCTCTTGCCCTGTTTATGGCAAGAAGTATGGGCAATGATTTTTTTCCTTCACGAATGTCATTTCCAACTGGTTTCTTGGTGACTCTAGGATCACCAATGATGCCTATTAAATCGTCAACTATTTGAAATGCAATCCCCAAGTTTTTTCCAAACGAAGAAAGATTCTCGACATCTTTTCTTTTTGTATTTGCACATATGGCACCCATTGCGCAGGAAACTTCGAAAAGCGCCGAAGTCTTTTTTTCTATCATTTTTATATATTGACTCTCGGAGGGAATTTTTTGGGACTGGGCCATACTAATATCAAGGATCTGACCTTCACAA
>Ga0209431_10000884_pt1 | contig 25076 bp, 22 predicted proteins | sample RifCSP13_3_FD_184021 | JGI IMG/M metagenome (GOLD analysis project Ga0209431, IMG submission 184021) | Soil microbial communities from Rifle, Colorado - Rifle CSP2_sed 13_3 (SPAdes) (version 2) | ecosystem: Environmental > Terrestrial > Deep subsurface > Rock core/Sediment | place: Rifle...
GCGACCCTCCTCTGGGACGGTCGCAAGAAGTCGGCCCTCCTCGAAGACCTCAAGGCGTGGGCCTGGCAGCTCGGCGGGACCGTGGCGGAGGAGGCGAGCCCGGGTCCCGAGGAGGTCGTCGACGACGTGGAGACGGCCCTCCGGGTGTGGGACATCGTCTACAAGCCGGACATCGACAACCTGAGCGGCCAGGGGCGACCGCGCGCGTGGATCGAGGAGGACGTGCGCCGGTGGAAGCGGATGCGCCAGGAGCGACGCCGCGAGCTCATGGGCCAGGCGCGCGCATGATCACGCAAGGGTCTGGGCGTGGAGCTCGAGGCTGTCGTAGCAGTCGAAGCAATATCCTTGGCGGCGGTCCTCGGGCAAGAGGACGATCCGACCGCCGCACCGTCGACAGCGGCCGAAACGGTCGGCGGCCTCGTTGAACCTGCGCGTGTCCGGCCTGAGTCTCCATGAGATTGTACCACTCCCCCGAGCCCCACGCCCGCGACCACGGAGCCGCTGGACTCTATAAAAACGTATGGAGCTTTCGTGCGTCGCATCGGGTCGGAGCGCCGACGACTTCATCTCCCGACGGCTCGTTGCCGCGCGTCGTGCTCGCGGGTTTCGTCACGTTCGAGGGGATCGACGGATCGGGCAAGACGACGGTCGCCGCGCGCGTCGCCACGCGCCTTGAAGCGGGAGGGGCGCGCGTCTTCCTCACGTCGGAGCCCACCCGCTCCTGGATCGGCGAGGCGGTCCGTCGATCGTACGAGGACGACGTCGGCGCGCTCGCGGAGACATTCTTGTTCCTCGCGGATCGGTCGCGCCACCTCGTCGAGATCCGCGCCCACCTCGGCGCGGGAGAGGTCGTTGTGTGCGACCGGTACGCGGACTCGACGTACGCGTACCAGGGCGCGCGGCTCGAGGGGATCGTGCCCGATCCGATCGCCTTCCTGCGGCGGGTGAGCGAGCCGTGGATCCTCCCGCCTGACGTGACGATCCTGCTCCGCGTCCCGTCCGGGGTCGGGCTGCGCCGCCTCGGCGACCGCGCGCGGAACGCGCGGTTCGAGGACGCGCGGTTCCTCCGGAAGGTCGCCGCGAACTACGACCGGCTCGCGCGGTCGAGAGGCTTCGTCGTCGTGGATGCGAACAAGCCGATCGACGAGGTCACGGACGCGGCCCTCGCGGGGATCCGGAGGAGGCTCACGCGAAGCCGTCCGCGGCGATGAGCCGCTCGGGGACCGAGCGGGCGAGGAACGCACGGGCGAACAGCCGGGCCCGCTCCATGTTCCCGCGGTGGAGCTCGAGGAGGAAGGCCTTGCCGAACACGACCTGGAGGGCCGCGTCCTTCGGCCCGAGCCCCGCCATCCCGCGTCGATGGCCCGCCGGCCGCTTGAACGCCCCGGTCGAAAATATCATCCGCGATTATCATTTGCGGGCCCGAGAGATCGCGTCGGACTGGCCAATCTATTTAAGCCGACGTCCTCTTATTGCCGCGCCCGTTGGGATGCACTGCGCATGGTCTCCGTGGCCCACCCTAGGCACTCGTCCCATCCCTCCGAGGACGGTTTCGTCGGGGTGATTTACGGGGACGTGGGCTCGACCGCCTTCCGCTCCTCTGTCGTGACGACCGTCGAGCGGAACGAGTACGTCCAGGCAGGCCACGAGACGTGCGGGACCGTCCTCGGCCGGGTCGAGGAGGTCGAGCGGAAGACGGACCTGTCCCTCGAACGGGCCCAGCACCTCGCCGCGACGGATCCCGTCGAGATCGAGGAGAAAGTCGCCGCGCAGGTCTCCGTGATCGGCTTCCGGGACGATCGCGGGCTCCTCCAGGTGCCCCGCACCCCGTTCCGCGCGGGGGAGCCCGTGTACCGCGCGGAGCCGGAGACGATCAAGGACGTCTTGGGACTCAAAGACGACAAGCGGCACGGGGCGTACGTGGGCCTCCTCGCGGGGCACGACGTGGCCGTGTACCTGGACATCAACACGATGGTCCAGAAGCACGTCTCGATCCTCGCGAAGACGGGCGGCGGGAAGTCGTACATCGCGGGCGTCCTCATCGAGGAGTTCATGAAGCACCACGTGACCTGCGTGATCCTCGACCCGCATGGCGAGTACGCGTCCCTCACGGAGAAGGCGAAACATGTGGAGGGTGCGAGCCGCTTCCACGTGGAGCCGCGCGCGTATGGCGAGCTGATCCAGGTGTTCTCCCCGGACACGAAGGTGAACCCCGGGGCGCGCGCCCTCAAGTTCACGCTGAGCAACCTGGACGCGCGGGACATCCTGTCCCTCACGGGCTCCGCCAAGGTGCGCACGCACCTCACGGCCCTCCGGAAGGCCCTGGACCTGCTCCGCCAGGCGACGAAGAACTACACGATCCGGGATATCGTCCGCGTCTTGGAGCGGGAGGAGGACCCCCAGCACGCCCAGCTCATCGACGAGCTCGAGTACCTGAGCGAGGTCGAGATCTTCGCCCAGGAGGGCACCCGGATCGACGAGCTCGTCGTGAAGGGCCGCACGACGATCATCAACCTGAAGGGCGTGGCGCCGGACATCCAGGAGCTCGTCGTGAACCGCCTCGCGACCGCAATGTTCGAGTTGCGCAAGGTGGGCCGGATCCCGCCTCTCATGCTCGTCGTGGAGGAGGCGCACAACTTCTGCCCCCAGGTCGGACAGGTCGCCTCGTCGAAGGTGTTCCGGACCCTCGCCTCGGAGGGGCGCAAGTTCGGCCTCGGCCTGCTGATCATCACGCAGCGCGCCGCGAAGGTCGACAAGAACGTCCTGAGCCAGTGCAACACGCAGATCATCCTGAAGGTCACGAATCCGAACGACCTCAAGGCGATCGTCTCGAGCGTGGAGGGCCTCACGACCGCCATGGCGGAGGAGATCCAGCGCCTGCCCGTCGGGGTCGGGATCGTGACGGGCGGCGGGATCCAGATGCCCCTCCTCGTCGAGGTGCGTCCCCGGGAGACGCGCCACGGCGGCGAGAGCGTGAAGGTCATCGAGGACTAGCCTCCGGCAAAGGATATGTGCCCCGAGGACGCTCCCCGCCCGTGGACCTAGCGGCCCTCGTCGCGAAGGACCTCGCGCTCACGGAGAGGGCCCTCGCGAAGGCATCCGTCGCCCCGCCGAGGCGCTCCCATCTCCGGAGGGTCGCGGAGGACTTCCTCTCCATGGCCCGCGCGTACTACGAGGATGCGAAACACTTCCGCGACCAGGGCGAACTCGACAAGGCCCTCGCGAACGTCAACTACGCGCACGGGTGGCTCGATGCCGGGGCCCGGATCGGCCTGTTCGACGTCGGCGAGGACGATGCGCTGTTCACCCTGAGCGAGTGAGTCACAGGACGCGCGCGCCCTCGTTGTCGACCTCGCACCGCATTAGGGTCCCGAACTTGAGGAGGAGGGACGCGAGATGGTCCCGATGCCCGGCCGCGAAGACCGCGTTCCCGAGCATCGCCATCGCGGCCCGGCCGAACATCCGGCTGGCCCGGGTCACCTCGAGCACGGTCTTGCTCGCTAGGCCCGTCTCCTCCGCGAAGCGGTTCCCGAGGTCGAAGAGACGCTCGAACGTGGGACGTCCGGAGAACTCGGCGACGCACGCCCCCCCGACGCGGTTGATCGCGGCGACCTTTCCCGGATCGCGCAACACGGCCCGGGTCGGCATCTCGGGGCCCAAGACCGCGAGGAGGAGCTCCTGCCGGACCTCGATCTTTCGGACCTCCGCATGGCCGGGCGCCCCCGCGGCCGCGCGCAGGTCCATTCCGCCGAGCGACGCCGGCACGACGTCCCCGAGCCCCGTGCGACACTCGACGTCCGCGATGTGGGCCGCCGCGACGAGGTCCTCCCGGGTCCGCCCCGTCCCCAGCGCGTCGTCGAGGGCGAGGGCCGTGCTGAGCGCCGCCGCCGCGCTCACGCCAAACCCCTGGGACACCGGCAGGGGGGTCTCGCTCAGGATCATGACCTCGTGCGTGCCCTCCCAGAGGAGCCCGCGGACGACGTGCTCGGTGACTTCCGCTTTCGACCGTTTCCCGTTCACGATTACCTCCAGGGAGGGGCTCGACGCCTCGCGCACCTTTGCGAGGGTTCGGACGCCGAGCGTGAGCGACAAGCCAGCGCCCCGGGACCCCGTCCGCCTCGGGTCCGGGTCCTCAACGACCTCGAAGAACGCCGTCACATGCCCAGGGCAGAACGCCTCACCCTGGTAGACCATGCAGGACGGCTCTCCAGATCCGCTCCGCCGCGAGCGCCTTCGGTCCGTCGAAGGTCTCCTCCCGGCCCTTCCGGTCGAGGATCGTGATCGCGGTCGAGTCACCCTTCACGCGGGCCACGTCGTTCGCGACGACGAGGTCCAGGGCGGCCTCCTTGAGGAGCCCGATCGCCTTCGTCTTGAGCTGGTCCGGGTTCGCGCCCGCCTCCGCCTTGAACCCGACGAGGACGCCCTTCGTGCGTTTCCGAAGGACGTGGAGGATCTTCGGCGTGGGCTCGAGGCGCAGGGTGACGGGTCCGTCACGGCTCGGGACCTTGCCGGACGCCTTCGCGGGCGCGAAGTCTGCGACGGCCGCGGGGACGACCGCGATGTCCGCCTCGGCGTGCTCCGCGAGGGTCGCGAGGTCCGATGTCGTCTCGAACGTCTTGTGGGGGATCCACGACGGGACGTCGGCCTCGTGCCGGCCGAGCCACAGCTCCACGTCGGCCCCGTGCTCGAACGCGGCCTTTGCGAGCTCGAGCCCCGTGGCCCCCGTGGACCGGTTCGTGATCACGCGCACGTCGTCGATCGGTTCCACGGTCGCGCCCGCGATCACGAGGACCCGCTTTCCGGCGAGGTCCCCTGGGCCCAGGCGCCGAAGCACGCGGGCCACGACCGCGTCGAGGTCCGCCATCTTGGCCTTGTCCTCCTCCCACCGCGGCTCGATGAAGTCCACGCCCATCTCCTTGAGGCGCCGGACGTTCGCCACGACGGCCGGGTTCTTCATCATCGTCTCGTGGGCCGCGGGTGCGAGAAGGATCGGGATGCCGGAGCCGAGGGCGTTCGCGGCGTACGTCGTGACGGTCGTGTCATCGAACCCGTTCGCGATCTTCGAGATCGTGTTCGACGTCGCGGGGGCGATCAGGACGAGGTCCGCCTTGCCGTCCGTCCCGCACATCTCGAGGTAGTGCATGGAGCCGTCGAGGGCCGTGACGACCGGGTGCCCCGTCGCGAACTGGAGGGCGTTCGGGTGGAGGATGCCCATCGCGTCGCGAGATAGGACCGCATGGACGTCGGCTCCGTGGCGGATGAGTTCGCGGGCGAGCTTTACGGTCTCGACGGCCGCGATGCTCCCCGTGACGCCCAGGACGATCGTCTTGCCCTGGAGCTTGTGGCTCTTCGCGCCGCGAATCCGGTCCGCCGGGATCATCCGCGCGACGATTTCCACCTGGCGATTTAAGCCTATGTCTACGGTCCCGCCCCGCGAGAACGAGCCCTGCGCGGAATGTTTAACCGCCGGCCCCGGTTAGCCGCGCTCCGGTCCACCGATGGATGTCGAGGCCACCCTGGAGCACCTGTACCGCCTCGAGCGGTTCGGCATCAAGCTCGGCCTCGAGAACATCCGGACGCTCCTTTCGCGGATGGCAGACCCGCACCGCGGGCTGAGGGCCGTCCACGTGACGGGCACGAACGGGAAAGGGTCCGTGTGCGCGTACGTGGCCTCGGCCTTGCAGGCCGCCGGGCACCGGGTCGGGCTGTACACGTCGCCCCACCTCGTCCGGTTCAACGAGCGGATCCGCGTGGACGGGCTGGAGATCCCCGACGCGGACGTCCTCCGTCTCTGGCGGGACATGCAACCCGCGATTGAGTCCACGGCGGGCCGGAACCGCGTGAACCATCCCACGTTCTTCGAGGTCACGACCGCGATGGCGTTCGCGTACTTCCGAGAGCGGCAGGTCGACGTCGCGGTCGTGGAGGTCGGGATGGGCGGCCGGATGGACGCGACGAACGTGATCGACGCGCCCGTGGCGGTGGTGACCCGCATCGGGCTCGAGCACACGGAGCACCTCGGCCGGTCCATCGGACGGATCGCGAAGGAGAAGGCCGGCATCATCAAGCCCGGGGCCCGCGCGGTCACCGTGGACCAGGAGGCGCTTCCCGTCCTCGAGGCGCGATGCAACGAGGTCGGCGCGACGCTCCACGTGGTCGGGCGGGACGTCGTCGCGCTCGCGGTGTCCCAGGATCCACGCGGGCAGACGGTCCGCGTGTCGGGACCGTTCGGCGGGCTCGAGCTCCGCACGCCGCTCCTGGGCGGGTTCCAGGTCGAGAACGTGGGGGTCGCCGTGGCGGCCCTCGCGGCGGTCCGGGAGGTCGGGATCCGCGTGCCCGACGACGCGATCGCGAAGGGAATCGCGGCGACCGCCTGGCCCGGTCGCCTCCAGATCGTGCGGGAGCACCCGACCGTCCTCGTCGACGGGGCCCACAACGGCCCCGCGGTCCGGGCCCTCGCGGCGTCCCTCGGGGACCTGCTCGCGGGTCGACGGCTGACCCTCGTGATCGGCGTCCTGAACGACAAGGACCTCGGGGCGTTCGCGTCCTCCTTGGGCCCCATCGCGACGCGCGTCGTCGCGTGTCGGCCCGCGAGCCATCGGGCGTTCAGCGCGGAGGAGGTCGCGGACGCGTTCCGACCCCACGCGGAGGTCGCCACGATGGGGCCCGTCGATCGGGCCCTCGATGCGGCCCTCGCCGCGGCGTCCCCGGACGACGTCGTCCTCGTGACCGGCTCGATCTACACGGCAGGGGAGGCCCTTGCGCACCTCGGCGCGCGCACGTGATCGCGTCGAGTCGATCCTGAGGGACCTGTCCGGACGGTACCTCCCCTCGGGAGACCTCCGCGAGGGTGGGACGGCCCTCGCGAAGATCACCGCGGAGACGGAGGACCCGTTCCGGGTCCTCATCTCGACGATCCTCTCCCAGCGGACGCGCGACGAGAGGACCGAGGAGGCGTCCGCCCGCCTGTTCGCCCGGTACGACACCCCGACGGCGATCGCCACGGCGGACCCGGAAGAGCTCGAACGGCTCATCCGACCCGTCGGGTTCTACCGCCGAAAGGCGCGCATGATCCGCAAGGTGAGCGCGGTCCTCCTCGAGCGTCACGGGGGCGACGTCCCGAGGACGTACGACGCGCTCCTCGCGCTGCCCCAGGTGGGCCCGAAGACCGCGAACTGCGTCCTCGTGTACGGGTTCGGGGAGCCGAGGATCCCGACGGACACGCACGTCCACCGCGTGAGCAACCGGCTCGGACTCGTCCGGACCAAGGCGCCCGAGGCGACCGAGGCCGCCCTCATGCGCCTCATCCCGCGGGACTACTGGCTCCACGTGAACGAGCTGTTCATCCGGTTCGGCAAGGACGTGTGTCGGCCCGTGGGTCCCCGGTGCGGCGCATGCTCGTTCACCTCGTTTTGCCGGCACTACCGGACCGTCGTGGCGAAGGGATCCCGCCCCGCGCGCCGGTGACCTGTCGGCACGGCACGCCGGGCATGTTCATATCGCCCTCCCTCCCTTCCCCCCGCCCATGCGGATCGACCTGATCGAGACCCTCCCGGTCACGCTCCAGCGAAGGGAGACGTTCACGATCGCGCGCGGGTCCTCCCCGATCTCGGAGGTCGTCTTCGTCGCGGTCCACTCGGGAAACCTCGTCGGGCACGGTTGCGCGGCCCCGACCGAGGTGACGATGGAGAACGTGCACTCCGTGCAAAGCGCCTTCAAGGTGTTCACTCGGGCGTTCGCGGCCCTCGACTTCGACGAGCCGCGGCACGTCGTGGACCGGATGGACCGGACCCTCACGGGGAACCCGTCCGCGAAGGCCGCGATGGACATGGCCCTCCACGACCTCGCGGCTCAGGCGGCCCGCCTCCCCCTGTACGCGTACCTCGGCGGCCGGCGCGACCGGATGATGACGGACATCACGATCGGGATCATGGGGACGGATGCGGCGGTGGACCGCGCCCGCCGCTGGGTCGGCTTCGGCTTCCGCGCCCTCAAGGTGAAGGTGGGCCGGGACTGGAAGGACGACTACAAGCGGCTCAAGGCGATCCGCGAGGCGGTCGACAAGGACGTCGAGCTGCGCGTGGACGGGAACCAGGGCTACCGCGTGGCCGATGCCCTCTCCTTCGCGCGGAAGGCGGAGCACCTCCGCGTGTCGTTCTTCGAGCAGCCCGTGTCCGTCGACGAATGGGAAGGGATGCGCGTCCTCGCGGAATCGTCCCCGATCCCGATCATGGCGGACGAGATGGCGATCACGCCGGACGACGTGAAGAAGCTCCGATGGGCGGCTGCGGCCAAGTGCGTGAACCTGAAACTCATGAAACACGGCGGGATCGTGCGCGCGGCGGACGTGAACGCGATCTGCGAGTCCGCCGGATATCCCGCGATGGTCGGGTGCATGGGGGAGCCGCAGCTCTCGATTGCGGCGGGGCTCCACTTCGCCCTCGCGCACAAGAACGTGAGGTGGCTCGACCTCGACTCGTACTTCAACATCGCGCGCGACCCGACGTCCGGGCTGCGATTCGAGGCGGGGCAGCTCGTCGCGCCGAACCGCCCCGGCCTCGGGATCCACGTGGATTTCGCGGCGATCACGTAGCCGGCGGATTGTCCGGTCCGGACGGTCCCGACGGCGGCGGCAGGGCCGCGTCGCCGACCGCCGCGACCAGGTCGGTCGGGGACACGACCCGGACGACCGCGGTGACCTTGTCGCCTTCGCCGAGCCGCTGAATGCGCACGCCCCTGGCCGCCCGACCCGTCTCACGTATGTCTTCGACCGGGCAACGGATCACGATGCCTCCGACGGTCGTCACGAGGAGCCCGTCGCCGGGGGCGACCTCGAGGACCATCACGACGGGGCTCTTCGCGATCTTCATGTTCGTCGTGACGACGCCTTGGCTGCCCCGCCGCGTCTTGCGGTACTCGCCCGCCTTCGTCCGCTTCCCGTAGCCGCTCTCGAGGATCGTGAGCAGTTCCGCGTCCTCGGTCTTCACGAGGGCCATCGAGACCACGTGGTCCCCGATCCGTAGCTTCATGCCGCGCACGCCCGCGGCCGTCCGCCCCATCGTGCGGACCTCCGAGATGTTGAACCGGTTCGCGTACCCGCCCGCGCTCGCGAGGATGACCTGCTCGTCGCCTTCGGAGAGGCGCGCCTCCACGAGCTCGTCCTCGCTGCCCAGGGCGATCGCGCGGATTCCGCGGATGTTCGGACGGCGGAACGCATCGAGGCGGGTCCTCTTGATCTTCCCGCGGTTCGTCGCGAAGACGATGGTCCGCTTGTCGTCGAACTCGCGCACGGGGATCATGTCTTGGATCTTCTCCCCGGCCGCGAGGCGCGGGACCAGGTTCACGATCGGCTTCCCCTTCGAGTATCGGCTCCCGACGGGGATCTTGTACGTTTTGAGCCAGTAGCACTGCCCGCGGCTTGAGAAGAACAGGATGTAGTCGTGGGTCGACGCGACGAACAGGTTCACGACGAAGTCCTCTTCCTTCGTCTCCATCCCCGTGACCCCTTTCCCGCCGCGCTTCTGAGTCCGGTACGTCTGCACGGGCAGGCGCTTGATGTAGCCCGTGTTCGTGATCGTCACGACGACGTCCTCCTCGGGGATGAGATCCTCGACCTCCATCTCATACGCCTGGGCCTCGATCGTCGTCCGGCGTTCGTCGCCGAACTTCTCCTTCACATCGCGGAGCTCGTCCTTGATGATCCCGAGGATCCGCTCGCGGGATCCCAGGATCGCCTCGAGCTCTTCGATCCGGCGCGTGAGATCCCGCTGCTCCTGTCGAAGTTTCTCGATCTCAAGGCCCGTGAGCAGGCGCAGCGTCATCGCGAGGATCGCCTTGCCTTGCGCCTCGCTCAACAGGTAGCGGGTCATGAGGCCGCCCTGCGCCTCGTCCGCGTCCCGCGCGTGCCGGATGAGCCGGATCACCTCGTCGATGTGGTCGACCGCCGTGATGAGCCCCTCGACGATGTGCTCCCGTTCCCGCGCTTTCCTGAGGTCGAACTCCGTTCGCCGCCGGACGATCTCGAGGCGGTGGTCGAGGTACGCCTGGAGCGTTTCCTTCAACGTCAGGACCTTGGGCGCCCCGTCGACGAGGGCCAGGTTGATCACGCCGAACGTGGTCTCCATCTGGGTGTGGTGGTACAGCTGGTTCAGGACGACATCCTCGACCGCGTCCCGCTTGAGCTCGAGGACGATCCGGATCCCTTCCTTGCTGCTCTCGTCCCGAAGGTCCGTGACCCCCTCGACTTTCTTCGCCTTCACGAGGAGGGCGATCGATTCCACCAGGGCGGACTTGTTCACCATGTACGGGATCTCCTCGACGACGATCCGCACCTTGTCGTGTCCCGCCTCCTCGAACTTGGCTCGGGCTCGGATGCGGATCAGGCCGCGTCCGCTGCGGTACGCGTCCAGGACGCCTTCGAGCCCATACAGGATTCCCCCGGTCGGGAAGTCGGGTCCGCGGATTGGGCCCGTCTCCGGATTGTAGAGTTCTCCGAGGTTCGCGGCCGGGTTGTCGATCAGGTGGATGAGCGCCTCGACGATCTCGCCGAGGTTGTGCGGCGGGATGTTCGTGGCCATCCCCACCGCAATGCCGCTCGAACCGTTCACGAGCAGGTTCGGGAACTTCGAGGGGAGGACCGTGGGTTCTTTCAGCGTACCATCGAAGTTGTCCATCCACTCGACGGTCTCCTTGTCGAGGTCATCGAGCATGGCCGCGGCCGCCCGCGCAAGACGGCATTCCGTGTACCGCATCGCGGCGGGCTCGTCCTCCGTGCTGCCCCAGTTCCCCTGCCCATCGATGAGCGGACAGCGGAGAGAGAAGTCCTGGACCATGCGGGCCAGGGCGTCGTACACGGCGAGGTCCCCGTGCGGATGGTACTGGCCCAGGATGGATCCGACCACGCGGGCGGCCTTCTTGTACTGCGTGCCTGGGCCCATCCCCAGCTCGTTCATGCCGTGCAGGATCCGTCGTTGGACCGGCTTGAGTCCGTCCCGGACGTCCGGGAGGGCCCGACCCACGATGACGGACATCGCGTAATCGATGTACGACCGATGCATCTCCTCCTCGATGGGACGAAGGAGGACTCGATGCTGAGGCGGCTGCGCGTCCTCCGGCATGCCGCACCTAGATGTCCAGGTTGACGACTTCCTTCGCGTGTTCCTGGATGTACTGCCTCCGCGGTTCGACGGCCTCCCCCATGAGGATCGAGAAGAGCGCATCCGCGCCCGCGGCGTCTTCGACCGTGACCTGCTTCAGGATCCGTCTCTCGGGGTCCATCGTCGTCTCCCAGAGCTCATCCGCGTTCATCTCCCCGAGGCCCTTGTACCGCTGGTAGGTGACTCCCTTGTCGCCCAGACGTCGTGCGAGGTCCGCCCGCTCTTTCTCCGTGTACGCGTAGTGGATCTCCTTTCCCTTCTTGATCTTGTACAACGGCGGCTGGGCCAGGTACACGTAGCCCGCGTCGATGAGGGGGCGCATGTAGCGGAAGAACAGGGTGAGCAGGAGGGTGTTGATGTGCTGGCCGTCCACGTCCGCGTCGCTGGCCGTGATGATGCGATGGTACCGGACCTTCGCGAGGTTGAACTCGTCGCCGATGCCCGCCCCGATGGCCGTGATGAGCGTCCGGACCTCCTCGTTCTTGAGCATCTGGTCCAGCCGGGCCTTCTCGACGTTGAGGATCTTGCCCCGCAGGGGCAGGACGGCTTGGAAGAGCCGGTTTCGCGCCTGCTTCGCGCTGCCTCCCGCGGAGATGCCTTCCACGATGAACAGCTCGCTCTTCGCGGGATCGCGCTCCTGGCAGTCCGCGAGCTTGCCCGGGAGGTTGAACCCCTCGAGGAGCCCCTTGCGCCGGGTGAGCTCGCGCGCCTTCCGCGCCGCCTCCCGGGCCTGCGAGGCGAGCACCGCCTTCCCGATGCATGTCTCCGCGACCTTCGGGTTCTCGAGGAACGCCTCCGTGAGTTTCTCGTAGACGGCCGATTCGACGATCCCCTTCACCTCCGAGTTGCCCAGCTTCATCTTCGTCTGTCCCTCGAACTGGGGTTCGGGTAGCTTCAGGCTCAGGATCGCGGTGAGGCCTTCGCGGACGTCGTCCCCTTCGAGGCTCTCCCCCGATTTCAGGTACTTGTGCTCCTTCGCGTAGTTGTTGAACGTCCGCGCAAGCCCCGCCTTGAAACCCGCGAGATGGGTCCCGCCCTCGACCGTGTCGATGTTGTTCACGAACGTGAAGATCGACTCGTTGTACCCGTCATTGTACTGCATCGCGACCTCGACGAGGGTGCCGTTCGACTGCTTCGTGAACGCGATCGGGTCCGCATGGAGGGGGCTCTTCGCGCGGTTGATCCATTTCACGTACTCCGAGATCCCGCCCTGGAACTGGAACACGTCCCCGCGGCCGCGGGCCTTGTCCACGATGATGATCCGGAGGCCCGCGTTGAGGAACGCGAGCTCCCGCAGCCGGGCCGCGAGGGTATCGTAGTCGAACGCGACCGTCTCGAACACCTGCGCGTCCGGCTTGAACGTGACGATCGTCCCCGTGCCTTCTGCGGTCCCGGCGACCTCGAGGTCGGACGCCTTTTGACCGCGCTCGAATCGCATCCGGTACTCCTTTCGATCGCGGCGGACGCGGACCTCGAGCCACTCGCTGAGCCCGTTCACGACGCTCAGCCCGACGCCGTGGAGTCCGCCGGACACGCGGTACAGCTTCCGCTCGAACTTGCCGCCGCTGTGCATCCGGGTCAGGACGAGCTCCACGCCCGGCACGCCGAATTTCGGATGCGTGTCGACGGGGATACCGCGTCCGTCGTCTCCGATCGTGACGGTCCCGTCCTCGTGCAGCGTGACCTGGATGTTCTTGCAGAACCCTGCCATCGCCTCGTCGATCGAGTTGTCGACGACCTCGTGGACGAGGTGATGGAGCCCTCTCTCGTCGATGCTCCCGACGTACATGGCGGGCCGTCGCCGGACCGCTTGCAGGCCCTCGAGGACCTGGATCTGTTCCGCGTCGTACACGGCTTCTTCTACCATCGATTCCGCAACCTTTCGGAACGGCACTTCGAGGGCCCTTGCACCCCATCCGGAGGGATGTCCATCGTATGGCCCCGGCGTTTATAAACGTTCGGAGACCATTCGTATGGAGAAAAACGACCTCGGCGAAAAGCCCTCGTCCCTTTAAATACTCTGGCGCCTCGGGAACACCCCGCTATTCTCATCCCTGGGAACACCTCGAGGGACCCCTCCGTTGCCACTGGAACGGGGGCCTCACCGGCGCTTCCAACGGACCCCGTCGCGGGTGTCCTCGAGGCCGATTCCGAGCCGGCCGAGCGCGTCCCGGATCCGGTCCGCGGCCGCGAAGTCTTTCCGGACCCGCGCATCCTCCCGGAGCCCGACGATGAGGTCCAGGAGTTCGTCCACGAGCCCCTCCTCGGGCCGAGCCCCGCGGAACAGGCCGAGGACCTCCCCGATCGTCCGGAACGCGGCGGCGGCCTCGTCGGCCGGGCCCTTCCCCACGCCCGCGTCGATCGCCTTGTTCGCGTCGCGCGCGAACTCGAACATCGCCGCGATCGCCTCGCGCGTGTTGAAATCGTCCGACATCGTCGCGTCGAACGCGGCGAGGGCCCGTTTCGTCGCGACCCGCAACGCGTCGTCCGCCGGACCTCGCTCGGGCGCGCGCCGTCGCACCGCGTCGATCGTGCGGATCGCCTCGCGCAGCCGATCGTACGACCGGGCCGCCTCGTCGATCCCGTCCGGCGTGAAGTCGATCGGCGACCGGTACTGCGCGTTCAGGAAGAAGAACCGGAGGACCTCGGGCTCCCACCGACCGAGGGCGTCCTTCACGGCCCAGAAGTTCCCGACGGACTTGTGCATCTCCTCCCCGCTCACCATGAGCATCCCGCCGTGCATCCAGTACTTGACGAACGGGGACACGCCCGTGAGCGCCTCCGCCTGGGCGATCTCCGCCTCGTGGTGGGGGAACATGAGCTCCGTCGCGCCCCCATGGAGGTCGTACTGGGGCCCGAAGTGCCGGATCGTGATCGCTGTATCCTCGATGTGCCACCCGGGGCGGCCCTTCCCCCACGGGCTGTCCCACGCGGGCTCGCCGGGCTTCTGGGCTTTCCACAGGACGAAGTCCGCGGGGTGCCGCTTGCGCTCGTCAACCGCGACGCGCGCGCCCGCGATGTGCTCCTCGACCTTCTGCCCGCTGAGCCGCCCCCAGCCCGCGTACCTCGTCGTGTCGAAGTACACGCTCCCATCCTCCGAGGCGTATGCGAAGCCTTTCGCCAGGAGGCCCTCGATCTGCTCGATGATCTCCGCGATGTAGTGGGTCGCGAACGCGTACACGTTCACGGATGTGCACCCGAGCGCCTTCATCATCGCGTGGTACTCGTCGAAGAACTCGCGAACGAGGTCGGCCCAGTCCCGGCCCGAGGCGTGCATCCGGTCGATCAGGCGGTCCTCGATGTCCGTCACGTTCTGGAGGTAGAACACCTCGTACCCCTTGTGCCGGAGGAACCGGGCGACCACATCGAACGCGACGTACGTCTTCGCGTGGCCGATGTGGGTCGAGTCGTACGGCGTGATCCCGCAGACGAACATGGACACGCGGCGGCCGTGGAGTGGGACGAAGTCCTCCTTCTTCCGGGTGAGCGTGTTGTGGATCCGGATCGGCATGGGACGCGTCCGCATGATAGCGGCCGGTATTAAGGTTCGCCGCGCGTCCCTCAGGGAGGCGCGGACCCGCAGACCCTTAAGTGGCGCCCGGGCCTTCGGGGACCCGTGAGGATCCCGCTCGCGCCTCCCGGGAAAGCGCTCGAATCGATCCGCGTCGCGGCGCGGCGGCGGTTCGTGCTGGCCTCCGCGGCCCTCGCCCTGGGGGCCCTCGCGGTGTCCGCCGCGCTCCTGTTCCTCCGCTTGCGCGTGGAGGTCGCGGGCCTGTCCGGACTCATCGTGGGAGCCCTCCTCGACGTCCTCGGGCTCGCGTCCGCGGCCCACGCGGCGATCGGCACGAGCCGCGCGTTCCCCCTGAGCGAAGGGGCCGCGGCGTCGCGTCGCATCCTCGTCGCGGCGGCCCTCCTCGTCCTGCCCGCGGCCGCGCTGGGGGCCCTCGCGTGGCTCGCCCTCGTGGCCGTCGTCGTCCCCGTGCTCCTGCCGGCCCATCCGTTCTTCTGGGGGCCCGTCGCCGCGACCGCGGCGGCGGGCCTCGTGCTCGGGTCCCGAGAGCTCGCGTCGGAGCGCATGTCGGTCGTCGCGGCGATCGGAGCGGGCGGCGTCGTCGGCCTCGCCCTGTCCGCGGCGGGCACGGCCGTGGCGGATCCCGCGGGGACCCTCGCAGGGCCGCGCCTCCCGATCGACCTCCTCCTCGTCGCCCTCGCATTCCTCGCGATCGGGGCCGCGTTCGAGCGCGATCCATGGGCGGCCCGCTCGCGACGGCTCGGGTGAGGGGCCCGCGGAAGGCTTATCGTCCCATCGGCCTGTGCCGCGCGCGGCGATGCCGGGCACCCCCCACCCGCTCGCGGCCCGCTGGGCCGCGTGGCCACGCGAGCTCCACCGGGCCGCCCTCCTCCTCGGGATCGCAGGCGGGCTGTACTGGGCCTCCTTCGGCCTCGGCCGCGAGGTCCTCCCGGTCCCCTACGTCGGGCGCGTGTACGCGGACCTGCTCCTCGCGTGGGCCGCCGTCCTCCTTCAGGTCGCGGCTTGGCCCCACCTCGCCGCAGGCCTCCGGGACCTCCGGGCGCGGCGGCCGCGGGAGGCGAACCCGGTCCTCGCGGCCCGCGCGTTCGGCCTTTCCCTCGCCCTCGTCCTCGGGGCCGCCCTGGCCTTGCCTCTCGAATACCTCATGTACGGCACGGGAGAGGCGTGGCTCCCCCTCCTCCTCGTGTCCACCTTCCCGTACCTTCCATGGACGTTCGTGCCCGTCCTCGTCCTCCACGGGGTCCTCTTCGGCCGGGTCGCGAACTACCTCGATCCGGCGGCGCGCCGCATCTCGGACGCGGGGGTCCTCGTCCTGTTCGCCGTGGCCGCCGCGACCGTGGCGATCGTCCTCGGGCATCCGGGCGCGACGGCCTACGTGGATTCATGGAGTGCGGGCCGCGGGATCCTGCCCGCGGCCGCGTTCCTCGGCTATGCCCTCATCGCGATCGGGCTCACGTGGCACGTGGTCCCCGTCGGGTCGCGGGTCGTCGCGCGGAGCCTCGAGGGGCTCCGCTGAGCCCAATCGGGTCAGCCGAGCGCCCGCCCGAGATCCTCGATGAGGTCCTGCGGATCCTCGATGCCGACGGACATCCGCACGAGCCCCTCCGCGATGCCTTGCTTGGCCCGCTGGTCCGGAGGGACGCTCGCGTGGGTCATCGACCAGGGGTGCTCGATGAGGGACTCGACCCCGCCGAGGCTCTCCGCGAGCAGGACGAGCTCGAGCCTCCGAAGGCGCTCCACCGCGTGCGACGCGTCCCGCAGCTCGAAGCTCAGCATCCCGCCGAACCGCCGCATCTGCCTCGTCGCGAGGCCGTGCCCCGGGTCGTCGGGCAGCCCGGGGTAGTGGACCTTCGCGACGGCCGCGTGGTCCCGGAGGAACCGGGCGATCGCCTCCGCGTTGTCGCAGTGCCGCTCGATCCGGACCGCGAGGGTCTTGATCCCGCGGAGGACGAGCCACGCATCGAACGGGCTCGGGACGGCCCCGAGGGCGTTCTGAGAGAACCGGAGCCGTTCGTGGAGGTCGTCCCGGTTCGTCACGAGGGCGCCGCCCAGCACGTCCGCGTGGCCGCTCAGGTACTTCGTCGTGCTGTGGACGACGAGGTCGACCCCGAGGGCGAGGGGCTGCTGGAGGGCCGGGGACGCGAACGTGTTGTCGCACACGCTGATCGCGCCGTGGGCCTTCGCGAGGAACGCGAGTTCGCGCAGGTCGAGTACCTTCAGGAGGGGGTTCGTCGGGCTCTCCGTCCAGACGAGGCGCGTGTTCGGCCGCATCGCGTCCTCCACGTCGACGAGGTCGCGCATGTCGAGGAACGTCGCGTCGACGCCGAAGTCCGCCATGATCCGGGTGAAGATCCGGTGGACGCCTCCGTAGCAGTCGTCCGTCACGAGGACGTGGTCTCCCTTCTTGAGGAGGCTCATCGCGGTCGTGATCGCGCCCATCCCGCTCGAGAAGGCGAGCCCGTGGCGTCCGTCCTCGAGGGCCGCGAGGTTCCGCTCGAGGGCCTCCCGGGTCGGGTTCGTCCCGCGCGCGTAGTCGTACGCGGACTGCTCCCGCTGGGAGTACGTCGACGTGAGGAAGATCGGTGGGGTCACGGCCCCCGTTCGTGCGTCGGGCTCGCTGCCCACGTGAATCGCCTTCGTCGCGAAGCGCATCGGAGTCTCCCGCCGCGGGACTCGCGTCCCCCGGGAAAAGGGTTTGGTCCGCCTGCCCGCGTGGCCGCGCCCCGCATCCCAGGCGCGACGGAACGACCAGCTATGCGCGGCCCGCGAGGTACTCGATCACGTCGATCCTCGTGATGATCCCCTCGAACCGCGTCTCCGTCCCGATCACGACGGCGGGCGACCCGCGGAGGAGGAGCTTCATCACCCGATCGAGGTCCGCGCCTGGCTCGACGAGCGGGAACGGCTTCTCCATGACCTTCGCGACGTATTCGTCGTACATCTTCGGGTTCTCCATGAGGGCCTTCATGAGGATCTCCTCCCGGAGGCTCCCGACCACGATCCCCGTGTCGACGACCGGGAGCTGGCTCACCCCGTACTGGCGCATGATGTCGACCGCCTCGCGGACCTTCGCCGCGATGTCGACCGTCACGACCCCCGGCGTCGGCCCGCCCGCCTTCGCCCTCAGGATGGACATGAGGGGCGCGACGGGTTCCTCGATGAAGCCCTGCTCCTTGAGCCACTCCTCGCTGTGGGCCTTCGAGAGGTACCGCGAGCCGGTGTCGGGGAGCAGGACCACGAGGACGTCCTCGGGTCCGAGGTCGGACGCGACCTGCCGGGCCGCGACGAGGGCCGCGCCACTCGAGCTCCCCGCGAGGATTCCTTCCTCCCGCGCGAGGCGCCGCGTCATGAGGAACGCCTCCTTGTCGCTCACCTTCACGACCTCATCGATCACGTCGAACCACGTCGTCTCGGGGATGAAGTCCTCCCCGATGCCTTCGATCTTGTACGTGTGCGGTTTGCTCATCTGCTTCTTGTAGAAGAAGTCCTTCAGGATCGAGCCGAGCGGGTCCACCCCGACCACCTTGACGGCCGGGTTCTTCTCCTTGAGGAACTTCCCCACCCCGCTGATCGTCCCTCCCGTCCCCATCCCGCACACGAAGTGCGTGATGCGCCCGTCCGTGTCCTTCCAGATCTCCGGGCCCGTGGTTTCGTAGTGGGCCTGCGGGTTCGCTGGGTTCGCGTACTGGTTCGGCAAGATCGAGTTCGGGGTCTCCTTGTGGATCCGTTCCGCGACCCGGTAGTACGACTCCGGGTGCTCGGGCGGGACCGCGGTCGGCGTCACGACGACCCGCGCGCCGAACGCCTTGAGGAGGTCGATCTTCTCCCGGCTCATCTTGTCCGGGATCGTGAAGACGGCCCGGTACCCCCTGATCGCGGCGACCATCGCGAGGCCCATGCCCGTGTTCCCGCTCGTGGGCTCAATGATCGTCCCGCCGGGCTTGAGCTGGCCCTCCCGTTCCGCGGCCTCGATCATCTTCTGCCCGATGCGGTCCTTCACGCTCCCGCCCGGGTTGAACATCTCGAGCTTCGCGAGGGCGAGGCACGGGACCCCCGCCATGATCTTCGGGAGCTTCACGAGGGGCGTGTTCCCGATCGTGTCCAGGATGCTCTCGAAGTAGCGCATGCCCTCGGCCCCGCGTCGGCCCGAGCATACGCGGAGGACTCTATAAGAACCTGCGCGGCCCATGCCCACGTGGACGGATCTCCGCGGGTTCGCGTGTTGCGGCCCGTCCCACGAGGTCAGCTTTCCTTCGGGAGTTTCACCACGGTCAGCCAGAAGTCCTCGACCGACTTCACGACGTCGAGGAACTGGTTCAGGTCGATCGGCTTCGTCACGTAGCAGTTCGCGTGGAGGTCATAGCTCCGGGCGATGTCCGTCTCGGCCTGGGAGGAGGTCAGGACGACGACGGGGATCCGCCGGAGCTTCGGGTCCTCTTGATCTCCGCGAGGACCTGCCTGCCGTCCTTCTTGGGAAGGTTCAGGTCGAGCAGGATCAGGTCGGGTTTCGGCACGGACGCGTGGGGTCCCTCCCTTCGAAGGAACGCCATGGCTTCCTCCCCGTCCCTCGCGACGTGGAGGGTGTTCCGGACCTTCCCCGCGCGGAGGGCCTCCTGCGTGAGCCGTACGTCCCCGGGGTTGTCCTCCACGAGCAGGATGTCAATGGCTCGCATCGTGCCACGTCCGTCCCGCACGAGGGTGCGGGGACGGAGGCCGTCCGCATGCCTCCGACGGGCGTACGTCCCTCGGGCCATGAAAACGGAGCGGCTCCATCGACGTCACGCGGGCCGCGCACCCGGGCCGTGAGGCGGCACTTCCGCCCGCGGGTGGAGTGCCGGGGGAGGGAGTCGAACCCCCTTAATACCGATCTGCAGTCGGTCACATTAGCCGCTCTGTCACCCCGGCGCGGCGGCGACCATCCGGCGGTGGGTAATTGAACCTTTTTGCGACGCGGACCCGGAGGGATCGGCTCGGGTTACCCGAGACCGTCTCGGACAACCTATTTATCCCGGCGGGCGCGTGGGCCGCCCGATGGCCGATGTGAAGATGATCACGGACACGGTCCATGGGACCGTGCGCCTCGAACCGCTCACCCAGGACCTCTTGGAGACCCTCGAGCTCCAGCGGCTCAACTCGATTCGCCAGCTCGGCCTCACATACCTCGTGTTCCCCGGCGCGAACCACTCCCGCGTCGAGCACGTGCTCGGCGTGAGCCACGTAGCCGGCGAGATGGCCCGGGCCCTCGACCTGCCCGACGAGGAACGGAAGCTCGTCCAGGCCGCGGGTCTGCTCCACGACGTCGGGCACGGCCCGTTCTCCCACACGCTCGAGCACGTCCTGAGCCGGGAGCTCGCCGTGGACCACATGCACTTGACCCAGCGGATCCTCACGGGCGAGGACGACAACGTGAGCCCCGAGGACCGGAAGGGCTTCCCGGGGGTGCCTCGGATCCACGAGGTGCTCGAGCGTCACGACGTGCGTCCCGAGGCGGTCGCGGCCCTGATCCGAGGGCCCGCGGACCCAGGCGCCTCGTTCCTTGTGCCCGCGAAGAAGAAGGAACGTCCTCGATACCTCGCGCAGATCATCCACAGCCCGATGGACGCGGACCAGATCGACTATCTGATGAGGGACGCCCACTACACGGGCGCCGCCCACGGGATGATCGACTTCTCCCGGATCGTGCAGACCCTCCGCCTCCATCGGGGCGAACTCGCGATGGACCGGAAGGGGTTGCCCGCCCTCGAGGGGATGCTCGTCGCCCGGGGGCTCATGTACTCCTCGGTCTACTTCCACAAGACGGTGCGCATCGCGGAGCAGATGCTCGCACGCGCGGTCGAGCGCTCGTCGACCCGGATCGCGGAGATCCAGAAGATGGTAGACCACGAGCTCCTCTCGTGGCTCGTCCAGCAGGGCGGGCTGCAGCGGGAGATCGCCCTGCGCGTGAAGTATCGCAAGCTGTACAAGCGCGCCGTCTCGTTCGGCCGGGAGGACCTCGGGGAGCCCGCCCTCGCGAAGCTCGCCGCATTCAAGGACGCGGAGGAACGCCGGCGTGTGGAGGACCGGATCGCACGCCGGTCCGGGCTCGAGCCGGGCCAGGTCATCGTGGACGTGCCCCTCCCGGAACTCCTCCTCAGCGAGCCGCGCATCGCGAAGACGGAGGTCGTGATCCTCGACGACGGGGACGCGAAGCCGTTCTCGAAGGTGAGCCCGCTGGGCCGGGCCCTCCAGACGCGCCAGGTCACGGATTGGGTCGCGATGGTCGCCTGCCCCGCGGAGTCCGTCGGGGCCGTGCGGAAGGCGTGCGCGACGGCCCTCTTCTGAAGGGGGCCGACCTCGCGGCACACACGGGTCTGCCCTTCGCGGAACTCGATCCCGTCGCGAGGCTCCTCGCGGACCTCCCTGCGCCGTGGTTGGTCGCGGGAGGCTGGGCCGTCGACCTGTTCGTCGGCCGACGGACCCGGGACCATGAGGACGTCGACGTGGCGGTCCTGCGTCGCGACCTGCCCATCCTGCGCGCGCACCTGTCCGGGTGGGACGTTCGGACGGCTCGCCCGGGCCTGCGGGGGGCCCTGGACCCATGGCCCGAGAGTGCGCCGATCCCCCCGGACGCGCACGAGGTCCACGCGCGCCGCCCGGAAGGCCCTGCGTCCGAAGTCGAGTTCCTCGTGGAAGAGAGCCGCGAGGATGCGTGGTCGTACCGCCGGCGCCCGTCCGTGACGCGTCCGCTCCGCGACCTGGGCCTCCGGTCCCCGGGCGGCGTCCCGTTCCTCGCGCCCGAGGTCGTCCTCCTGTACAAGGCGACGCGGTCCGAGGAGGCGCGGCATGCGGCGGACTTCGCGGCCCTGCGCCCCCGCCTCCCGGCCCCGCGGAGGGCGTGGCTCGCGGCCGCGCTCGCCGCGGCCCACCCGGGCTGCCCGTGGATCGCGGCCCCGTGAGCGGGGTCCTCTTTGTCAACCCGGCGGACGTTCGTCAGACACCTTTAAATATCGACTCTCGGATACGCGCCCAAATCTTGCGGGATGGGATGAACTCGCATCCTTCTGCAGGTGACCCCCCATGAACAGCATGCTAGAGGAAGTCCTGGCCCGGGAAGGAACTGCCCCCGTCTTCGAGGACACGCGCGTGGACGCGGAACTGGAAGAGATGCTCAGCAAGATGCGGACGAACATCAAGATCATCGGCATCGGAGGCGGCGGCTGCAACACGATCGGGCGGATCTACAACGAGGGAATCGTCGGCGCGGACCTGTACGCCGCGAACACGGACGCGCAGCACCTGCTCCACATCACGGCCCCGAAGAAGGTCCTCCTGGGCCGGCGGATCACGAAAGGCCTCGGGGCCGGGGCGTTGCCGCAGATCGGCGAGGAGGCCGCGCGGGAGGCCGAAGAGGAGCTCCGCGGAATCCTCCAGGGCTCCGACATCGTCTTCGTGACGTGCGGGCTCGGCGGCGGGACGGGCACGGGCGGGAGTGGCTACGTGGCGCGCATCGCGAAGGAGCTCGGCGCCCTCACGATCGCCGTCGTGACCCTGCCCTTCCGCGGGGAAGGGAAGCTGCGCATGGAGAGCGCGGAATGGGGTCTGGACCGGCTCCGGGACGCGGCGGACACGGTCATCACGATCCCGAACGACAAGCTCCTCGACCTCGTCCCGCGGATGTCCCTGAACCTCGCGTTCAAGTTCGCGGACGAAGTGCTCATGCGCTCGATCAAGGGACTCACGGAGATCATCACGAAGCCGGGACTCGTGAACCTCGACTTTAACGACGTGAAGACGATCATGAAGGGCGGCGGGGTCGCGATGATCGGACTCGGCGAGAGCCAGGCGATGGGCGAGAACCGCGCCCACGAGGCGATCGAAGAGGCCGTGAACTCTCCCCTCCTCGAGGTCGACGTGTCGTCCGCCCACGGCGTCCTGATCAACGTGACGGGCGGGAACGACATGACGATCGCCGAGGCGGAGCGCGTCGCGGAGGTCGTCCAGGAGAAGGTGAGCCCGACGGCCCGGATCATCTGGGGCGCGACGGTCGACCCGAGCCTCGAGCACACGCTCCGGGTCATGCTCGTCGCGACGGGCGTCCGATCCAAGCAGATCGTCGGTCGGCGGGATCCCGCGGAGGAGCGGGCGCGCGTCGGCGTCGACGTGATCCGCTGATCCGCGACCCGGCGACGGGAGGGGACGCGATGGGCCGCGTCCCCGACCCGGAAACCTTTATTACGACCCCTAGGTTACCTCGCATCCGAGGTTGCTCTCACCGTTTCCTTGGGCAGCCGGAGGCCGGACCGTGGATTCCATCGTGAGGGAGGTCATCTCCCGGGCGCCCGAGGAGGCGCGCGTGCCCGAGGCCCCGACCCAGACGGTCGGGCTGCAGACGGAAGATTCCGAACTCGAGCGGATCCTCGCGAGCCTCCGGACGAACATCAAGATCATCGGGGTCGGCGGGGGCGGTTCGAACACGATCGACCGGCTCGTCGAGGCGGGCATCGTGGGCGCCGAGCTGTACGCGTGCAACACGGACGCGCAGCACCTCCTCACGATCCGCTCGCCCCACAAGGTCCTCCTCGGTCGCCGGGCGACGCGCGGCCTCGGGGCCGGCGCGCTTCCGCAGGTCGGCGAGGAGGCCGCTCGGGAGGCCGCGGAGGAGCTCCGACAGATCCTCCACGGGGCGGACATGGTGTTCCTCACGTGCGGCCTCGGGGGCGGCACGGGGACGGGCGGCGCGCCCGTGATCGCCCAGATCGCGAAGGAGGCGGGCGCCTTGACGATCGCCGTGTGCACGTTCCCATTCCGGGCCGAGGGCGCGATTCGCGCGGAGAACGCGGAGTACGGGCTCGAGAAGCTCCGGCACTTCGCGGACACGGTCGTCGTGATTCCGAACGACAAGCTACTCGAGCTCGTCCCCCGGATGGCCCTCAACGCGGCGTTCAAGGTCGCGGACGACGTCCTCATGCGCGCGATCAAGGGGATCACGGAGATCATCACGAGACCCGGGCTCGTGAACCTCGACTTCAACGACATCAAGACGATCATGAAGGGCGGCGGGGTCGCGATGATCGGCCTCGGGGAGTCGGACAGGGAGGACCGCGCGGAGGAGGCGATCACGGCCGCGATCAACTCGCCCCTCATCGACGTGGACGTGAGCAGCGCGACGGGATCCCTCGTGAACGTGACGGGCGGCAACGACATGACCGTCGCGGAGGCCGAGCAGGTGGCCGAGATCGTCCAGAGCCGGATCTCCCCGAACGCGCGGATCATCTGGGGCGCCGCGGTGGACCCGACCCTGCAGCACAAGCTGCGCGTCATGCTCATCCTGACGGGCGTGCGATCGAAACAGATTCTTGGCCCGGGAGAGCATCTGAGGGGCCGGGAAGGCGTGGACATCGTGCGGTGAGGGGGGTCGGCCATGGCGGGGATCGTGGACAAGGGCTGGGAGGTCCAGCGTCGGATCGAGGAGCGAGCGAAGCGCCTCGGGAAGGGGAAATACGGCCGCGTCCTCAAGATGGCCCGGAAGCCGACGTCCGAGGAGTACAGCCGGGTCGTCCTGATCACGGGCCTCGGGCTCCTCGCCGTCGGCGCCCTCGGGTTCCTCATCTACTACACGATGCGGTACGGGGCCGACTTCCTGTCTCGCCTGTTCGCGCCCTGAGGGAACTTCGATGGGCCTGCTCGACAACTTTGCGAAGGACCGCGAATCGAGGGGAGAGCCGAAGCCCGAGGAGCGCCCCTCGCCGGGCCACTACGGCGTGAAGCTCGACCTCCCCGAGGAGAAGATCACACTGACCGCGGGCCAGTCCAAAGAGTACGAGGCCGTCATCACGAATACGGGCACGGAGGACGACCACCTCCAGATCAAGCTCGACCTCGTGTACGGATCCGAGGTCCCGGACCCGCCCGAGTGGATCGTGAAGGTGTACGGGATCGAGGAGAAGGTGTGGGACATCACGTTCTCGAAGCTCATGGACAAGGAGTTCCTGCTCATCTCCGGCGGGCAGCGGGAGTTCACCCTCTCGATCACGTGCCCGAAGGGGGCCCGCTTCGGGGACCGCCTCAACGTGATCGTGAACGTGGCATCCAGGACGGACCCGACCGCGTTCGACGCGAAGACCCTGAGCTTCACGGGTCGGCAGGCCGTCATCGCGGTGAAGTCGTCCATCGGGCACGAGCGGACCGTCGCGGACGCGATCTATGCGCGCGCGAAGGCGAAGGACGTCGGGATCTTCTCGATCCTCGTGCCCGCGAACCTCCGGGGGTACGTCCTCGTCGAGTCCATGAATCCGGACCGCCTCGAGGAGGTCGTCCGAGGGGTGCGGCGGGCGCGGGGCGTCGTGAAGGGCGAGGGCGACACGCGCGGGATCGCGTTCACGGACATCGACCTGTACCTGTCGCCGAAG
>Ga0209431_10000888_pt1 | contig 25025 bp, 21 predicted proteins | sample RifCSP13_3_FD_184021 | JGI IMG/M metagenome (GOLD analysis project Ga0209431, IMG submission 184021) | Soil microbial communities from Rifle, Colorado - Rifle CSP2_sed 13_3 (SPAdes) (version 2) | ecosystem: Environmental > Terrestrial > Deep subsurface > Rock core/Sediment | place: Rifle...
CCCCCATAAACTGACATTAGTCCAAGAAATTCGCCCGCTGTGGCGATCTTCAGAATAACTGACCTTTTATTGTACCCTTCTTTATATACTTTTACAAAACCCGATTTGACAAACATAACATGAGAAACAGGTGTATTCTGACGAAAAATGACCTCGCGTTTCTCAAAATTAACCATGCTGGTGTGCAATGCAAACTCTTCAACCTCTTCATGAAGCAGGCAATCCTCAAATGGCAAACCTGAAACTGTTCCGGATGGAGCATGGTGGTTCATAGGCAGCAGACTGGCACATAAAATTAGTAAATAAAACGAAGCGGTGAACACAATCATTGAAAAAAGGTGAGATAAATCATCCGCATATTCCGGCGGGTATTTCGTTACATTTTATGCAACAATCCCAGCATATTCCCAACGGTACTGATTTCGATAAACGAAGCGCTTTGTGTCCATTCAAAATTTCCGCCCAGCACAACCACCTTGTCCGACTTCTTGAGCAATCCCTTCGACAGGAGATTATTCAATGCCTGGACAATGAAATTGTATGTTTGGCCTTCCTGGATATGATCGGCATAAACACCGAAGGAAAGTGCAAGTTCACGCACTACCCGCTGATCGTAACACTGGGCAAAGATCACCTTGCGTCCCCTGTAGGCGGCAACATTACGAATAGTCCTTCCGGTTGAAGTATCGGCAATGATAGCCTGGCAGTCGAGTTCCAGGGATGCTTCAACAGCTGATTTCGACAAATAGGCCGAAGTCTTGTTGCTCATCACCAGCATGGGTGTATAATGAATGTCGCTGCGGCTTTTCTCCACCTCCAGGGCTATCCGGGCCATGGTGGCAACGGCATCCACGGGATAATTACCATAGGCAGTTTCACCGCTTAGCATCAGGGCATCAGCCTTGGCGTAAATAGCATTGGCAACATCCGATACCTCTGCACGGGTAGGCCTGGGATTCTCGATCATCGAATGCAGCATTTGTGTAGCAACAATCACAGGCTTTCGGGCATCAATGCAGGTATTGATGATCATTTTCTGGATTCCCGGTATCTTCTCATACGGAATTTCAAGAGCAAGATCACCCCGTGCTACCATGATCCCATGAACATGGGGCAGGATTTCTTCGAGATTATCCACCCCTTCCTGGTTCTCGATCTTGGCAATGATTTTTATACGTGATTTATTGTCATCCAGGATCTTCTGTATTGCGAGTACATCCTCCTTATTTCTTACAAAGGAGTGGGCAATAAAATCGATATCCTGTTCAATGGCAAAATTGATATAGTCAATATCCCTCGTATTCAGGGCTGGCAGGTTGAATTTCACACCGGGAACATTCACGCTCTTTTTACCCTTAACAGTACCGTCATTGGTGGCACAACAGAGCAATGCACCATCTTTTCTTTCGAGCACCTCGAATTCGATATCCCCGTCATCAATCAGTATCTTCTTACCCGGATCAACTTCCCTTACAAAATGTTCATAGGTAACATATATGCATTCAGGGGTTGTCTGGTGCGTAATCCCTCCCTTGATCCGGATGATATCACCTTTTTTAACAGCTACTTTATAATCCGAAGGGGTGGTCCTTATTTCAGGTCCTTTTGTATCGAGTATAAATGCAATTTTGTCAGATACCTTGCGGACATTGAGAATTACTTTCAGGGATACGGCAACTGACTGGTGTGCAGTATTCAGCCTCACCACATTCATACCGTTCTCAAACAAAAGCCGGATAAACTCCTCATCGCACCGCAAATCGGAAATGGTGGCCACAATTTTGGTTTTCTTTAACATAATCCTGGTATAAATAAAAACCGTGCAAAAGTATGAATTAACTCCAAATAAACTAATTTCACCTGGCATATTAAGCGTATCAATTGAATTGGCAATCGCAGATATCGGGCTATAAATCTTTTCTTAAAATTGAAAAATCGCTTTCCGGGAATTCTGTGGAGGCCTACCTGGACGACCTGGAAAAATTGATGGCCTTTTTTAAGGTCAGACAATTGGATATCAGTCCGGAAAATGTCGAGTATGCACACTTAAAGGATTTCCTGGTGTGGATAGGAGAGCTGGGAATGAGTCCGCGAAGCCAGTCCCGGATCGTTTCAGGAATTAAATCTTTCTTCAGGTATCTCCTCATCGATGAAAAAGCTGTAAAAGATCCGGCCGAATTGCTGGAAGCACCAAGGCCGGGCCGAAAATTACCAACCATTTTGGGCATTGATGAGATTGACCGCCTGATCGCTTCCATTGATCTGAGCAGGCCGGAAGGACACCGCAACAAGGCCATAATTGAAACCCTTTATGGTTGTGGGCTGAGAGTTAGTGAACTCGTCAACCTAAGGATAACGAATTTATTTTTCGAAGAAGGATTTATTAAGGTAACCGGAAAGGGCAGCAAGGAACGACTGGTACCGATAGGGAGCACAGCTGTCCGGGAGATCAGGTATTATTTCGAACAATCGCGGAACCACATACAACCGGTTAAGGGCGCTGAAAACATCGTATTTCTGAACAGGCGGGGTAATAAGCTCACACGCGTAATGGTTTTCACCATTATCAGGGAACTTACCCTGAAAGCCGGCATTACCAAACAGATAAGCCCGCATACGTTCCGGCACTCCTTTGCCACCCACCTCGTGGAGGGCGGAGCTGACCTCCGTGCGGTGCAGGAAATGCTGGGCCATGAATCCATTCTTACCACCGAGATATACACTCACCTGAACCGTGAGTTCCTCAGGGATGAGATAATCCGGTTTCATCCGCGGTCTGCAGGAGCAAAAAAGACCAGGCCTCACCGCGCCGGATGATCCTGTACCTGTTATATTTTTAGCCCAGGGTATTCTTTACAAGCTATTTTTTTATTATGTTTGTGCCTTTTACAAAATTTGTCATTATAAATTAACAAATTGAAAACTAAATAAATAAAACAATGTCGAATAGTAAGCGTGTTTACACATTCGGAGCCAAGAAGGCCGAAGGAAAGGCAGATATGAAAAATTTGCTTGGTGGTAAAGGGGCCAACCTGGCTGAAATGTGTTTGTTAGGCCTCCCTGTGCCTGCCGGTTTTACAATTACAACTGAAGTTTGTACCGAATATTATGAGAACAACTGCCAGCTTCCTGCAGGGCTTATGCCTGCAGTATGGGCTGCCATGGAGAAAACCGAAGAAGCCATGGGTATGAAATACGGCGATGCCGAAAATGCACTGCTTGTCTCCTGCCGTTCCGGAGCGCGCAGTTCCATGCCTGGTATGATGGACACCGTGCTGAACATCGGCCTGTGCTCCGCTACCATACCCGGTTTTATCAAGAAAACCAACAATCCCCGTTTTGTGTGGGATTCATACCGCAGGCTTATCATGATGTATGCCGATGTGGTAATGGAAAAGGCTGAAGGACTTGAACCTTCAGATGGTAAGGGTATCCGTAAACAGCTTGATGACATGCTCGACGAGTATAAACATAAGAAAGGCTGCAAATCCGATACTGACTTAAGTGCAGAGGACCTCAAGTCGTTGGCCGAAAATTTCAAAAAAAGGGTTAAGGATTCACTCGGTCAGCCATTCCCCGATGATGCCCGGGCACAGCTCGAAGGCGGTATCAAGGCTGTTTTCAAAAGCTGGAATGGTAAGAAAGCTGTATCATACCGCCGTATTGAAGTTATTCCTGACGAATGGGGTACTGCGGTTAATGTTCAGGCCATGGTATTTGGCAACATGGGTGATACATCTGCAACAGGTGTGGCATTCACACGTAACCCGGCCACCGGTGATAATTTATTCTACGGTGAATGGCTGATCAACGCCCAGGGCGAAGATGTTGTTGCCGGTATCCGTACACCGAATCCCTTGAACAATGATACCAAAAATGAACAGAATCAACATCTAAAGAGCATGCAGGAAGCAATGCCTTCCACCTACAAAGAACTTTGGGACATTCGCAATACACTGGAAACGGCTTTTAAGGATATGCTCGATATTGAATTTACAATCCAGGAAGGTGTATTGTACATGCTGCAATGCCGTGCAGGAAAACGCACCGGCACCGCTGCATTAAACATGGCCATGGATATGCTCCGGGAAGGTCTTATCGATGACAGGAAAGCTGTTACGCGGGTTGACCCTGCGCAGCTGGATGAACTTCTCCACCCGATATGTGATCCTGCTGCTGAAAAGAAAGTAACCCCGCTGGTGAAGGGACTTCCGGCCGGACCTGGTGCTGCCGTGGGTAAAATTGTTTTCACTGCAGAAGATGCTGTTGCCTGGAATCGCAATGGCGAGAAGGTTATTTTGCTTCGTGAAGAAACCAACCCCGAAGATGTTGAAGGAATGCGTGCTGCCGAGGGTATTTTAACAGCCCGTGGCGGCATGACCTCTCACGCTGCTCTTGTAGCCCGCGGATGGGGGAAATGCTGTATAGTAGGTGCCGGTCAGCTGCATGTGGATGCTGCCGGTAAAAAGGCAAAAATATCCGGTACCGGCATTGTGCTGAAGGAGGGAGATGTTGTTACGATGAACGGAACCAAGGGTAACGTGTATGCAGGCGCTATCGCTCTGATGGATGCGACCGAGAATCCAAGATTCCGGCATTTCATGGAACTGGTGGACAGGTTCCGCACCATGGGTGTTCGTACCAATGCAGATACCCCTGCCGATGCTAAGATCGCCCGGGATTATGGCGCTGAAGGTATTGGACTTTTCCGCACCGAACATATGTTCTATGGCGAAGGATCGGATCAGCCCCTGTTCATGCTCAGGAAAATGATCCTCAGCAACTCGCTGGAAGAGCGCAAGGTTGCATTAAATGAACTATTCCCCTTTGTCAAGAAAAGCATCAAAGGTACGCTCGAAGCCATGAACGGACTTCCTGTTACTTTCCGTTTACTTGACCCCCCGCTTCATGAATTTGTTCCCCAGAGTCCTGAAAAGCAAGCCGAACTTGCAAAAGCACTGGGCATATCAGTTGAAGCAATTGCCAAACGCGGTGAATCGTTGCACGAATCCAACCCAATGATGGGTCATCGTGGTGTGCGACTGGGCGTTACCTATCCCGAAGTTTCAGAGATGCAGATACGCGCGATCTTCGAATCGTATGCCGAATTGAAAAAAGAAGGCAAGGATCCGCATCCCGAAATTATGGTTCCCGTAACTTGTGATGTATCTGAGCTGGATTTCACCAAAAAGATTGCAGACCAGGTTTATGACGAGGTTTGTGCCAAATTTGGTATAAAATCAATTGATTATAAATATGGTACGATGATAGAAATTCCGCGTGCCTGCCTGTTGGCCGATCGTATGGCCAAATCTTCCGAGTTTTTCTCTTTCGGTACCAATGACCTTACGCAAATGATCTTCGGCTTCAGCCGTGATGATATTGGCGGATTCCTTCATCATTACCTTGACTATAAGATGTTGTCTGCCGACCCGTTCCAGACCATCGATCAGGATGGTGTCGGACAGCTGATTAAAATGGCCGTGGAAAAAGGACGCAATACACGTCCCGATCTGAAAGTGGGTATTTGCGGTGAACAGGGCGGAGATCCTGCTTCGGTGGAATTCTGCTATAAAACAGGGCTAACTTATGTAAGCTGTTCCCCATTCAGGGTTCCTATTGCCAGATTGGCTGCAGCACAGGCTGCAATCAAGGCTGCCAGGTAATCCCGGCGATCATGAAAATTAAAACCGCCAGTTTTGAAACCGGCGGTTTTTTTTATGACAAAAACTATATCTTTGCCTGATTTCGATTTAAGTATAAACCAATAATTAATTGACCAAATGAGCTTTATCAGCCCAAACCAATTGGCCAAGTATGGCATCAGTGATGTGAAAGAAGTGATCTATAATCCGACGTATCAGGATCTGTTCGACTATGAGACTGATCCCGCGCTGGACGGATTTGAAAAAGGAATTCAAACCAACACAGGTGCCATTGCTGTGAAAACCGGGGTTTTTACCGGACGGTCCCCAAAAGACAAGTATTTTGTTAAAGATTCTGTTTCAGAGAATACAATCTGGTGGGATGGTGTAATTAACCGGCCTATCAACCAGGATGTTTGGAAACATTGCAAAGACCTGGTAATCAATCAGCTTTCCGGTAAAAAAAGATTGTATGTCGTGGACACTTTTTGCGGAACAAATGCCAACAGCCGTTTAAAGGTCAGATTTATTATGGAAGTGGCCTGGCAGGCACACTTTGTTACCAATATGTTCATCCGGCCCTCGCATTTTGAACTGGCTAATTTTGGCGAACCCGATTTTGTTTTTTTTAACGGCTCCAAGGTCACCAATCCGAAATGGAAAGAGCAGGGCCTGAATTCGGATGTTTTTGTATTATTCAACCTTACCGAGAAAGTTGCCGTTGTGGGTGGTTCGTGGTACGGTGGTGAAATGAAAAAGGGAATATTCAGCCTGATGAACTATTATCTCCCGCTTAGGGGAATGGCCTCCATGCACTGTTCGGCCAATGTTGGCGAAAAAGGAGATGTAGCCTTGTTTTTCGGTCTTTCGGGAACAGGGAAGACAACACTCTCGGCCGATCCGAAAAGGTATCTTATCGGGGACGATGAGCACGGATGGGATGACCAGGGTATTTTTAATTTCGAAGGAGGCTGTTATGCCAAAACCATTAACCTGAGCAAGGAAAATGAGCCTGATATTTACAGGGCGATCAGGCGCGATGCTTTGCTCGAGAATGTAACCGTCCGTGCGGACAGATCGATTGATTTCGCCGACTGTTCGATCACAGAAAACACAAGGGTTTCCTACCCTATTTACCATATAAGTAAAATAGTACTGCCGTCAAAGGCAGGGCATGCGAACAAAATTATTTACCTTTCGGCAGATGCTTTTGGTGTACTTCCTCCGGTTTCCATTCTCGACCGTAACCAGGCACAATACCATTTCCTTTGCGGATATACATCCAAGCTTGCCGGTACCGAGCGCGGAATAACCGAACCGGTTCCGTCCTTCTCCCCGGCTTTCGGTGAGGCTTTTCTCACACTTCATCCCACCTATTATGCCACCGAGCTGGCAAAAAAGATGGACCAGTATCATGCAAAGGCTTATCTCGTTAATACCGGATGGAACGGTACAGGTACAAGGATCTCGATCAGGGAAACACGTGCCATTATTGACGCAATACTCAACTGCTCCATCGAAACGGTCAAAACTGCTCATATCCCCTACCTTAACCTCACAATTCCCGTTAGTCTCCCGAATGTTTCCAATAGTATCCTTGATCCCCGTGACACCTATTCCGATAAGTCAATCTGGGAAAAGAAAGCAAAGGATCTCTCGGCAAGGTATATCAAGTACTTTGAACAATTCACAGATACAGCTACAGGTCAGGCACTTATATCTTCAGGCCCCAATATTTAAGTCTTATTAAAAGCCTCTATTTATTTGAAATAGAGGCTTTTATATTATATAATCTGCAAAATAGGTATAAATACCTGTTGCAGGTAGAGTTTTTATGCATATATTTGCAGCCCAATATCTATTTAAAGTTCTTAATGCACATTGTTTATAATATTGGCATTCTGATACTTGCCTATTTAATTGGCTCAATACCCACCTCTGTTTGGATTGGTAAAGCATTTTTCGGTATTGATATCAGAGATCGCGGAAGCAAAAATGCCGGCGCTACCAACGCCATGCGAATTTTTGGCTGGAAAGCCGGATTGACCGTGTTGTTAATAGACATCTTAAAAGGCTGGCTGGCAGTAAATCTCATTCATCTCACCAATTATTATATTCCTGAGACCGGTGATTTTATTGAATTTCAGCTCTTGCTTGGAATAGCAGCTATCCTGGGTCATATTTTCCCGGTGTATGTAGGTTTCCGTGGGGGCAAAGGAGTTGCCACGCTTTTTGGCCTTGTGCTTGCTATTAATCCCGAACCTACTCTCCTTTGCATAGGTGTTTTCGTCATTTCCCTGATCATTACGAAGTATGTTTCGCTTAGTTCTATGATTGCCGCTTTTAATTTTCCCATAATGGTGATCTTTGTTTTTAAGACCACCACACCGTCCCTGGTACTTTTTTCCCTGATACTGGTTGTTCTGTTGCTGTTCACCCACCAGAAGAATATCGAAAGGTTGCTCAGAAAGGAAGAAAAGAAAGTGCTTTTTCTGATGAGCAAGAGGCGCCGGGAATTGGAACGTCTGAAACAATCGGCGTAGCGGTCACACTATCACCGCCTTCTCAGGAACTCATCTTCAAGTTTGTTGTGCAGTGTTTTTACATCGGTGGGTTTTAATGTACCTGCTTCAGCAAATGAAATACCCCCGGTTTCTTCCGAAACGATTATTACAAATGCATCGGTTTGTTCGGTGAGTCCGACCCCCGCACGGTGACGCAAACCATACTGTTCCGGAAGTTCAAAATTGTCGGAAACCGGCAAAATGCAGCTGGCTGCACGAATCCTGTCATTGTTTATGATCAGTGCGCCGTCATGCAACGGGCTGTTCTTGTTAAAAATCGATTCTATCAACCGGCTGGTGGTCCTAGCTTCAAGTATGTCACCGGTGGCAACATAGGCGTCAAGTGTGGAATTGCGCTGTAAAACAATGAGTGCTCCCACCCTGTCCTTCGACATATTCACACATGCCTTGATGATGGCATTGGTGTTCATAACAGGCAGGCCTGTACCAACTTTTGAGAGAAAGCTTTCAATGGATATACCGGCCTTGGGCAAATACCTGGAACTGAACATGATCAGGAATCTTCTTAATTCAGGCTGGAAAACAACAATTATCGCAATAGCACCCACCCCGATTATCTGGCCCAGAATGCTTCCCAACAGCAGCATGTTGTCTTTCACCAGCAACCAGGCCACGTAAAAAGTAATAATGGTGACAAAAATATAGGTGGCAATGGTTCCCCGGATGAGCTTGTAGATCTGATACATCAGCAGTGCTACCAGCAAAATATCTATAATATCAATTATTCGAACCTGGATGAAAGCCGACATCATAATAAACTGCATTTCAGATACAAAGTAAAATTAATACATTTAATCGATTAATCTTCCGCATCACGGTAAATCATAAAGAGTTTTACCGCTTCAGCCGCTTCCAGCACATCGTGGACCCGCAACATGTTTGCGCCGTTATTCAGCGCCAGGATGTTCAGCACGGTAGTGCCATTCAGTGCCGCTTCCGGTTGTATGTTAAGCGACCTGGTGATCATCGATTTGCGTGAAAATCCTGCCATTATTGGTAAACCCAGCATTTCAAACAACTTCAAACGCTTTAGCAACTGAAAATTATGCTGTAATGTTTTGCCAAACCCGAAACCAGGATCAACAATAATATCAATGATACCTGCATTCCTTGCAGCGGTTGTGCGATCGGCAAAAAAGGCCAGCAATTCCCGGACCACATCATCATATTCCGGATTCACCTGCATCGTAGCCGGCGTTCCCTGCATATGCATCATGATGTAGGGTACCTTAAGCGTACCGATAACGGAAAGCATCCTGTTGTCAATCAAACCGGATGAGATATCATTAACCATATCTGCTCCGTATTCCTTTACACCGTATTCCGCGACATTGGCCCTGAACGTATCGATTGACAGAAGGATATCCGGGAATTCGTGCCTGATGGCATGCAAGGCTATTTTAAGCCTCGACATTTCTTCGGCTTCCGGTATTTCTTCTGCCCCTGGCCTGGATGAGGCTGCACCGATATCGATAATATCCGCACCATCCCTGATCATGGAAGTTACCTGTGTAAGTACAGTCTTTTCCTGTTGAAATCGTCCCCCGTCATAAAACGAATCCGGTGTGATATTCAGAATGCCCATCACCCTGGGGACAGCAAAATCAATTAATCTGCCCCGGCAGTTGATGGTCTGTTTTCCTGAAAATAATGTATCTTTAGAACCCATTCTTTGGAACATTTTGCTAAAAGTACTAAAAAGATCGGCATGAAGTTTTTGGTTATTGAAGGAGTTGACGGATCGGGCAAATCCACCCAGATAAAACTGATGATGAAACACCTGGAAGAAAAAGGTATCCGATATAAATATATTCATTTCCCCCGGACGGAATCTCCTGTATTTGGAGAATTGATCGCACGTTTCCTCCGGGGAGATTTCGGTACCCTCAACAGTGTTGATCCCTACCTGGTTGCGCTGTTGTATGCCGGTGACCGCCGGGATGCAGCCCCTTTGATCCGGGACTGGCTCAACACCGGTTATTTTGTTATTCTCGACCGGTATGTGTATTCCAATATTGCCTTTCAGTGTGCCAAACTTACAAAAACGGAAGAACAGGAACGGCTCGGCAACTGGATCGTTGATCTGGAATACAATTACAACCAGATCCCCAGGCCTGATCTCAACCTGCTGCTGGATGTACCCTTTTCATTTACAGCCAGCAAACTCAGCGGGAACAGGGCTGGAAGTGAACGCGACTATCTGCAGGGATTACGTGATATCCATGAAGAAGATCTTGATTTTCAGCAACGGGTTAGAAATATTTACCTGATGCAGGCTGCCGCCTGCACCGACCTGAAAATCATAAATTGCACAGATGAAAAAGGAACCATGCTTGCTCCCGAATCTATTTTCGGAAAAATATTGGATACAATTGAATAATTAAAACATACCCGGATAATGAAGCTTATTACTTTTTCCGCCAGGATCTTTTCCGGACTGGTATTTATTTACAGCGGATTTGTCAAAGCTATCGACCCCTATGGATCCGCTATCAAATTTGAGGAATATTTTGAGGCCTTTGGTTTTGGTTTTCTTGATTTTTCCGCCCTACCACTGGCAATACTGCTTAGCGCGGCCGAATTGATGCTTGGGATTAACCTTATTGCCGGGCTGAGAATGAAATTTACAGCCTGGCTGTTGTTGATTTTTATGTCGTTTTTCACCCTGCTGACCTTTTTTCTGGCACTGACCAATCCGGTTAGCGACTGCGGTTGTTTTGGTGATGCCGTGAAACTCACAAACTGGCAAACTTTTTGGAAAAATATCATACTGTTGGCACCCACCCTGGTGGTTTTTATCTGCCGGAAAAGCCCGGTAGGATTTTCCAAACCGCCAATAGAATGGATTCTTGTTGCCTTCAACTTTCTTATTGTATGTATGCTGTCCGTTTACTGCATACTGCATCAACCCCTCCTTGATTTCAGGCCTTACACGACAGGCACCCATATTCCCGAAAACATGGTGATCCCCGACGGTGCCCCGCTGGATGAGTATGAGACCATCCTGGTATATGAGAAGGACGGTATCCGGCAGGAGTTCACCGATCAGAACTATCCCTGGCAGGATACAACCTGGAAATGGATGGAAACCAGGCAAAAACTGATTAAAAAGGGATATGAGCCACCAGTTCATGATTTTTCCATTACGGATTCCGGCGGCAATGACATTACCGATCAGGTACTGCATGATACAGGCTATACCCTGATGATCATCGCTCATGATGTGACGGGGATATCTGAAAAGGAACTGCAGCAGGTAAATATCCTGGCACTCCGGTGCCATGAACTTGGTTTTACAGTGCTTGGCCTCTCTTCTTCCGCCAACAATGAGGTCGAAATTTTTAAAAGTACCTTCCAGCCTGCATTTGATATGTTTGCTGCCGATGAAACAACACTTCAGACTATAGTACGTGCCAATCCCGGTATTCTTTTGCTGCGTGAAGGCACCATTCTGGGTAAATGGAATTACCGTGATGCTCCCGGAGCGGATGAATTCAGGAGCAACATGCTGCCAGTTTTACTCAGCAAGCATCATAAAACAACAGAGCAATTTTCAATCGTCGTGCTTGCGCTTACAGTCCTTTTGTTTTACAGTATCGTGTTTTATTTCACACATCGCTCCGGCAAAGGGACCTGATCATGTAATCACACTTGGGACCGGCATTGATCCGCCAACTGCTGCCTTTCATTACCAAAATTTTTAGCTGGGGTTGAGAAAAACTGAAAAAAACTTTTTTTTCAGATAAATTTTGTCTTATTTTATCCTACTAATTCAATAGGATATATCGCTTATGAAAACAAAAAACGCATACAGAAATCTATTGACCTTCATAACTTTATTTTTTCTGGCATTTTATGTCACAGCGCAATCACCTGTTGTGTTGGTTCCCGCACAAAGCCATGTCACCATCAGTGGAACATCTTCGCTGCACGACTGGGAGGAAAAAGTTGAAAAATTCAATGTAAATCTGAAGCTGAGGTTCAGTGAAAAGGATATTTCGGGCATCGACCATGTGCAGGTAATCTGTAAAGCAGGGTCAATTGTCAGCGATAATTCCCTGATGACAAGTAAAACACATGATGCCCTCAAGGTGGATACTTACCCTGATATAACCTTCAGACTTGTTTCGGTCGACCATCTTTCATCCAAAAACGGGAGTTTCACCGGAACGCTTGTCGGAGATGTAAAGCTTGTCGGGATAACAAAACAGGTCACCATTGCTTTTTCCGGTACACATATGGGCAACAAGATCGCTATCAAAGGCTCAAAAGAATTGAATATGAATGATTTCAAGATCAAACCTCCGACGGCCATGCTGGGTACACTTAAAACGGGGGAACAGGTCACAATTTCCTTTTCCCTGCAGTTTCAGGTAAGCTGAATCGCGATGATTTGCCGGAGATATTTTTATGAACAAGGTAAATATAATTAACTAAAAAAGTGAGTATGAGAAAAATACTGTTACTATGTGCTGGTATTCTTGCATTTTCCACGGCTTCTTTTAGCCAGTTTGAGGAACCTCAACTTTCCAGGGACGATTTTGAAAAACTAAAGATCCATGTAGGTGCTGATTTTGCCATGCAGTACCAGGTTCTGTCACATCATGCCGACAGTGCACTGATTCCGCTTGGCACCGGTTTCAACCTGCCAACTGCAAACCTGAACATTGACGCCCTGTTGGCTCCCGGTATAAAAGTCAACCTGGCAACCTATCTGTCTTCCAGACATCATAATGAAACCTGGGTTAAAGGAGGGTACCTGATCATCGATGAAATGCCGTTCCTCAAATCAGCCGGCGCTGACAGGATTATGGATTATCTGACCCTGAAAGTGGGGGATATGGAAATCAATTACGGCGATGCACATTTCAGGCGTTCGGACAATGGTTATGTCATTCATAATCCATTTGTCGGCAATTACATTATGGATGCTTTCTCCACACAGGTAGCATTTGAAGCCATGTACAGGAACAAGGGATGGCTGTTGATGGGTGCTGTTTCCAATGGTTCGCTGAAACCGGCACTTACGGGATACACCGCTTCAAACGGAACTTATACAAAATTTGAAACACATAAGGAACTGGCCTTCTATTGGAAGGCGGGATATGATAAACAGTTTTCGGAAGATTTCAGGCTTCGGTTCACCCTGTCGGGTTATCACTGTCCGAAAAATCATGCGGGTGCATTGTACAACAGTGACCGGGCAGGGTCGAGGTATTACTTCGTGATGAACAGGATCACCAATTCTCCGAATGATGTTGATGTGACCAGAAATCATACCTCCGGGAACTTTGGACCGGGAACCACAAACAAGGACAACTCATTAATGGTGAATTTGTTCTCCAAATACAACGGACTGGAGTTTTTCGGCACATACGAAAAACTCAAAGGTACCTCACCTGGTGGCGCCGATCTGGAATTCAGCCAATATGCTGCCGAAGGTCTTTTCCGCTTTGGTAAAAGCGAGCAGTTTTATACCGGGCTCCGGTATAACTCGGTAACAAACAATGTTGCTGTAAATGACCTTAACCAGTCTGTCTCACGCTTTCAGTTGGGAGCCGGTTGGTTCATCATTGAACAGGTTGTGGTTAAGCTTGAATATGTAAATCAAAATTACACCGATTTCCTGTCGGCTTTTGGTGAAGATGCCGGATTTAAAGGTATCATGTTTGAAGCAGGTATTTCTTTTTGAAATAAATTGTTGAATATGAACGGATTCTTTCATATTAAAACTGCCTTCCTGGCCCTCGTCCTGCTGATGAATACGGGAGTGGCTGCTTTTTCGCAGGCGAGGGAGATGGCTTCCGCTACGGCCAACTGTGAGAATTTTGTTTATATCAGCGGCGAATCAAATGTCAGTCCGTTCAGTTTCAGGTATAATACCGCCGACATTTCAGATAAAAAAAACCAGGTTATCCGCGACACAGGGATCCTTGAGATCGGTATTCCGATAAGGGATTTTGAACCAAGTAATCCCATGATGTACGGTGATTTTCTTACCCTTATGAAGGAGTCGGAGTATCCCCGGATCTTTGTTGCATTTTCCAGGAGACAATTGCAGGATCTGGGGCAGGAACAGCAAGGTTCCTGTCCCGAGATCCACATAACCATCGCGGGCATTACCAGAACATATCAAATACAATGCTCCATGGTAAAGTGTTCGGATCAATTATATCTGAGCGGTGAGAAAAAGATCCGTCTTTCGGATTTCAGGTTGCGGCCACCTGAAAAACTGCTGGGGTTGGTGAAGGTACATAATGAAATCAAAGTAAATTTTGGATTTATTATTACTTTTACGAACAACAATATTATATCCGCCAAATTGTGAAAATCAGTACCCGGACAAGATACGGTGTCAGAACTATGCTTGAAATAGCGAGAAGCAGTACTGAAAAAGGTGTTTTCCAAAAAGACATTGCCAGGAAACAGGAGATTTCCGTCAAGTACCTGGATCATATTATCTCCGCACTTAAAACCACGAATCTGATCTGCAATGCAAAGGGTAAAAAAAGCGGTTACATGCTTGGCCGGGATCCTTCTGAAATAACCATTTTTGATATACACCGGGACTTTGAACCAGGCATATGCCTTGTTGAATGTTTGTCGGGTAAATACAAATGTGACATGGATGAGTCGTGCGTGACGCAAGGGTTTTGGGGTCAGCTGAACAATCTTATCATCAACTATTTCAAGTCAGTTACCCTTGAAGATCTCATGAACAACCACATCGATATCGAAGATTTTAATTCACTTAAAACCATCACATCCCTGCAAGATTAAAACCGCCTTTTACAAGAATTTCCTTGTTTCCCGCTGTGAAACTATAATGCTGATTTGTGCATGTTTACTGATTGTTCGGTCATTACCATCAAAGATCTTTCCGATCCGTATGGTCTCAGCCTTGTATGAATGAGATTCGAGCATATTTCAGGTTTTGGTTTGTGCAAGGGGCAATTGTTTCAGCCCAGATCTTTCAGAAACATGCATAACTTCATCAGATCTTCTTCCTTGTTGAAATTAACTTCATTATTTTTCAGGTACTGCTTAATCTCATCCTCACTTTCGGGGAACAGCTGAAAAATAAGTTTCTTTCTGATCAGTTGGAATCCTTCTTTTTCCGAGCCGAGATAGTAGTCTTTCACCGGCCTGACACTGATATCTTCATTTACGGTAAGACTATAATATCCGCTGCTGGAAGGAATTGAATTATAGGAATCGGTTGCCGAAACCGAGCTCGTCATGCCATAGGCAGCCTGTGTCTGCTTATCAACCATCTTAACATATTGTTTCAGGCCAAGTTTCGATTTGCCCATATCCAATACTATTTCCACATATCCTCTGTCAAAGTAAAAAGTATCGGATTCAATGGTGACAAATTTAATGTCCCTTGTATTGGCAATGGACAGGGTGTCATTCTTCTGAATAAACTGCACTTCGCCGTAAAGAATATTGTAATTCAGTCTGGAACCCGTATAGGTACCGTCTTTAAAAAATACTTTGCCCGGTGTGAATGTGTGATACCTGAACCGGCTTTCTAACGGAAAATAGTCAATTATCTTTGTTCCGGCCTTAACTATGATTTCCTGTTTCTCCTGGCCTATTGCCGTGAAAGTAATAAACCATGGAATGACCAGGGACAGAATTAAAGTAGTTTTCATACCGGTAATGCAATTTAGGTTTGTATTCAAAAATAGCAATTTATACTGCCTTTTTAATTACATTTGGTATTAAATGTACCAAAAAAATATAATTATTTATCAAATCCATAACAACTCATGAAACCTGATACTAACCAGGCAGGTGCCACTGGTCAACGATGGTCGGAAGTAAAACGAAAATTCAGAAAAATTCTTTACTGGGCAGGCTTTTTGATCATATTGATCCTGGCAGGATTTATTTATTGGAAGTATTTCTTTACCTACAGTGAGGGTTACCGTGCCGGACTGCTTCAGAAATTCTCCAGCAAAGGTACTCTGTTTAAAACGTATGAGGGTGAATTGATATTAAGCAGTGTTGCAGGTGGCAGCAACGTGGTAATTGCCTCTGAAAAATTCCTTTTTTCGGTGACCGATAAAACCCTTGCACCGGCATTGGATACGCTGCAGGGCAGGAGCGTAATTGTGCATTACAAACAGAAAAAAGGCACTTTGATCTGGAGGGGTGATTCACCCTACCTTGTTGACAGTGTCAGGCGAAGGTAATTCAATACATTTTAGTGATCAGTTTTGCCCATTCATTCCTGTTTCTTACCAGGAACTGATGCTCGGCGCCATTTTTCGTAATAATATTCATGCCAAAGGGCAGCAGCCATCTTGTATTGAAGAAAATCAGGTCGCTGATCTCGTCGGGGGTAATCTCCCTGTCGCATATGCGAAATTCTTCCTTCAGCGTTCTGAAATAAATCCGCTGATTGGTAACGATCAATTTGCCCTGTACCTGCGTTTCAGGTTGACATAGCTGTGAATTTCCGGCCATGATGATCATTTCATTGGGTTGTAGAATGAGTTTCATCGAATTGCGTTTTTGATCGGTTGAAAAAATTGTTGCTGGTAATTCTATTACACTATTTATACCAAACTCGTTATTACACTTAATACATGATCATTAAGAAATTAATCGATTGGATATTCCGGTACCGATATGTACAATATGTATACACAAGGTGTCCGTTATCATACAGGTAAATTTTACCTGAGAAAATACTTTTATCCTGATTCAATTCCTTACTTTTAAGAGGTTGTTAATAATGCATGTTGCACCTGACAATAAAAAATATGGCAGTGATCGCGCTTGACCTGGGTGGCACCAAGCTCTCCGGCGCCATTTTTGAACCCGACGGGACCATGGTGGACAGAACAGTACTGTCGCTTGAAAAACGTGTTGGAGATGAAGTGGGTAAACTGATACAGGATTTAATCAACAACCTGATGAACATTGCCGTTACCCGGGGCAAAGCCATAAATTCGGTGGCTTGTTGTGTTCCGGGGATTGCTTTCAGCGGATCCGGACGGGTATGGGCGCCCAATATTTCCGGATGGGATGACTATCCCCTGCTGGAGAGGATCAGAACTGCGATTGATGACACAGCCATTGGTGTTGTCATCGACAACGACAGGGCTTGTTCCATCCTGGGAGAAGCATGGAAGGGCAATGCCAAGGGATGCAGCGACGCAATATTTCTTGCTGTGGGAACCGGTATCGGTGCAGGCATAATGATAAACAGAAATATTCTCAGGGGTTCACGCGATGTGGCCGGAGCAATTGGTTGGCTGGCACTGGACCGGCCATACCAGGAAAAATATATCCGTTGTGGTTGCTTTGAATATCATGCTTCAGGTGAAGGATTGTCTGCTGTTGCCCTGGAAATGATCAGGGATAATCCCGGGTACGAGGGAATGCTCCGGTATGGAGAATTAACGGCTCATACGATCTTTGAGGCTTATGGAGGAGGGGACGAAATCGGATTAGAAGTTGTCAATCAGGCTATTGGATACTGGGGAATGGCGGTGGCCAACCTGGTAAGCCTTTTCAATCCCGAAAAAATAATTTTTGGCGGTGGTGTATTCGGCCCTGCCTCCCGGTTCCTGGATGACATTATGCTCGAAGCCCGAAAATGGTCACAACCGGTGAGTATCGGACAGGTTAAGCTTCAAAGCTCTTTATTGGGAGCTGATGCAGGATTGTATGGTGCTGCATTCCTGGCCCTGAAAGGTAAAACATAACCATATCCCATTTATGATGTACCGGCATACGTTAATTTTTGCTGCTGCCTGTTTGGGTATGCTTCTTTTCGGTATTGTTTTTCTTTCCCTTGGAACAGTTTCCGTATACATACAGGAGCAATTCACGGCTGATGAACCCGGCATCGCTTCACTGGCATCCATCCTTCCGGCCGGCATGCTGGTTGGCTCTGTTGTATTCGGACCTGTTGTAGACCGGTATGGTTATAAGATGCTTCTGATCCTGTGCACCGGTTTACTCGTTATTGCCTTTGAATCGGTTGCATTTGCCGGATCCGTGCGTATGCTTCAGGTGTCGTACTTCATCATTGGTTTTGGCGGTGGTGTGCTTAACGGCGGAACCAATGCCCTGGCATCCGATATCACCCATAAAAAAAAGGGAGCGCGGCTGAGCCTGTTGGGAGTTTTTTTCGGTATCGGCGCATTGGGCATGCCCGTGGTTATCGGATCTCTTTCAAGCTATTTCCCGGTTGACAAGATCATTTCCGGTATTGGATTTTTCCTCCTGATTCCCCTGATATTTTTCCTTTTTATCAGGTTTCCCGAACCAAAGCTTAAACAGGGATTTCCGCTCAGGCAAGCTTTTTCCCTGCTCAAAGAACCTGTTTTGCTGCTCCTGGGCATGGTATTGTTCTTTGAAAGCGCCCTTGAAGGGATTGTTGGCAACTGGACCACGAGCTACCTGAATGAAGCCGGATTGCAGGACCGGCATGCACTTTATGCCCTATCCTGCCAGGTTGCTGCCATTGCCCTGACACGGCTTGCTTTAAGCCGGCTGCTGAAAAATATCTCTCCCCGCTTGGTCATTTATGCATGTCTTGCATTTATTTTTACAGGCGCCCTTATCCTGATGAATACCAACTCTTTCTTCACTGCCGTGATGGGCATGATTTGCCTGGGTATCGGATTTGCTGCAGGTTTTCCCGTGATCCTCGGTTATGTGGGCGAATTGTATACTTCGGTGTCCGGAACTGCTTTCAGCATTGTTATTGTGATGGCCCTCACCGGCAATACCCTGCTGAACTACATCACGGGAATCATTTCAAACCGCTATGGAATGCATTATTTTCCGGCTATTCTGATTCTTTGTGTTATTTTTATGGTGGTAATATTTACCCTGGTCACACATCATATTTCTAAAAAAATAATGGTCTAATCTAAAATACCGGAGGTTATTATGCTAGCAAAAATATGGCTGGATAACGCACGAGGCGTTATGGACATGATCGAAAGAACACAAATGGAAAATATCCGCAAAGCTGCGGAAATTATGGCGGATACAATACAGGCAGGAAGATGGGTGCACACCTTTGGTTGCGGACATGCAACCATTCCGGTTGAAGAAATGTACCCCCGAATCGGCGGATTTGTCGGATTCCACCCGATGATTGAGCTGCCCCTGACCTTTTTCACCAATATTGTAGGAGGGATGAGCGTTCATCAGTTTATTTTCCTGGAGCGTGTAGAAGGATACGGGATTGAGATCATGCGGGGATACAATTTTGATCCTGCCGACTGTATGTGGCTGTTTTCGCATACCGGTATCAACGCGGTGAATATCGATGTAGCCATTGAAGCCAGAAATAAAGGCATGAAAGTGATTGTATTCGGGTCGGCTTCCGAGGCCGAAGGAAAGCAGACACGCCACAGTTGCGGCAAAACGATCTTTGAGCTTGCGGATATTGTGGTGGACACATGTGTACCCTTGCAGGATGCTTCGGTGCCGTTAAAAAATCATTTCGACAAAGTCGGTCCGGTTTCAACCATGGGTTTCATTACTGCCGTATGGATGACAGTAACAACGGTAGCCGAAATACTGGCCGACAGGGGCGTAAAATTATTCATTCACCCGTCACACAACGTCCCGGGCGATACAACCGCCAGGGAGAGACTTGGTGAAGCCCTTGCCGAATACAAACGAAGAGTGGCCGGGGTATAGGCTCTAATTGATTACTGTATACACATTCAGGCTGATCAGCGGATGTGTATTTGGTGCTGTTACTGCATTAAGCACTTTGAACCGCAGGTTGAAGGTCTTAAGCTCTTTCAGGGGTTTGACCTGGATTTCTGTCACGGAGTTGGCTTTAACGGTGACAATATCCGCATGATCATAAAACGAATAATCCTTTTGGTTTTCCAGGATATAATCCACATCGGAACTATTTTCAATGGAGACAGCGACCACCGTGGATTTTCCCGTATAGCTTTCCATCACCTCTGTTTTCCTGATCGACAGGGATTGCTGTACCAGGGGAACCAGGAATTCCTTCTTACCGATCAGCGTATTATCAAACCATACAACTGTTCTTCCTTTGTAAAGGGCTTCCTTAAGTGATTCTTCGGTTTTCTCCGTAGCAAAAACCAGTGTAACCGGTCGATGACCGCCTTCCGGTACGCGAAACTGCCAGTCGATCAGATCATGGATATCAGATGCCCCCATGATAGCCAGCTTATTATCCAGGGCGATTTTCAAGGCCTCATCGGAATAGCTGTGTTCATTCACCACCTCAATGCCATGGATCAATCCTTCCTTGAGAAGCTGACGGTGCATTTTTGTCAGTACTGCCGTACCGTGTTTACTTTGCGCATACCAGTGCGGATGGTTCCAGATAATAAAAGCACCCTGTTTCTTGGCTTCCCTGAAAACTTCCATGGAATCCAGCCCGATCAATTTATTGGCATCGGTAAGAAAAATGGCATTGGCATGCCCGGGAGGCATGTCTCTTGTGACCTCAGATCCGTTGATAACCAAGAGGTTCTGTCCTTTGGCTGCTTCCAGAGCAAGCTGGTAAACCCTGTTCCTGTCGGGATGGGGGATATCCTCACTATGCGGCTGGTATTCAAGATGGTCAGTTATGGATATGGCATCCAATCCGTCAGCCAGGGCTTCTGCCACACGGATGGTCGGCCACACGTGACCGTCAGAGAACACGGTATGCTGATGGAGATCACAGATCATGGTTTTATACCCGGGTATGTCGGGAAATGATATTTTACGTGATTCATCGGATGGCTGACCCGAAAGCGGATTTACAAATGCCGGGCACATGAGCATAAGTAACCCGGAATAAAGAATGATTCGGGAGTGTTTCATGGTATTTCTTTTAGCAAAAATCCTGTGAGATGAAGTTACGGGTTTTATGGCAGAAGATTAAAAAATATTAATACAAACTGCATAACAACCAATTATTCATTTTACTATGCTCATGTTGATCTTGAAGCAGAAAATGGGGTGGTACATGTTGTGGATGCCGTAATTTTGCTATTTTTGGACCTGCTTAATCTTGTAACATAAAATACAACCGACCATGAGAAAAAAAATAGTAGCCGGAAACTGGAAAATGAACAAAACCCTGCCGGATGGCATTGATCTTGCGAGAACCATCAACAGGCAGGTCGAAGATAACGGTGTTGTGATAATTCTCTGTACTCCGTTTATTCATATCACCGAGGTGAATAATGTAATCACCAAGGATTCGTTGTACCTGGGTGCCCAAAACTGTGCCTCCGAAGCATCGGGAGCCTTTACCGGTGAAGTTTCTGCAGAAATGATCAGATCAGCAGGGGCAGATTATGTAATAATCGGCCATTCCGAAAGAAGGAGCTATTATCATGAGGATGATGCCCTGTTGAATAAGAAAGTGAAGCTGGCCCTTGCCAACGAACTTACCCCGATTTTCTGTTGCGGGGAAGTTTTGCAGGAAAGACAGGCCGGTATTCATATGAAAGTGGTAAGAACCCAGGTTGAGAATGGCCTGTTTGATTTGTCACCGGAGGATTTCGGCAAAGTTGTCATAGCCTATGAGCCTGTTTGGGCCATTGGAACAGGTGTTACTGCCAGTTCAGATCAGGCTCAGGAAATGCACAGGGTGATCCGGGAACTTGTTGCGGAAAAATACGGCAACCAGGTTGCCAATAATACCTCTATTCTTTATGGAGGCAGTTGCAAACCCTCCAATGCCAAAGAGCTGTTCAGCAATCCCGATGTCGACGGTGGTCTTATCGGGGGAGCTTCCTTGAATGCTGCCGATTTTATGGGTATAGTGAATGCATTTTAAATTGTTTGAGAAATAGTAATTTTTCAAACATATTAACGTTCTTCCGATAAACCGGAGCACATGAAATTCAGGCTGGTATTTCCTGCATGGTTATGTTTGTTTATATTGGGGATGAACATTGCTGTTGCCCAGGAAACATCGGTATTTAGCGGTGAACCGTCAAAATATCCGGATGAACTTACCGGTTTTGTACAAAAAAATATCCATCCCGAAAGTGAGATTTTTTTAAATAAATTCCTCCAGGCATGGACAAGGGACAGCCTGTTCACGGCAGCGGAACAGGCTCGTATCATTGCTGTTTCACAGGATCTTATTAAAAGAAATGCCAGGTCCCACCCCCACTTCACTCATTATCTCAGGTGCATGGTCTCGTTTAAAACAAGCAATCAGTCTGCCGAAAACATTGCCAACTGGGAAAAGGGACTTGATCTGCTGCTGGTAAAAAAACGATCCTCATTACAGACAATGGATCGGTTCCTTGTTTTTACCTATCAGCTTATTGACAGCAGTTCGTTGTATCGCTCCGGATCAGTTGACTGGAAAGCTACATCGGGTGATTACCGAATTGTTGCAGATACTGCGGTGAAAGTGCTGTTTCAAAGGACCAACCTGGTGTGCTATGCCAAACGTGACAGCATGCATCTGTTTGAAACCAGTGGTGAATACTACCCCGTTACGGCGATCTGGAAAGGATCGGGAGGCCTGGTAACGTGGGAAAGGGCAGGTTTTGAGCGGAGCGGGGTGAATGCAATAGTAAGCAACTATGAGATCAACATGACCCGTGCGGAATATACCGCCGAAGAAGTTGTTTTTACCAATAAATTTTACTTCGACCAGTCGCTCAAGGGTGTGCTCACTGACAGGGTAAAACTGAACAAAACCCCGGAAGATGCTGACTATCCCCAATTTGATTCCTATCAGAAAAACTTTAAGATCAATGACCTGTACAAGGATATTGATTTTGAAGGTGGTCTTTCCATGCAGGGATCAAAGCTGGTTGGTACCGGCAACCGGATGGAACAGGCGAAAGTTTATATTTACAGGAAAGATACGCTGGTAATAATAGCCCGTTCGGATTATTTTGCCTTTAAGGCGGACCGGATCAATGCACCCAATTCGGAGATAGTCATCAAGCTGAAAAATGATTCCATTTTTCATCCCGGGATTGCGCTGGGCTTTCTCGTTCCCGGGCGTGAGTTATCCCTGTACCGGACGGATAATTTTGCATCCAGAAGTCCTTATTTCAATTCATATCATAATATTGACATGTCGTTTGACCAGCTGGTCTGGAAAATGAACGAACCGGTAATGCGTTTTACCGCGCTTATGGGCAGCTCAATAGGCAATGCAAATTTTGAATCCGTAAATTTTTTTAACAACGAGCAGTACCTCAGTATGCAACTCATGGATGATAACCATCCGCTGATATCCATACGCAGTTTTTCAAAGTATATGGGAACCGAGGAATTCCTCGCGGACGATTTTGCACGGTACCTTAAAAAGCCTGTTGCCCAGGTTAAGCAGCTCCTGATGCGTATGGCGGTTCAGGGTTTCCTGTTCTACGATAACGAAACCGGAATGGCAACAATACGGTCACGGTTGCATGATTACCTGGCAGCCAGCGTAGCCAGGATCGACTACGATGTGATCAGCATTCCTTCCCGAACGAACGCACCTGTTGAAAATGCCATCTTTGACCTGCAAAATTACAACCTGACCATCAACGGGATTCCTGAAATATTTGTCAGTGATTCCCAAAATGTGGTTATCTATCCGTTTGATGCAAGGATAGTTATGAAGAAAAACCGGAATTTTCAGTTTGATGGCATTGTAGAGGCCGGTTTATTTTCATTTGCAGGCAAGAATTTCTTTTTTGACTACGATACCTTTAAAATTGCAATGCCCAAAATTGATTCGATGCAGATCCGTTATCTGACGGGAGAAATTGATAATCGAGGGTATGGCCGGGTTGAAAGTGCGCAAAACCTCATAGAAGACCTTACCGGTGAGCTTTATGTCGACAGATCCGATAACAAGTCAGGGCGCAAGTCATACCCCGCCTACCCTGTTTTCCGTTCCAATGAGAGCGGTTTTGTGTATTATGATCAGAAGAATATTAAGAACGGTGTCTACAGCCGGGATAAGTTTTATTTCAGGATTAACCCGTTTGAAATGGACAGCCTGGACATCTTCAACCGCCAATCGATGCAATTCGATGGTGAACTGGCATCGGCAGGTATTTTCCCGGTAATTCAGGAAACATTAAAACTCCAGCCCGATAAATCATTGGGATTCATCCATAACACTACCGACAGCGGCTTAATGGTATATGGCGGAAAAGGTCATTTCACCAATGATATTTCCCTGAGCAACAAAGGCTTGAACGGTTCAGGAACCCTGCAGTACCTGACCTCTGTAACCGTTTCCGATGAGATCGAGTTTTACCCGGATTCCCTGAATGCTGTTTATAAGGATTTTACTATTGTCCGAAAAACTTCCGGTACCCAATTTCCTGGTGTTACGTCGAAGGAGAACCGGATCCATTGGATGCCTTATAACGATGAGCTGTATGCTTACCGATTAGATAACAATTTCAGCATGTTCAATGATTCATCCACCCTGAACGGAGACTTAAAGCTTCAGCCCACCGGTCTTTCGGGAGGGGGCAAAATAACCATGGAGGGGGCAGAATTAAATTCCGGTCTCTTTACTTTCGGTGCAAATGAGATCTTTTCCGACACGGCTGATTTCTTTTTAAAATCTCTTCATACCGATGGTTTTACAGTGCTCACGGAAAATATGAACTCGCATATCAATTTTAACATCCACCGGGGCTATTTTAAATCAAATGAAGATTTTACCCTGGTTTCATTTCCCGAGAACAAGTATGTGAGTTACCTCGATAATTTCGAATGGGACATGGATCGCAAAGAACTGGCCATGGGTTCGGTGATCAACATCCCACCCGGCATTGAGATAGCAGAGGAAGGATTGAGG
>Ga0209431_10000894_pt1 | contig 24984 bp, 23 predicted proteins | sample RifCSP13_3_FD_184021 | JGI IMG/M metagenome (GOLD analysis project Ga0209431, IMG submission 184021) | Soil microbial communities from Rifle, Colorado - Rifle CSP2_sed 13_3 (SPAdes) (version 2) | ecosystem: Environmental > Terrestrial > Deep subsurface > Rock core/Sediment | place: Rifle...
TAGTTACAATTTATTTAATGTAAAGTAAAGAAAAAAAGAAACTTTGAATGGAAGTGGGGTTAAGCTATTGTAGCTTTACATAAGCCAGTGCAGCTATGCTTACAGAAACACCTGAAAATGACAGCATTGAATTTGCACATGCCTCAATGGTAGATCCGGTGGTGATAACATCATCAACAAGTAAAACATGCTTATTGTACAGACGGGATGGGTTTTCAACTTTGAAAATTCCCCGCACGTTTTCCCATCTCTCATATCTTGATTTTCGGGTTTGTGTTCCGGTATCCGCAGTTCTTATGATCAATCCGGTTTCGACAGGTATCTTCAGCATCCGGGATATTCCCCTTGCTATTAATTCGCTCTGGTTGTAACCCCTGGTCCTTTGCCTTGAAAAATGCAGGGGGACCGGATGAACAAGATCAGCACATGCAAATGCCGTTCCCAGGAGTTCGGTCCCGAACATTTTACCCATCTCAAAACCAATCTGTTTCTGACCCTTGTATTTCAATTCATGGAGAATGTGCTGGTACCTGCTCCCCTTGGTGAAGTACATGAATGAGGTCGCGTTAAGGATATGCACACGGCCCCAGAACAACTGGGCTACTTCATTTTCCGGATCGTTATGGAACCGGGTGCGGGGTATATCAGCATAGCACTTCAGGCAAAGTGTATTTTCATTACGAAACAACGCGTTGCCACAGGCTGCGCAATAAGTTGGATAAAATAATCCGGCAAAGCCACGAAGATGATTCCCTAACGTAACGAACAAGGATAACGGGTTTTTATTTAATTTCTTTCGGTAAAATTTTAATTTCATAACTGAGGTCCATGGCCTTTTTATAAGTGGCACTAACCCCGCAATACTTTTCCTGTGAAAGTTCAATGGCATGCCGGATTTTATCAAGCGGAAGGTCATTACCGCTGAATTCATACACCAGATGCATACCTGTATAGCGTTTGGGATGTTCGTCAGCGAGTTCGGCCTCAACCCTGACATTAAAACTATCAACCTCCACCTTCATTTTCTTCAGTATTGAAACAACGTCCATGCCGGTGCATCCTGCCAGGGAAACCATTACCAGGGATTTCGGGCGCGGGCCCAGATTGTTCCCTCCCACCTCGGGTTTCGCGTCAACCAGAATCCGGTGGTTATTAACCTCAGCTTCAAATGCCATATCTCCCATCCACTTTACATTAATTGCATCTTTCATATTTTTTTCTTTTTTTTGATAACTTTATTTACAAATTTAGTCAATATTCGCACTGATATTATTTGTATTATGAAAAACCACACAACACCCCCCAGGAAAGAGAGCTTCATTGACAACTCCTCTATATTCAGGCATTTGACACAGGAAGAACTTGAACGGATCCCCATTGACCAGGAGCTTGATTATTACAAACGGGGTACAATTATTTATTCCGAAGGGCAGCGCATCAATGGCTTTTATTGCGTTCAGAAGGGCATCATTAAGATCTATAAAACGGGATTTGACGGTAAGGAGCAGATAATCAGGTTTGCCAAAAAGGGGGATATCATGGGATTCAGGTCTACTATTACACGGGAGCGTGCCTGTACTACCGCAAAAGTTCTTGAGGACGCTTATATCTTTCTGGTACATGGTGAAACCGTGCTTGAATTTGTCAAGCACAACGGTAACTTTGCCCTTGAGTTGCTACAGATTGCGTGCAATGAACTGGGAGAGGCCAATGATTATATTACCGACATTGCCCAGAAGACTGTCCGCGAAAGGCTTGCTGAAGTTTTGATTCACCTCAGGAAGGATTTTGATCTGGATAATGAAAAGTATTTGCAGATCACACTTACACGCGAAGAGCTTGCCAATATGGTTGGGACGGCAACAGAATCAGTTATCCGGCTTTTATCTGAATTCAAGCAGGACGGATTAATTGAGCTTCAGGGCCGTAAGATAAAGATACTGGATGAAAAAACCCTGTTCAAGATCGGGAATCTGAATGATTAAGCAGGGGATTCTCCAGGAATATGGTAGTGGAATTTAGTACAATATTGTTCGCTTTTGGTCTGACACTTTTTGCCGGCCTTGCCACCGGTGTGGGCAGTGCAATTGCTTTTTTTGCCCGGACAACCAATACGCGGTTTCTTTCGGTTTCACTCGGATTTTCTGCCGGTGTGATGATCTATGTTTCGCTCATTGAGATTTTCAGTAAGGCGAGGTTTTCGCTTGAAAATGTTCTGGGTGGCCATGCGGGGTATTGGGTTACTGTTGCGGCATTTTTTGCCGGCATTATGCTTATTGCCGTTATCGACAGAATGGTCCCGGAAATGGGGAATCCGCATGAACTTAAACGGATTGAAGATGCTGAACACCCAACCGATGCTTTCAGGAAAAAGAAATTGTTGAGGATGGGAATGATGTCGGCGCTGGCCATTAGCATACATAATTTTCCCGAAGGACTTGCAACATTTACGGCTGCAATTCGGGAACCTGCTCTTGGTATTGCTATTGCAGTGGCTATCGCCATTCACAACATACCGGAAGGTATTGCCGTATCGGTACCTGTTTTGTATGCCACAGGAGATAAAAGGAAAGCCTTCAGGTTATCCTTTCTTTCAGGACTTGCCGAACCTGTTGGAGCACTCGTGGGTTATCTGATACTGATGCCATTCCTCAACGAAGTGGTCTTTGGCATCTTATTCGCATCAGTAGCCGGTATCATGGTGTATATTTCAATAGATGAACTTCTTCCTGCTGCACGTGAATATGGCCATGCCCATATGTCGATCTATGGCTTTATCGGGGGTATGATCATAATGGCTGTCAGCCTGCTGCTTTTTGCATAATTGTTGCTTATTTATTTTACCGGAAACCGTTTCAGTAAAACGTATTAAATGGCCGAAAGAGAACAGGAGATGAAAAGGGCATCCTGGGTTGGGATAATTGGGAATGCCTTGCTTTCCATAATAAAAATTGTTGCCGGACTAATTTCAGGAAGCCTGGCAGTTGTAGCGGACGGCATTGATTCGGCCAGTGATATCATTACCTCCGTAATAACACTGTTAACCGCACGGATTCTTATAAGGCCGCCCAATAAGAAATATCCATACGGATATGATAAGGCAGATACCATTGCCACAAAAGCACTTTCTTTTATTATCTTTTTTGCCGGTGCGCAGCTTTTTATTACTGCTGTAAAAAAGCTTATCGCAGGTGGTAACCCCGAGCCTCCCTCGCTTCTGGCTCTATATGTAACCCTTTTTTCCATTGCTGGAAAATTATTCCTATCCTTCTACCATTTTAAGATCGGAAAGAAAACCGGCAGCACCATGCTGATTGCAAACGGTAAAAATATGCAGAATGATGTGCTGATATCGGGATCGGTATTGCTGGGGCTTGCGTTTATTTTCATTTTTAAGATTCCCCTGCTTGACACGTTCACTGCCATGCTGGTAAGCATCTGGGTGCTCAGGGTGGCTATAAAGATCTTCATGCAAACCAGCGTGGAATTGATGGACGGGACACAGGATTGCACCATTTACGATAAAATATTTGAAGCCATCGATACAGTGGACGGTGCCCATCATCCGCACAGAGTGAGGGCCAGAAATATCGGGCATAAAATAATGATCGCCATTGACCTCGAAGTGGATGGTGAACTTACATTGCATGAGGCGCATGAAATTGCGCATAGGGTGGAAGATTCCATAAAATCAAGAATTGATAACGTTTTTGATGTAGCCATTCACATCGAACCCCTTGGGGACAAGATGGAAGAAAAGGCCCTTGGAATAACCAAAAGCAATCTGTAACCGGCAATTCACCGGATGGAATTCAGGTCATGTTGTAAATCTTTCATACCTTTTCCAAATATTTTAAATTAGATGGGAAGAAAAAAGCAATGGGGTAAATCCAAAGGAATTAATAAGAAAGAACTTTCCAACAGTATGCTGGCTGTTTTTTCAAATCATCCGAGGAAGATTTTTAATTACAAGCAAATTGCCGCTCAGTTGCTGATTACCGATCAGGTTGAGAAAATACTTATCACGGAGGTTCTTAATGAATTAAAAGCAAAAGAAGCTCTTGAGGAAATTCAGACGGGCCGATACCGTTTAAAGGAAAGGGGAGGACATGTCATTGGTAAGGTTGATATGGCCCGGGGAGGTTATGGCTACGTGGTTTCGGAAACAATCAAAGAAGACGTTTTCATCTCGCAGGATAACCTGAATCATGCATTGGACGGCGACACCGTAAAGGTAATGGTGTATGCCCATAAAAAGACCCGTGCACTTGAAGGTGAAGTAGTTGAAATACTCGAAAGAGCAAGGGAGACCTTTGTCGGTACCGTTGAAATTTCCGACAGGTATGCATTTTTAACGCCCGATAGCAGGCAAATGCCTTTTGATATGTTTATTCCGCTCGATAAGCTGAATGGGGCCGAATCGGGGCAGAAAGCAATTGCACGCCTTACTGACTGGCCCAGAAGGGCCAAGAATCCGTTTGGTGAAATCATAGAAGTTCTGGGCAACCAGGGTGAAAATGAAACAGAGATGCATGCCATTCTGGCCGAGTTCGGACTGCCTTTCAGGTTTCCCGAAGAGGTTGAAGAGGATGCGGCCCGTATCAATGACCGTATTACGGAAGCTGATTTCAAGTCAAGACGTGATTTCAGAATGGTTCCCACCTTTACCGTTGACCCGGACGATGCCAAGGATTTTGACGATGCCTTGTCGCTTAAACCCCTGGGCAATGGCAATTGGGAAGTGGGCATTCATATTGCAGATGTTACGCATTTTGTTAAGCCAGGAACCCTGGTGGACGAGGAAGCACAACAACGTGCCACATCCATCTACCTGGTTGACAGGGTGGTGCCCATGTTGCCCGAAAGACTCTCGAATTACCTGTGTTCCCTTCGTCCGAATGAGGACAAACTTTGTTTTTCGGCGGTGTTTGTCATGAATGAAAAGGCCGAGGTTCTTGAAGAATGGTTTGGCCGGACTGTAATAAATTCAGACAGACGTTTTACCTATCACGAAGCACAGCAGGTAATTGACACCGGAGAGGGCGACATGTGCCAGGAGATCCTTAAACTGAATGAGTTATCCCGTATTCTGCGGGAAAAGAGATTTCGCAATGGCTCAATTGCATTTGAAAGGGAGGAAGTAAAGATCGAGGTGGATGAGAAAGGAAAGCCTTTGCGTATTTATGCGCGGGAACACAGTATTTCACACGAACTGATCGAAGAGTTCATGTTGCTGGCAAATAAAAAAGTTGCAGAATTCATTGGAAAGGTAAAGGAAAGTAAAGAAAAGAAAACCTTTGTATACCGGATACATGACCGTCCCGACATGGAAAAACTGCAGAAGTTTTCCCGGTTTATCAAGCGTTTCGGGCATAAGATCTCCATAAAATCGGGTAAAGAAACAGCTATTTCGCTGAACAAAGTGCTCGAAGATGTACGGGGCACCCGGGAACAGGATATCGTGGAAAATCTTGCCCTTCGTGCCATGGCAAAAGCGGAATATTCAACCGGCAATATTGGTCATTACGGGCTTGCCTTTGATTACTACACCCATTTCACTTCACCCATACGGCGGTTTCCGGATATGATGGTACATCGCCTTTTGGGAGATTATCTTTCCGGTGCTGCTTCCCGCGGTCAGAAAATTAATGAGAAAATGTGCCGTCATTCATCCAAAATGGAAATGCTGTCGATGGAGGCTGAAAGGGCGTCAATTAAATATAAACAGACGGAGTTCATGAAAGACAAAATAGGTCAGAAATTTGACGGGGTGGTTTCAGGTGTTATCGAGTTTGGAATTTTTGTAGAGATCATTGAGAACAAGTGTGAGGGGATGATACCGATCCGGGGTCTGGCAGGCGATTTTTATGAATACGACGAAGACAATTACTGTATCCGCGGTCGCCGTACCGGCAAAAAATACCAGATGGGTGATCCGGTGAAAATAGAAGTTGCCAGGGTAAATATGGCCCGCAAACAGATTGATTTTGCCCTGGCTGCGGAGGATTAATTCATTTCACTGACCTATGATACTGAATTACATTTGGATTGGTTTTTTTCTAATTGGGTTCCTGGTGGCTGTTTTTCGGGTTGTGGGGTATTATTTCCGTGATTTCTTCCAGGAAAGCCTCAACCTGGTTTTTACCGTGGCTGACCGCGATGTATTTTCCGTCATCGTACAAAGCACTTTCGACATGGCCAAGTCCAGTGTGGAAATATCCATTTACCTTATAGGAGTAATGACGCTCTGGCTTGGCATAATGAAAATCGGGGAACGGGGAGGTGCGGTTAAAGGTCTTTCCAGGATGATGAATCCTTTTTTCAGCCGGATCTTCCCTGGCATTCCGAAGGATCATCCGGCCTTTGGTTCAATTATGATGAATTTCAGTGCCAACATGCTGGGACTCGATAATGCGGCTACCCCTCTCGGGTTAAAGGCCATGAAGGAACTGCAGGAAGTAAATCCTGACCAGTCCAGGGCTTCGGATCCACAGATCATGTTCCTTGTACTGAATACCTCCAGTCTGACCATCATACCAATAAGCATTCTCGCCATGCGTGTGGCCTGCGGAGCAAAGATGCCCACGGATGTTTTCATTCCCCTTATCCTTGCCACTTATTTTTCAACTCTGGCCGGCCTGGTATATGTTGCCATCAGGCAGCGCATTAACCTTTTTAAAAAGGTAACCCTTTCTTACCTTGCCGGAATAACCGCTTTTGTTGGCATGATCATCTGGTACCTGAGCCGGCTGCCCCAGGCTCAAATGGAAACCCGTACCGGGTTTGGCGGCAATTTCCTGCTTTTTATCGTGATTATTGTTTTCATTGTGTTGGGGATCAGAAAGAAGATCAACCTGTATGAAACCTTTATCGAAGGTGCCAAGGAAGGATTCGAAGTGGCTGTAAAGATAATCCCCTACCTTGTGGCTATGCTGGTGGCGGTTGGTGTCTTCAGGGCATCCGGATCACTGGATTTCCTTGTGGGTGGGATTGGCAGCTTTGTGGCACTATTTGGTGCAGATACACGCTTTGTTGATGCACTTCCCGTGGCATTTATGAAACCGCTGAGCGGAAGCGGGGCAAGGGGACTAATGGTTGAAACCATGAACCATTTTGGTCCCGATTCCTTTGCGGGAAGGTTGGCCTGTATATTCCAGGGATCTACTGAAACCACTTTTTATACAGTAGCCGTGTACTATGGATCGGTAAATATCCGCAATACCCGGTATACTGTACCGGGGGGATTAATCGCCGACCTTGCCGGGGTTATTGCATCCGTTTTTATAGCCTACCTGTTTTTCGGCAAGGGGTAGTTATCTGCTATTTTATCAGGTAACTCACGGCAAATGTCAGATAGTTGTTGTAATCACCAACGGAATGGCCAAAGATCTTTCCAAACCACGAATAATAAGCTCCGGCTGATTCCTGGCCGCGAATGGAGAAAATTGAATAGGAATAGCGCACATTCATGGCTATTTTGGGAGTGATACCCACGTTTATTCCGACCAGGGTACCAAGATCGAATTTCCGGAAATCGACAAGGAAATCATCGGGCAATTCACCGCCATTATCTTCACCACTGGCGGTAAACAGGTATCCAGGGACAAGTCCCATTTCAATCTGCCCGATTTTTTTTACCTGCAGGGTGATTAGCAGGGGCAGATCCACATAGTGTAGATTGAGTTTGTAGACATCCGTATTATTTGAGTTAACCGGTTTTCGTGCTCCCCTGGAAGTATATTTGATCTCCAGCCTTGCTCCCAGGATTTGTGTGAAGAGGGTACTGATGAATACGCCGCCCTGTAGTCCGGCTCTATCATAACCTGCATAGGAATCCCCATCCACCTGGGAAGCGGTAAGGCCTGCAAACAGGCCTCCGTGAAAAGGCTGGGAGAATAATGGCCGGCAGCCGGCAATCACCAGCAGAAATATAAGTAAAACACTTTTCATCCGGGAAGTGGCGAAAGATATTCCTGTACCAGTATTTTCCGGAGTGCGGTTACGCCGGCACCGGCTTTTTCCCTTATAAAACTTATGTGCCGGTATACCGGAACAGCCACGTCACCCGGATCAATGAGGAATACGGGGGTACTTTTGGGCACATAATCAATAAGCCCGGCGGCAGGATATACCACCATGGAGGTACCGATCACTACAAATAAATCAGCAGCAGAGACAATTACGGCGGCTTCCTCAATGGCAGGCACAGCTTCGCCAAACCATACAATGTCGGGTCTGAGCTGAAATCCTTTATCACATATATCCCCGGGATTAATCGGATCATATCCAATATTGTATTTCAAATCCGGATCACCGGTACTGCGTGCCATCGTAAGCAGACCGTGGAGATGCAGCACGTTGCTGCTGCCGGCTCTTTCATGCAGGTTATCAACATTTTGGGTAATGATGTGCACGTCAAAAAATTTCTCCAGTTCAACAAGTCCTTTATGACCTTCGTTTGGTTGAGCATCTCTCAGCTGGGCGCGGCGTTCGTTATAAAACCGCAGTACCTGTTCCCTGTTTCGGTTCCATCCATCCAAACTGGCCACTTCCATTACGTCGTAATTCTCCCACAAACCACCTGAATCCCTGAAAGTCTTCAATCCGCTTTCCGAGCTAATTCCTGAACCGGTAAGTACAACAAGCTTTTTCATTTATATTTGTTATTGCTAAACAAATATAGGATTTTTTATTTTACTATCTTTACGGCTTTCATATACAGCTTGTAACACCAATGGATCAATATCCTGAAATTTATCGCGAAGAAGAGAGCATTGATATAAAAAAATACCTCTACAGGATACTGTATAACTGGTGGTGGTTTGCCCTTTCCGTTTTTGTTGCGCTCACCATTGCCTATTTGGTGAACCGTTATTCCGAAGATATTTACAGGGCCAGCTGCTCGGTTATTATTGCCAATGAAAATACACCCCGCGGGGATATTGAAGGTATCATTGAGGATATGACCAATATCCGCAACAGGCGCACAAAGGCAGTAGTGCAGAACGAGATCTCCGTTCTTAAATCTTACATGGTAGCCCAGAGGGCTCTCAGTGAGCTGGATTTCAGCATCACTTACACGGCTGTTGGCCGCAGGGGCATAGCGGAGTCCAAGCTATACAAAAGTTCTCCTTTCATTGTAATCCCTGATACCACCAGGCCCAATCAGTTTAATTACCCGGTTAGCATTACGATTTTGTCCCCTACTACCTATAAATTAATTATTGATGACAAGTACGCTATTTCACAGGTACTTTATTTCGGCCAGGCTTTTGTACATGACAACTTTAATTTCACCATACTTCCCCGCACACCGGTGAGTTTAAGCAATCTGACAAATTTTCCCCTGAGGTATTATTTTATCATGCATGATGTTAACGGCCTGGTCAACCGTTACCGGGCAGGGCTCACGGTTGAGGTCAATGATGAAAAGGGTTCAATTCTCACCTTATCCCTTACAGGGCCTAACAGGGAGCAAATTTGTGATTACCTGAACAAGCTGTCTTTTGTATATATCCAGTCAAATTTAAATGAAAAGAATACCACCTCTTCCAATACAATCCGGTTTATTGATGATCAGCTCAGGGAGATCATTGATTCCTTGCAAACAGCCGGGGTAAGGCTGCAGAACTTTCGTTCGATCAACAGGATCATAAATATCAGCCAGGAAGGCACTGCTTTGTTTCAGCAGATGGAAGAGCTGAACACCGCAAAGGCCGCAATTGACATACAGGGGAGCTATTTTGATTATATCAGGAATTATATTGAGAACAAAAAAGACAATATTGAAATTATTGCTCCCTCGGTGATGGGAATTCAGGATGCATTGCTCAATTCACTGGTGGCACAGATCAATGAACTGAACACGCAAAGGAGAAATCTTCAGTTCAGCTCCAATGAGAACAACCCAAAGCTTACCATGCTCAATATGCAGCTTGAGAACCTGCGCATGGACATACTTGAGAATGTAAATAACCTGATTGAATCGAATAATATTTCACAGAGCAGCCTTTCCAAACGTATTGCCTTACTTGAAAGTGAAATACAGAAGCTTCCGTCCACGGAAAGACAGCTTATCAATATCCAGCGTGAATTCAATATCAATGACCAGATATATACCTTCCTGCTGGAAAAAAGAGCCGAGGCAGGGATAACCAAGGCCTCAAACACTCCGGATCATCGCCTTCTCGATATCGCCCGCCCTGAAAATGCGGTCATGATAAAGCCCAAAACTTCGATGAATTATATGATGGCCCTGGTATTGGGTGGAATCCTTCCTTTGATGCTGCTTATCCTGATAGAATATTTCAATAACAAAATAGTGGACCGCAATGACATTGAGCAGGCAACCTCAGTGCCTATCCTGGGTTCTGTAGGGCACAATGAAAAATCTTTCGATCTTCCTGTTTTTGAAAATCCCAAGTCAGCCCTTGCCGAGTCATTCCGTTCGTTGCGCGCAAACCTGCAATACCTGTTAAAAAACGAGGGGCATAAGATCATTTCCATTTCCTCAACAATAAGCGGGGAAGGCAAAACCTTTTGTGCCGCGAACCTTGCAGCCATTCTGGCAATGGCCGGCAGGAAGACATTGCTGGTAAGTCTCGACCTGAGAAAACCAAAAATTCATAAGATATTCAGGATTGAAAACGGGGAAGGTATCAGCAGTTATCTGGCTGGAATGACTCCCATAAATTCGGTGATCCATCCGACCAATGTGGATAACCTGTCGGTAGCCGTATCAGGACCTGTACCACCCAATCCTGCCGAACTTATTGAATCGGCACGGATGGTGGAGTTCATTCAGCAAATGAAAACCCAGTACGAATTCCTGGTTATTGATACACCCCCGATCGCCATTGTAACCGATGCACTGTTGCTCAAAACACTTGTGGATATTCATGTTTTCGTGATACGTCACGGGTATTCCAATAAACAGGTACTCCAGCTGGTCGAAGATTTATACACCAAGCGGGGTTTAAAAAATATGGCATTGCTGGTTAATGATGTTCAAACCAAGGGTTACTACGGCTACTCTTACCGCTACGGTTACGGATATGGCTATGGATATGGCTATGGCTACGGGTATGAACACGGATATTATGATGATGAATCCACCGTTGTACCGAAACTGCCTAAAAGAATCCGGAAGCTTTTTAAAGGCAGGTAATTCTTAAATCATCAAATCATCAAATAACCTCACCCACCCATGGAAGCGAATGACCCCGACTTTCTTAATACTTTTGGAGTCAGACAAAGTACCGGAATATCCGCTTTGTTCAGGATCTGATGGGCTGTATTGCCGATGATCAGGCTTAACCCGGGAGATTGTTCCGTGGTGATCGAGATCAGGTCGGCTTTGACAGTAAGGGCATAATTGATGACCAGCTCGGGAACATTGTCACCAAAGACCTCATTGCTTTCGCAGGGCACCTTGCCCTCGACATAACCGGAGACCTGACTTACATACGATCTTATTTTCCGGATGTCCCTCTCACCTTTTGAGGTTTGCACACCTACAACATGTATACTGGCTCCTAAAAGTTTAGCCATTTCGGTGGTGAAGGGAACTTTTTGCCTTGAATCAACAGATTGATCGATGGGCAGAATGATCACATCGATGCTATCGGGACAGCCATTTTTGCGGAGTGTTATTACCGGCTTATCCGTAGCAGAAATAATCCGGAAAGTATTGCTTCCGATGAAAAACTCCTGGAATCCTGATGCGCCATGCGTTGATGCGGCAATAACCGAATCGGGGAATAATTCGGCCTGACTGACAACTTCCTGGTAAATTCGTCCTTTTTTAATGACAAATTCAATTTTCGAATCGTGCTGAAGTTGCGGGGTAAAGTCCTTAATTATATTCTGGAGATTGCTTTCAGCCCTTTTCTGTTCAGTTTCCAAATGAACTTTATCGGATTCACCGGTTTTTTGAAGAACATATACCAGTTGTATATTCACCTGGGCTTTCTTTGAAAAAAGAACAGCCATCTTCAATCCATTGAGTGATTCACCGGAAAAATCAACCGGAACAATAAAATTTTTCATACAACCAACATTTAGATTCAACATTAATAAAAATAAATTTAGCTATTTTATTGGAATAGAGGGTTGATGAATGGTATAAATATTTCAACAATAACCGGCACAGTTTGAGAATGATTTAAAAAACACTATTTTTAGGCCGTTTTAAAACAAAGTCGGTGTAATTTAGAACTTTACTGGCTTAAATTCCCGTAACATTTAACTAACTTACGATTATTACTATGAAGGAGGCTGTAATAGGAATTGACATTGGCGGCACTTTTACCAAGTACGGTGTTATTGACAGAGAAGGCAACTGTATGGCAGAAAGCTTCACCAATACAACTACCCATTATAATTTTGATGATTATCTGAAAGATTTGTATGATGCCATTGAAAAGAACATGCAGTTTCTGAAGGGACAGGTGGAGATAAAAGGGGTAGGCATCGGAGCGCCCAACGGGAATTATTATGCCGGGACTATTGAAAATGCAGTAAATCTGAACTGGAGAGGGATTATTCCGGTATCGGAAAAAATGAAAAAGTACTATCCGGGATTGACCATTGCGCTTACCAATGATGCCAATGCTGCAGCTATCGGTGAAATGGTGTTCGGAGGTGCAAAAGATATGAAGGATTTTATTGTTATTACATTGGGAACCGGTTTGGGAAGCGGTATCGTTGTTAACGGAGATCTGGTTTATGGTCAGGATGGTTTTGCCGGGGAACTGGGTCATATTAATGCCCATCTGAACGGCCGTGACTGCGGTTGCGGCCGGAAGGGTTGTCTCGAGGCTTATGCATCGGCCTCCGGAATCAGGCGCACGGTGTTCTGGTTGTTAGCTGAAAGAATGATTGACAGTGAACTGCGGGAAGTAAATTTCAACGACCTCACTGCAAAAATGATCAGTGAGGCCGCTCTGCGTGGTGATAAGATAGCCCTGGAGGCTTTCGATTATACGGGATGGATACTCGGGAGCAAGCTCGCGGATACCGTTGCCCATAACAGTCCTGAGGCAATTTTTCTGCTCGGCGGTTTGGCCAATTCACGGGAATTGATCATTAACCCGACGAAAAAATATATGGAGGAAAATCTTCTGCCGATTTACCGGAACAAAGTGAAAATACTGCTGTCGAGCCTGCCCGATATGAATGCCGGAGTGTTGGGTGCAGGGGCGCTGGCATGGAATGAGTTGAGACGCTTGTGAATAATATGATTTTAGGAAATCAACTGTCATGTTTTTTGGTACATTCACAAAAGATTGATCAACGATGATGACCTATTGTTTAAATCCAACCAACCTATGGAAGACTTATTTATTAAGGGCACCGATTCGTTGCCGGCCATTTCATTTAATACGGGAGGAGAGCTGAAAATTTCAGGCAGGGCATTGCCGGAAGATGCCTTCAGGTTCTTTGCCCCCTTATTTGAATGGGCAGCGAAACTCTCAGCAGAAACGATTAACCTGGAAATAAACCTTGATTATTTCAATACAAGTGTATCCAAACAACTTCTTGATTTTTTCAAGATTATTGAAAATAATCCTGTTGCGAAAACCATCAATTTAAAATGGATGTATGAGGATGGGGATGAGGAAATGCTTGAATCGGGTGAAATCTACCAGGATCTTCTGCCGAAATTCAATTTTACTTTTAATAAATACGCAGAAATACCGCGTTAAAACAGGGCATTCCGTGTCTGACAAAACGGCAGCCTGTACCTTTATATTAAAACAAATATAAATATATAAATATATTGGTTTGATTTTTGAGCGGATATTATTGAATATTTAAATTTAAGGAAATGGAATTGGAACATTTAACAAAGGAAACCTTTAAACAAAAGGTATTCAATTTTGAAATCAACAAGGAATGGAAATATGAAGGCACACGGCCTGCCATTATCGATTTCTATGCTGACTGGTGTGCTCCCTGCAGAATGGTTGCCCCTATCCTTGAAGAATTGAAGGATGAGTATGGTGAGAAGCTGGAGTTCTATAAGGTAGATACGGAGCAGGAACGTGAAATTTCGGCCATGTTTGGCATTCAAAGTATTCCCAGTTTGCTTTTCGTTCCCCTCGAAGGTCAGCCACAAATGGCAATGGGTGCGTTACCCAAGGAAACGTTCATACAGGCAATAGGGGACGTTTTAAACATTAAATAATGAAGAACTTCTTATTGAAATACTGGTATGTAGTTCTGTTGGCTGTTATTGGTATGGCAGGTGGTTTCGTGTACTGGAGGTTTATAGGGTGTAAATCGGGTTCATGCCCGATAACTTCCAACTGGTATTCATCGGCCCTTGTTGGCGGCGTTATAGGATATCTTGCCGGTGACCTGTATACCGACATCAGCAAGAGAAAGAACAGAAATAAATCAGATTCGGCTGATCAGGTCAGTTAATCCCGGAAAAATATAGCTTACCAAGGTAAAGACGATCAATACATTAGTGTATTGTATGGGTTGACCTATTGATTTTGTCAACTATTTATTGTTAACTTTGGCCAGGGTATTCAATTATTGTGTTCCTTGAAATAGCAGGAATATTTGGCTTCGCCCAAAAATTCCCGCTTATGCAGTCAGGAATACAGGATTGATAATGTATATATATGCAGCAGTTCTATCCGTTGAAATACGTTCTCATTCTCCCGGTAATCCTCCCACCGTTGCACTCCTCATTTATAATAACCAAATAATATTTTGCATATGGATGTAAAAGGGAAGCTTTATTCGCGTTTTCTGGAAAGGGCCAGTGCTTATGCGGCGCAACAAAGCGAGGCGACCATAGAAAAACAGCATTTAAAGGGTAAAATGACAGCCAGAGAGAGGATCAACATGCTATTTGATCCTGATTCTTTCGAGGAAATTGATGCATATTCCTTACCTGCTGCATCAGAAGGAAATTTTGGAAAGAAAGTTACTGCTTTTGGTGATGGGGTAATAACCGGTTTTGGCAGAATCAGCGGACGGCTTGCATTTGCATTTTCCCAGGATTTCTCAATTATGGGAGGATCACTGGGTTCGGTACACGCTTCCAAAATTGCAAAAATTCAGGATATGGCCCTTAAAATGGGGGCTCCCATCATTGGCCTGATTGACTCAGGGGGGGCCAGGATACAGGAAGGGGTGGCAAGCCTGGCAGGTTATGCATCTATTTTTAACCGGAATGTCAGATCATCTGGCGTAATCCCGCAGTTATCGGTTATTCTGGGACCTGCTGCAGGAGGTGCAGTGTATTCTCCATCAATCACAGATTTTGTCTTCATGACAAACAAGACCAGTTATATGTTTGTTACCGGTCCGAATGTGGTTAAGGAAGTGCTGAATGAGGATGTTTCCTTTGATGATCTCGGCGGAGCTGCGGTACACATGAAAAAAAGCGGAGTAGCCCATTTTGTTTATGAAGACGAAGAAAATACCCTCAGGGGCGTGCAAAAGCTTTTATCATACCTGCCCTCGAATAATCTCGAAAATCCACCCTATATTGAATATTGCGATTCGGATGTCCGGGTTGATGAACGAATAAGGGATATTATACCCGATGATCCAAACAAGCCATACGACATTAAGGAGGTCATCAGTCTGGTCATGGACCGGAATAGTTTTTTTGAAGTCTCGGACAATTTTGCACAAAACCTGGTGGTTGGTTTCGGACGATTGTGTGGTAAAACAATTGGTGTGCTTGCAAATCAGCCCAAGGTTCTTGCAGGCACCCTGGACATCAATTCTTCGGTAAAAGGAGCGCGTTTTATAAGATTTTGCGATGCCTTCAACATTCCCCTCCTTACCCTGGAAGATGTGCCGGGATTTTTGCCCGGGATTGACCAGGAACACAATGGAATAATCAGGCACGGGGCCAAACTTCTGTATGCCTATGCTGATTCAACAGTGCCAAAAATTACGGTTATCCTGCGAAAATCATACGGAGGAGCTTATTGTGTCATGAACAGCAAGAATCTCGGCGGTGATTTTAATTTTGCGTGGCCAACCGCAGAAATTGCGGTTATGGGTCCGGAAGGCGCCGTTTCAATTCTATACCGGAAAGAGCTTGTCGAATCATCCGATCCTGCAAAGTTAAAAAGGGAGCTTACCCTAAAGTACAGGGACGAAATTGCCAATCCTTATGTGGCTGACGATAAAGGATATATTGATGAGGTTATTGATCCGGCTGTTACACGGAAAAAACTGATTGCGGCCTTTGAGGCCCTGGAAAACAAGCATGTAAGCGTACCTTCGCGAAAACATGGAAATATTCCGCTGTAATATTAATTTTTTAACTTAATTTGACAGGATGAAAATAAAGAGCCTGTTGATTGCCAACCGGGGTGAAATAGCTGTCAGGATCATTGAAACAGCTAAGAAACTGGGTATAAAAACTTATGGGATTAAGACCATTAAGGAACCTAATGCCCTGTACCTCAGGCTTGTTAATGATGTAATTGATTTTTCAGTCAGCCTGGATGAGATTCCTGAATTCCTTGATGTGGAAAAGATTATTGATGCAGCACGCACCCTGAAGATCGATGCCATACATCCGGGATATGGTTTTCTTGCAGAGAACCCCTATTTTGCCCGTCGGTGCGAGGAGGAAAACATTATTTTTATTGGACCTTCCGCTTCGGCCATATACAAAATGGGAAACAAAACCATTGCCAAGCAGATTGCCAGTAAGTATAAAGTTCCCCTGTTGCAGGGAAGCCAGGGAAATGTGAAAAGCGTGCAGGAAGCCGCGGATATAGCGTCTAAAATAGGCTACCCTGTAATTCTTAAGGCTGCTGCCGGTGGCGGGGGAAGGGGTATGCGCATCGTTGAAAAGGCATCCCATCTCGAAAAGATGTTCAAAATGGCCACCAATGAGGCGGAAAAAGCTTTTGGAGATCCCTCGGTATTTATTGAGAAATATGTAAGAAATCCCAGGCATATTGAATTTCAGATCCTGGGTGACCGTCAAGGCAATTATATTCACCTTGGCGAGCGTGAATGTTCAATCCAGCGAAAACACCAGAAGTTAATTGAGGAGTCCCCAAGCATAGCCCTGGATGAGAATCTCCGTAAAGAGATGGGCCTGTCAGCCATCCGTATTGCCAGTGCAGTAAATTATTATTCGGCTGGTACTGTCGAGTTTCTCCTGGATGCTGACAAGAACTTCTTTTTCATGGAGATGAATACCCGTATCCAGGTTGAGCACCCTGTAACGGAAATGGTTGCAGGGATTGACCTCATTGAATGGCAGATTAAAATCGCTGAAGGTCAGAAGCTTGCTTTTGTCCAGGAGGATGTTAAGCTAACCGGCTGGGCTATTGAATGCCGTATTAATGCAGAAGATGTACAGGCAGGTTTTTCGCCCAACCTGGGAATTATTGAGAAAATTTCCTATCCGAAAGGCAAAAATATAAGGATCGACAGCGGTGTAACCGATTATTCCGTTATCACGCCTTATTTTGACTCCATGGTAGCCAAACTGATCGTACATGCCGAAACCAGGGATAAGGCCATTGCTGCTTCTACAGCTGCGTTAAAGAAATTCTGGATCCGTGGAATCAAGACTACCATTCCATTCTGCCTGGCTGTTATGGATAATAAGAAGTTCCGAAAGGGTGATTTCAATACCTCATTTATTGAAAAGGATATGGACAAACTTTTTTACAATGATGTTGAGGATGAAATGCTTGCAGCATATGTGGCTGCATTTGACTTTGCGGCAGAGCTTGAAACTAACCGGACAACAAAACCTGATTTCGAAAGGGGCAAGAACATCAGTCCCTGGGTGTTGAACAAACGCTTGAAATCACTTTAATACAAAAAATATGAAGCTTCTCAGATCAAAAAAAGGGAACGAGAATGATTATATAGCTGTTACGCCATCGGATGCAAAATATGTGGTCCGTAATCCTTTTAGCGAAGATCTCAGGATCAATGGCCACAAACAGGAAATAAAAATATTCGAAGACGATGAAGGATTTACCTTTATTGAGTTCAGGAATAAAAAATACCTGGCTGAAATTACCGATAAAACACAAAATAAATATGTTGTTTTGTTGAATGGAGTAAGTTATTCATTTACCATTGAATCTCCGATTTCTTACAGACGCAGGAAATATCTGAAGAAATACAAACAGGCCAATAAACTTGAGGTTGTAACGGCTCCCATGCCCGGTAAGGTGCTTGAACTCCTGGTTGAGGAAAATGCCCGTGTTAAGGAAGGAGAGTCTATACTTATTCTGGAAGCCATGAAAATGCAAAATGAGATCACTACACAGGTTGCCGGAAAGATCAGGAAAATAAATGTCAGGGCAGGAGATTCGGTAACCAAGGATGAGGTGCTCATGGAGATTGAACGGTAATTTAAAGCCAGAAAAATCATTGGTGCATGATTGAAAAAATAAAACAAACAACGGAATTTCTTAAATCAGCCGGAATTACAAATCCCGAAATCGGTATCGTCCTGGGCACCGGACTGGGTAAAATGGTTGATGAATTTGAAATCATCCGATCCTTTGATTACAGCAGCATTCCCAATTTCCCGCTGGCCACCGTTGAATTTCATTCAGGGAAACTTATTTATGGCAAATTGTACGGAAAATATGTGTTGGCCATGCAGGGACGTTTTCATTATTACGAGGGATATTCGCTGCAACAGGTAACATTTCCGATTAGGGTAATGAAGTTGCTGGGGGTCAGGTATCTTCTGCTTTCCAATGCCGCCGGGGCCATGAATCTTAACTACCGGAAGGGCAGCCTGATGTTGATCGAGGACCACATTAATCTTTTGCCTGATAATCCACTCAGGGGAAGGAATATGGATGAACTTGGTCCGCGATTCGCCGACATGAGCCAGCCTTATTCGGAAGAACTGAACAACCGCCTGCTTTCCATTGCCAATGAGGAGAAAATTACCCTGCATAAGGGTGTATATGCTTCGATTATGGGCCCGAATCTGGAGACCAGGGCAGAATACAGAATGTACAGAAATTTTGCGGATGCAATGGGCATGTCGACTGTGCCGGAAGTCATTGTTGCGAATCACATGGATCTTCCGTGTGTGGCAATTTCGGTATTAACGGATGAATGTGACCCGGATAATCTTAAGCCTGCAAAAATTGAAGATATACTCGAAATAGCCGGAAAAGCCGAGGTAGACCTGATACGTTTGTTCAGCCGGCTTATCAGGGAACTGAAATAATTTTACCGGATGATATTTCTTACCGGGGCATCCGGACTTTTGGGATCCCATGTTTTATACGAACTGGTGAGGTCGGGACGACCTGTAAAGGCCTTATACCGCAATAAGGATAAATTGCCACTTGTTGAGAAAATTTTTTCCTATTATGCCCGGGATGCGGTTAAATTAATGAAAAGCATTGAATGGGTCCGCGGTGATGTGGTGGATTATTATGCGCTGAGGGAGTGCATGACGGGCGCAAATCTTGTTTTTCACGCGGCAGGCATGGTATCATTTATGGACAATGACAAAAAAGATGTCATGCGAATAAATGCCCATGGAACAGCCAATGTGGTAAATGCCTGCATGGAACTTGGTGTCGGAAAGCTTTGTTTTGTCAGCTCTATTGCTGCCCTGGGTGAATCAACCCGGGGTGAGCCTGTTCATGAAAACATGCTTTGGAATGCTGAATCAGATGTTTCTGCCTATGCGGTAAGCAAATTTCAGGCAGAAATGGAAGTCTGGCGTGGTATTCACGAAGGACTACAGGCGGTGATCGTGAATCCTTCCGTTATAATCGGGCCAGGCATGTGGTATAAATCCATCGCACAGCTTATAAATATGGTCAGCAGAGGATTACGTTATTATCCGGCAGGTTCCGGAGGATATGTTGATGTGCGCGATGTGGCCAGGGCTATGATAATTCTTACTGACAGCAATATATCAGGTGAACGGTTCATTATTAATGCTGAGAATATACCCCACCGGGATTTGGTAAACGCTATCGCAAAATTATTGAACCGGTCAGTTCCCGATAAATTGATGACACCTGTTCTCATGAAGACTATCTGCATATTGGAGCGGATCAGATCGGTAATTACGGGAACACCGCGTCGCGTTAACTGGAGGACACTCAAAATTGCAGCTGATACAGCTGCATATTCAAACCAAAAAATTACCGAAGCCATCGGGCTGCAATTCATTCCGGTCAAAGAATCGGTTGAGTTTGTGGTTAATACGTATCTTAAGGACTTTCCGGGTATACACACCCGGTGAACTATTCTACACCACCTTTCGTGATAAACTTTTTTTCAGGTTCTTCATGCCTGATAATGAGCTATTAATATTTTTTTTTATTACAGGATAAAAAAACTTGTAAGAGCAGGGTTACTTTTTGACAGGTCGCGGTATTAATACAACAGATAATCATGTTGTCAAACCCTAAAAAACCCGTTATGAAAAGAAACTGTTATTATTACCTGTTGCCTGTAATGTTATTACTTGCCTGTTCATGCCAGAAGGAGGCACCGGATGTGAAAAAACCTGTTGGCAGACTAAAAATTGAAATCGGACTTTTTATCCATGTCAGTGAAGTAAATGGGAACCTTAAATCCACCTCGGGACCGGAGGATTTCAGGGTTACAATTTATTCGGTCTCAGGTGATGAAGTCCTTGTTTTTCAAAGGGCATCAGAAATGCCCGGAGAAATTGAACTTGAAGCCGGGGATTATTATGTAACCGCTCATTCGGACAACAATATTCCGGCTGCTTTTGAAAACCCCTATTATTACGGCGAATCGGAATTATTTACCGTAAGTCCGGGCGCACAGCAATCCGTAGTTGTTACCTGTGAACTTGCCAACACCATGGTTTCCATTGTTTATTCCGAATCCGTAATAAATACATTCACCGATTATACAACCACGGTAGGTTCAACTGCCGGATCACTAGTTTTCACAAAAACAGAGACCAGGGCCGGTTATTTTCAACCTCTTCCCTTAAATATAGCTGTTTTGCTTGCCTGGCAAAAGGCTGACGGATCAATAGAAAACCGGACACTTTCAGGCAGTATTCCCAACCCCCAGCCCAAAAAGCACTATGAGATACATGTTAATGCTACGGCAGGCGGCAGTTCAGCACTGATCCTTGTCAATCTCGATGAATCCACGGATCCTGTTGAGATTGTCACGATTACCGATGATTCCCATGCCGGCGGTGCTATCGGGAATGGTGAACTGCTGATCACCGAGATCATGTACGACCCTTCGGCTCTTTCAGATACTGATGGTGAATGGATAGAAATTTATAATAATACGGACAGGACAATCAGCCTGCAGAACCTGGTTCTCAGAAAAGACGATGACTTTCACGTTGTCACCGGCGACATAGCTCTCGGGGCCCACAACTACTATATACTTGCACGAACCAACCAGGCCGTTATCAGTGATCATTATGTTTATGGCACCGGTATATCACTCAACAATACCGGTGCCGTTTTGTCACTTTGTAATTTTGGGACGGATGGCATGGATGGCAGCATCATTTGTTCGGTAGACTATGGTGCCGAAGGATTTCCATCAGCAACCGGGGCTTCTTTGAGCCTTGATCGCAACCTGATGAACCATTCCGACGCCCGGCTGGCATCGTCATGGTGTATATCAACAACTGCATACAGCACCGGTGATTTGGGGACCCCCGGATTGATAAACGACCCCTGCAACTAGAATTAAAAGCCCCGCATTGTTGAAGCTTAATTTCAAAATGCAACCCTGTTAGGCGCAATCCATCTTAGGCAATGGGGGCTTTTTTTGTAATTTTCGATTTTGTATGATAATTACTATTATTGTGCACGGATTGGCAAAAAATAATTGTCAGCCGGGTGTCAATTTGTGTAACTTTGTTATGCCAATCCAGCTGAGATGTTGGATTTCATTTTTATATTATGCAGAGAAGACTAGTGGCCGGTTTTATTAGTGATTTGTTAATTGTAACTGCATCCTTTTCATTGTGTGTCTGGCTTAAACCTGGCGAAAGTGCAGGATATTTCGAGAACTACCTGAATTCCTTCATCCTTTTCCTGCTGATATGGATTGCCATTTCTTTTTCATTTGAGAAATACAGCCTTTTTGGTAAAACCGACTGGCTGATAGCGATCAGAAAGATCTTCGTGGTCAATCTGGTTATCTTTTTCCTGGTCACCACCATGATGTACCTTTTTCAGAGTTTCAATTATTCACGGTTTATTGTATTGGGCACAATTGGCGTAGCAACAATCGCCGAACTTTCATTCGGATCGTTATATTATCTGGTGTACAACACGCAGGTAAGGGATGAAAATGGTTCGTTGCTGGGCTTTATAAATGGAAGAAGCTCCCGGCAACATGAAAAGGTGCAGGTATTGCACCCGAAAAAGATACCGGCAAAATATGATTTCAGACTGCGCGAGGAATTCCTGAAAGGTGAGATCGGTGAAGAGGCCTTTGATTATGTAATTCCCTATGCTGCCGTCGATTCTCCCAACACACTGGTCACCGCTACCACCACAAGGTTTAATATCGACGCACAGATCCAGCAATCATTTGAATGTATAATAAATGTAAGGCGTGTAAATGATTTTCGGTATATCAACAAGTTTTTTGAATCGGTTAATGCAAAATTGCCTGTAGGCGGGATCTTTATTGATTTCTTCGAATCGAAGAATATGAGAAAGAAGCGCATTCTCCATAAATTCCCACCCGGCATAAATTATCTTTATTATGCATTGGATTTTATTATCAAACGGGTTTTCCCAAAATTTGCACTTACCAAAAAATTGTATTTTATTTTAACCCGCGGGGAAAATCGTGTCCTGTCAAAGGCTGAAGCATTTGGAAGACTTTATTCATGTGGTTTTGAAATACTGGATGAGAAACTGATCAACAAGAGCTTGTATTTTGTTGCCATAAAAGTCAAACCGCCCCTTTTTCCTAAAAATCCCAGCTACGGTCCTTTGATAGCCCTTGAACGCATCGGAAAGGATGGGAAACCCATCAGGGTTTATAAAATGCGCACCATGCATCCTTTTGCCGAATACCTTCAGGACTATGTATACGATAAAGCAGGTCTTCAGGATGGGGGGAAATTCCGGGATGATTTCAGGGTTACCTCAATTGGTCGCTTCATGCGCTCATTCTGGCTTGATGAATTGCCCATGCTGATAAACCTGGTAAAAGGAGATCTTAAACTGTTCGGTGTAAGACCTCTGAGCCGGCATTATTTCAAACTTTATACCACCGAACTTCAGCGTCTGCGGATCAGGACCAAACCCGGTTTGATTCCGCCTTTTTATGTCGACTACCCCAAAACCCTTGAGGAAATCATGGATTCTGAGCTGAAGTATCTCAGATCATACAGGAGACATCCTTTTCTTACGGACTGGAGTTATTTCTGGAAAGCAGTGTTTAACATTTTTTTCAGAAGGTACAGGAGTAAATAAACTACAGGCAGTGGTATTACCTACCTGATATAATTCAGGATAAGGATCAGGGTGGAAATTGAAGTTAATGTCAGGGATATCGTAGGGATATTAATACGGAAAGATTTGCTCCGGATAGGCTCAACGTAAATGATATCATTGGGTAACAGGAAGAATCCATCTGAAGTCAGAATGTTTTTACTGGTAAGATCAAGCCGGAACGTTCTGGTACCATCTGAAGTGGGACGCAGGACCAATATCCGGTTGCGGTTTCCATAATCGGTTATATCCCCTGCCATACTGATGGCTTCAAGTACGGTAAGCTGGCTGTTGAAATTATTATATGTTCCCGGCCGGTTAACTTCACCCATTACAGAAACTTTAAAAGAGATCAGTTTTACGATAATGGTGGCATCTTTAAGAAACACTGATGTCCGCTGACGTATGAGACTAATGGCTTCATCCATGGTGGTGCCGGCCACCTGTACCTTTCCCAGGACCGGGATTTCGATAAAGCCTGAATCACTCACCGTATAACCATTAATAAACAAACTCGTCTCATTCTGAAACAGATTTTGCTGGTATGATCCAATGGTTTGGTTGATCATATTGCTCATTTCCTCGTTCAGGGAATAAATCTTAATGTAAAGTATATCCCTGGTTTGAATAAGGTACTCGGGCCGGTTTTTCGGATAGAAATTCTCAGCCGACAAAGAATCTACGTTTTTGAGATAAACGAGCTGCCGGTGTGAGGTACATGATGCCAGTGCCAGGATCAGAAAGCCTGCATAAAGTAATCCGGTTATTTTTATAATTTTCAAATCCAACAGGGTTTATAGATTATACCAGATATTCCTGATAAACTTTACGGATTCCATCCCCAAGGCTGATCTTTTCCTGCCAGCCAAGATCATGGATCTTTTTAACACTGAGTAATTTCTGAAAGGTACCGTCGGGTTTGGATGTATCCCATGATACAAGTCCGTCGAATCCGACGATCTCTTTTACCAGGGTGGCAAGTTCCCCGATCGTAAGATCTTTTCCGGTGCCAATATTAATATGTGTATTCCTGATCTCGATCTTGGATTCCCTGGAAGTAATCCTGTCGGCAAATTTTTCTTTTACCAGATCCTTAAAATCAACGCTTTCCATAACGTAGACACAGGCATCCGCCATGTCATCGGAATGCAGGAACTCCCGTCGGGGAGCGCCTGATCCCCAAAGCTTGACAGTTACCGGGGATTCGGCAGAGTTATGCCTGTAAATCCCATACTTTTCAAGTTTCTCACCAATTTCGATCTCAGTGGATTTGCCGTCTATTCCTTCAACCGGATTTTTATCGAAATCTTTGCGGATACCACCCCAGTTATTTTCTATTAAACATTTGGCAAGGTGCATTTTACGAATAATGGCAGGCAGAACGTGCGATTTTTCGAGGTCATAATTATCATTTGTTCCGTACAGGTTGGTTGGCATTACCGAAATATAATTGGTCCCGTACTGGATGTTATAACTTTCGCACATCTTGATACCTGCTATTTTTGCTATGGCATAGGGTTCATTG
>Ga0209431_10000896_pt1 | contig 24971 bp, 16 predicted proteins | sample RifCSP13_3_FD_184021 | JGI IMG/M metagenome (GOLD analysis project Ga0209431, IMG submission 184021) | Soil microbial communities from Rifle, Colorado - Rifle CSP2_sed 13_3 (SPAdes) (version 2) | ecosystem: Environmental > Terrestrial > Deep subsurface > Rock core/Sediment | place: Rifle...
GATGAACTAAATCTGGGAATAAGCCCGGAAGAACTGGGTAGAAAGATTGAAGTTAAATCTAACCAGGAGACTCAAATCCTGAACATTCGCGTCCTCGATCCCGATGCCAACCGCGCGATTGAAATTGCCAACGCTGCTGCCCAGGCTCTAGTCCGGCTCAGTCCCTCCGGTCAAGAAGGCTCCGCTACCCAGCTGGAGAATCAGATGAGTACCCAGGCCCGAAATATTGAACAGACGATCGCCAATACCGAGGCCAGGATCAATGATCTTGAAGCACAGCTCCAGGCGTTCGGAGGCGAGGAAGCATCCGCAGAGAACAGTAACCAGACCTCTCAAGCGATCAGCGAAGCCGAAGCCCGGCTCGATAAATATGAGGCCGATCTCCAGGTCGCCACAGACGGAAAAACCCAAAGTCTGATTAACGAAGAGATCCTGCTTAATCTGATCGCCAGCTCTTCCGTCAGGATCGAACAGTTCAGAGCTGACCACAACGCGACTTCTGATGTGAAAATTCAACTCTTGCTCATGGACCAGATCACCCAGGAGATCAATCATCTTTCGGAGTTGCAAAAAGTGCTGCTTGATACGCGCCGTCTATTCATCGGACTGCCCCTGGACGAGTTCATCACCAACACCGAAGCGAGTATCGCCCAGCTTCAGGTGGATTTCCAGAACGCCCGTACTTCTGACGAAGAACGTCTTTTGCTCGATCGGATTGCGCAAGAAGAAAGCCGCCTGGCGGAAGCGCAGAGGACCGCAGACGAGAGAAAAGGAAAGATTTTGGACCAGGTAGCCAAGGAACGTTCTCGCCTGTCTAGCTTCGAGCAGGTACAAGTCCAAAAGCAACAGATCATCATCGACCAGCTCACCGAAGAACGCACCCGTCTTTCCGACGCCCGCCAAAGTTTGGCACTACTTTATGACCTGTTACAAAAAACTCCTACCAACCAGGTTAAGATCGTCGAACCAGCGACAACTAGCCAGCAACTTGTGTCGCAAACTCGTCTGAAGGTACTGATCGCCAGCATTGCAGGCCTGATCCTGGCACTGGTAATCGTCCTAGGTATCGAATTCCTCGACGACACCGTCAAGAGTGCGGAGGATATAATGACGACGAGCGGATTACCGCTCTTGGGCATTATATCCCGGCATAAGGCACTAAAGGGTAGCGGATACGAACGCCTGATCGTGCAAGCGCAGCCCGAATCTCTGGCCGCAGAGAATTATCGCCAATTGAGCGCCAATTTCATCCCATTAATTAAAGTAAAAGGGGCTAACGGTCAGACAAACCATGAACACCCCGATTCACAGGATGCCAGACCTGGCCTGCCGAATGGGAGCCACACCCTTAAATCAATCTTGATCACCAGCCCAGAGGTCATCGATAATACCGATGCAGTCCCAGCCAACCTGGGGGTTGTGCTTGCCCAAACCGGCCCCAAGGTAATTCTGGTAGACGCCAACTTCCATCTCCCCTCTATAACGCACCTGCTTGATTTAAACGATCGGAAAGGCCTTGCCGATTTATTAGACAGGTCCATTAAGAGTTTCAACAAAAATATTTTGGTGGAATGGTCACCCAACTTCTCTATTTTGCCCGCTGGACCGATCCTGAGAAATCCCTTTGAATTACTGGTCTCAACCAAGATGGGGGACTTGATCAACCAGCTCGAAGGCCTGGCTGATGTGGTCTTGATCGTTGCGCCGCCGTTTCTGGCATACGCCGAGAGTCACATGTTGGCCTCGCGCGTGGATGGAGTCCTGATCGTTGCCCAGAAAGGCCAGACACAGCGAAAAATGTTGGTTGAGGCGGCGGAAAAATTACACTCTCTCAATGCACACCTGATCGGCGCTATCCTCGACCAGAATCACTCCACCCGCTTCTCTGTCCAATTCCGTAAGAGAGGCCAGGAAGTTTTAGAGAAGATCGCCTCTCTCAAAACACGGATACAAGGATCGTCCAACGACCCTACCGCTTCCACAAACCAATGATGGCGACCCTTCCAGCGAGCGCAGCATGCCCGAGCTATTGATGACAATCTTCGAAACCCTGGACCAAGCCCAGGTTCAATATTGCCTGCTGCGCGATGCGGATCGACTAAGTCAGGCAGGTAAGAAACAAGAACTTGACTTGCTCGTTCGCCAGGATCAGTTGCTTCAATTGCGAGGTTTACTCCTGGAACTCGGGTTCATCCAGCTGCCTGATTGGGGTCACGCGCCTCACCATTTTTTCCTCGCTTATCATTCCGATGGGGATTCCTGGCTCAAGCTGGATGTAGTCACCGAGATTGCTTATGGTCACCCAATCCATGCTCTGCACACTGGCTTAGCAGCCGGTTGCCTGGCCGATCGCCGGCGCCTTGACCTGGTCTATATCCCCTCACCTGAATACGAATTTGTCACCCTACTTTTGCACTGTCTGCTCGATAAAGGCGCTTTAGCGCCTGGAAATCTAGCGCCCTCTCGCCTACAACGCCTGGCCTGGCTGAGCAGACAAATCGGTGATGAGAGCAGCATTTCCACTATCTTCGCCTCATTAGGGCTGCCAGACTGGCTGTACGCTAGGTTGCTATCCCTGGTCAATTCAGGGGATTGGGGAGGGTTGCTCGCTGAACGAGAGGACGTTTCCAGATACCTGGCGCGTTCGGACTGGTTCGGAACCCTCGGTCGTAATTTTCTTTACCCAGTTTTACGTAAATTAAACCATTGGATCAACGCCAGGCGACCATCTTCCATCGCGGTTGCCTTACTCGCACCGGACGGGGCTGGCAAGTCGACCCTGGCAAAAGGTATAAAGGATTCATTCTATTTCCCGACGCGCCTGGTTTATATGGGGATATATCAAAAAGAAAGCACAGTGGCAAGTGGTACCCACCTGCCAGGAGTGAGTTTTCTAAGGCGCCTGGTACGCCAATGGGGCCGGTATGGGATCGCGCGCCTGTATCGTACGCGCCGTCAGTTAGTGATCTTCGACCGCCACACCTATGATGAGAGATTAGCACCCGCTAGCCACCAAACTCTGCTCACGCGCTGGCGACGCTGGCTCTTAACGCTCGGTAGCCCCAAGCCAGACCTGGTGATCTTTTTAGACGCGCCTGGTGAAACGCTTTTCGCCCGCAAGGGCGAACACACTCCCGACTCGCTTGAGCAGAGACGCCAGGCATACTTGCATCTTCTTCCTAATTTACCGCACTTAGCGATCGTCGATGCTACTCAGGATGCCGACCGCGTGCGCCGCCAGGCATTGGCCTTGATCTGGAAGGCATACCTGGACCGGCAGATCGGCCGGGCGCCCACGCCGGCAAAGCAAGCCAGAGCGGGCGAGAGGAAAAGCCTCCTTGTCTAATACCTACCAGGAAAGTATGCAAGGGGTGAGATTAAAGGTGGCTTATATCGTTTCTCGCTTCCCGAAACTCACCGAAACTTTCATCCTCTATGAAATGGTAGCCGTGGAACAGAACGGGGTGCAGATCGAACTCTATCCTTTGTTGCGCGCCAGGGACACGCAGGTACATCCCGAAGGTGCCTCAATCTGGAAGAAACTGGTCGAGCGCTTCAGTAAACCTCAAGGCAGGCTGGTAATGCATCCTGAGGCAGCAGATTTTGTGGCCCGCGCCCATTACGCCCCTTTTTTCTCCTGGGACATCCTGCGCGCCCAGGCGCATTTCCTGCGCTATCGGCCGGGCGCTTATTTTAGCACCCTGCTCGGATTGATGCGTTGGAACTGGGGTAGCCCAAACTTCTTCTTCGGCGCGTTGAGTATCTTTCCCAAAACCGTTTTTTTCGCCCAACAGATGCAGGCCGAGAAGGTCAGCCATATACATGCCCATTTCGCCAACCACCCCGCGGCAGCTGCTTACATTGTCCACCGCTTGACAGATATCCCCTATAGTTTTACTGCCCACGGAGCCGACCTGCAGACCGACCAGCACATGCTCGCTCAGAAGGTTGCCGAGGCTTCTTTTGTGATAACAATTTCGGACTATAACAAAGAATTCATCCTCGAGAAGTGCGGTCCGAGGTTTGCTGAGAAAGTCTTGGTCAACCACTGTGGCGTGGACACACAATTTTATCATCCAGCCCCCCCCAACGATCTAAACGGCCTTCCAGACCGCACCTTTTCAATTCTTTGCATTGGCACCATGTACGAAGTCAAGGGCCACACCTATCTGATCGAGGCCTGCCGGGTGCTGCAGGAACGCGGGCTTGATTTCCTCTGCCACCTGGTGGGCGATGGGCCCTACCGGGAATCGTTAACCGACCAGGTCGCACAGGCCGGGTTGGCCGAGCGCGTGCGTTTCCACGGGCAACTCCCCCGTCAAGAGATCGCAAATTTATTTACGAGAGTCCACGTCCTCTCGCTCCCAAGCATTCCTACTCAGAGCGGCCGGCGCGAAGGTATCCCGGTTGTCTTAATGGAAGCGATGGGCAGCGGTGTACCGGTGGTAGCGAGTGGCATTTCGGGCATTCCCGAGTTAGTCGAAGACGGGCACAGTGGTCTCCTGGTTCCACCCCGGGACTCTGTGGCGATCGCTAATGCTTTAGAGCGCCTCTACCATGATGTAAGATTGCGCAAGCGCTTAGGTCAGGCCGGGAGAGAAAAAGTGCTGAGCGAGTTTGACCAGGATAAGAACGCTAATACCCTGGTCCAACAATTTGGGAGGGGATTTTAATGATCGGCCTGATTTTATTCTGGGGAGCTTTGACGCTCATCTTCTATGGTTATGTGATTTTCCCTTTGCTGGTTTGGCTGTACGGCTTGATCCGGCACCGTCCATACAAAAGCGCTGAGATCACCCCGCATGTCAGCGTAATCATTGCCGCGCACAACGAAGCAGGGAGCATCGCCGCCAGGCTGGATAACCTTCTGGCGCTGGAATATCCCCGCGACCACCTCGAAGTGCTGATCGCCTCAGATGGATCGACCGACGGCACGGATGCCATCGTCCGCAGTTACACCAACCGGGGGATCACTTTGCTTGCCTTGCCTCGCCAGGGAAAAATCCCTGCCCTCAACACCGCCGCCGCGGCCGCCACCGGTGAAATCCTGGTCTTTTCAGATGCCAATAGCGTCTTTGCGCCAGATGCCTTGCGCTACCTGGTTATGCCTTTCGCCGACTCACAGATCGGCGGTGTAGCCGGTAACCAGAAATACCTCGTGAAGCGTGGCATAGGCGGCACAATCGATGGCGAACGCGGTTATTGGAACTTCGACCGAATTTTAAAGCGATCACAAAGCCGGGCTGGCAATGTCATCTCGGCCACTGGATCGATTTATGCCATCCGTCGCAGTCTTTTTCACCCTATCCCTCCCGGCGTAACCGACGACTTTGTGACCTCTACGAGCGTTATTGTCCAGGGTTACCGTTTGGTCTTTGCGCCTGACGCCCTCGCCTACGAGCCCGTAGCGCAGTCGAGCGACATCGAATTCGGTCGAAAGGTGCGTGTCACCACCCAAGGCCTGCGTGCTGTCCTGGTCATGAGCAGCTTGCTTAACCCCTTCCGTTACGGTTTCTACGCTATCCAGGTCATCTCCCACAAAGTTATTCGGCGACTTATGGTTTTCCCCTTACTCGGGCTTTTCTTCGTTAACCCTTTACTCTGGAATCGGGGAGTGTTCTACCAGGTAACCACACTCCTCCAGTTAGGTTTTTATGGCTGCGCAATTTTAGGCATGCTTCTAAGACGATCGCGGCTTGGGCGGTTAAAAGTATTTTCCATCCCATTTTTCTTTTGCATGGTGTACGCCGCTTCACTTCTGGCGACGGTGAACATCTTACGCGGGCGACGCATAGAGTTGTGGGAGCCTCAACGTAAGGAAACCAGCCTAAACGAGGTAGCACTTCAAGGCAGCTTATCAGTTCCGCCGGAGCGAAGTTCGCCATGACTTTCTTTAATGGGGACTTTGCACAATTTTTCCCAAGGGGACGCAAGTCGGTCATCTTGCTGATCCTAGGTTTAATTGCTATTGCCGTGATCGGCCTAATCGCCGCGCTCCAACCAATCCTGGCACTCGCCATTGTAGGAGTGCTTTTCCTGGCCATTGCCATGTTTGCCCGGCCAAACGCTTCAACCTTGGTCGTACTCTTCATCCTGTACACCAATGCCGCGGTAGTCGCGGTTAGATTTCACGGGGTGCCCTATATCGTTGGAGTAGCTTTCCCGATCTTGCTTATCAGCCCACTTGGTTATTATCTGATCTTCCGCCGTCAAAAAATTATCGTTAACCAGGTCATTCTGCTCTTAATCCTTTTCCTCGGCGTGCAGGCCCTTAGTGCTTTTTTTGCCAGATTCACAAGCGTCGTCATGCAAAGTTTGACGACTTATATGATTGAGGGAGTACTCATTTACTTCTTGATTATCAATACAATTCGAAGCTTGGCCCTCCTCCGCCAGGCGATCTGGGTCTTGCTGTTGGCAGGTACTCTGATCGCCAGTCTCTCGGTTTACCAGCAAGTCACCCAGTCATTCGACAACAATTTTGGTGGCTTCGCCCAGATGAGTAATGCAGCCTTCGGAACCGGGGTTGAATTGTTGGCCGGCGAAGTTTATCAGCCCCGCCTTGCAGGGACAATTGGCGACCAGAATTATCATGCCCAGCTGATGTTGATGCTCGTGCCCCTGGGATTATTTCGAGTATGGGGCGAACGTTCGAAGTTGTTGCGTTTGTTGGCACTCGTCTTCACCGCTGTGATTGCGCTTGGGGTAGGGTTGACCTTCTCACGTGGAGCTGCTGTCGGATTCTTGCTTATGCTCGTCATCATGGCTCTCTTGCGCTACATCAAGCTCTATCAGCTTGCATTAATCTTTATCGGCCTGCTTCTGCTTCTGCGCGCCCTCCCCCAATATGGAGCACGCCTGATCTCCCTGGAGACTGTCATCGGTGCGTTGGGGGGTGTGGAAGGCTCCGGTATCCGTGCTGCCGATAGCTCCACGGAAAGCCGCCTGACCGAGATGGCCGCTGCCGGACTTGCCTTTGCTGACCATCCCTTGATCGGGGTCGGTCCAGGCATGTTCAAGTACTACTACCCCCAGTACGCCGAAACGTTCGGCTTGAGAGTTCAAGCAACTTACCGAGCAGCACACAATCTATATCTGGATATCGCCGCCGATACCGGGGTGCTTGGTCTGGTTTGTTTCCTGGCCATCCTTTTCGTTTCACTCCGCAACCTGGTCCAAACCCGCCGCCGTTGGTTGCAGACTCGCCCCGATCTAGCCAACCTGGCAACCGGGTTAATATTGGCTATTGTCACTTACCTCACTACCGGTCTCTTCCTTACATTGGCCTATGAGCGTTTCTTCTGGCTGATGTTAGCGCTGGCCGGTGTGACAAGCTGTCTCGCCGGAATTTCTGCGCACGCTGATCCCGACTCGACCCTGGAACTCAGGAGAGTGTGATATAACACGCTCGCCAAACATCATCTTCTTGATCCTGGACACCCTCCGCGCCAGGAACGTCTCGAGCTATGGTTATCCGCTCCTGACCACGCCTCACCTAGATGCTTTTGCTCGCCAGAGCTTGCTCTTCCGGCGTGCCTTTTCCGCAGCCACCTGGACCATTCCCTCCCACGCCAGCCTGCTCAGCGGACTCTACGTCTCCCAGCATAGGATTGAAAGCATCGACGCCAACCGGCGTTTCAATGCCGAGATCGTCACTCTCCCCGAGGCATTGCGCTCCCGTGGCTACCACACCGCTGCCTTCTCACAAAACCTGCTCTTCAGTCCCCAAAACCACCTTGATCAGGGCTTTGATGAATTCTACAGCGTCGAGGAGCTGCTCAGCTCTCACCGCATAACGCGCTTGATCCAACGACTATCTGGCGATTCGCCTCGCCAGGTCCGCCTGGCGGCACGCTACCTGAGGAAGATGATCGCCCCGCGCTTGTTGCTTGACAACATGCTCGCCTGGATCAAAGATTGGGATAGGGCAACGCCTTTCTTTTTGTTCGCCAATGTACTTTCACCCCACTTCCCGTGGACCTTGCCCCCCGGCTTTCTCCCGCGCGGGGATGGGTTCAAACTTAAATACCTGCTGAATTATGATTTCCTCACTCTCAAGAAACAATGGGAATTCAATTCAGGCAAACGCCAGGTCACCGATACGCACCGGCGCGTCTGGCATACGCTTTATGACGCCGCTATCCGCCATGTGGACAGTGAAATCGGTCGCTTCGTCGAGCGATTGAGGCAATCACCTGGCTGGGAAGGGACTATCTTAGTCGTCACATCCGATCACGGCGAGATGATGGGCGATTATCGGGGGATTGTTGGCCACGTGTTGAGCCTGCACGATAACTTGATCCACGTCCCGCTGATTATTCGGCATCCAGATTACCTCCCGGGACTGACCGTCGAAGGCGTAGTACAGACCCTGGATCTTTATCCGTCACTGCTGGAATGGGCTGGCGTCCCGGCAGGGAGAGTGCCCTCCCCTCAATTGCAACGCCCTCCCCTATCAAAGGCCATATCCGCTGCCAATGATCCATCCGGGTATGCCTTTGCAGAGGAAGATTACACAGATAGCTATGACATTATCGGGAAATTGCTCCAGGTTAATCCCGCTGCAGATCCCACCCTATATCCCCGGCAACAAATCGCCGTTCGCTCTGCATCCCATAAATATATTTGGTATAACGATCGCCCCGGGGAGTTGTTCGACCTAGGTAACGATCCCTTTGAGGAACATAACTTGATGGACGGCAGCAATTCGGCCGATCAGTCTGTTTTGCAGGAACTCCAAGGCGCTTTGGAAACCTGGCGGTCTAACCTGATGCTGTTCCCTCCGCAGCAGGTAGAAGGCAATGGCGCCATCGACCCGGTCATGCTGGAGCATTTGCGCGCTTTGGGGTACATGCCATGAGCGACGAAATCCTGTCTCCTGCCGTGGTCGAATTGCCGCCTGGATTCACGAAACCTACCACCAAGCGCCACATCCGCGGCTCAAGCCTGCTAATGGTCGGCCAATTCATCTCCAAAGGAATCACTTTTGCCATCCAGGTCTTGATTGTCCGCTATCTCTCAAAAAGCGATTATGGGGCTTATGCCTACGCCCTATCCATCGCAACCATCGGCGTGACGATCACCACATTGGGGCTGGATCGAGCCATCACCCGTTTCGTGCCGATTTACCACGAGAAAGGTGAATACAACAAGATGTTTGGCACCATTCTGATGGTGCTCAGCTCAATCATTTCGCTTGGTGTAGCGTTGATCCTGCTGTTCATTGGTCTACAGGGTGTGATCGCAGGTAGGTTGATCAGCGACCAGCAAGCCGCATCGTTATTACTAATCCTGATCTTTATCGCGCCCGTCGATGCCCTGGACGCAGTACTGACGGGCATGTTTGCCGTGTTCTCCCGTCCCGGGGCAATCTTCTTCCGCAAGTATGTTCTAGGGCCAGGTTTTAAGCTGGTCGTTGTTATCCTGCTCATCCTCAGCCAGAGCGGTGTGCGTTTCCTGGCAGTCGGCTACGTAGCGGTCGATATCCTGGTGGTGGCCATCTTCACTGTGGTCCTTTTCCGCGCATTACGCCAATTGGGCGTTCTTGAATACTTCAATTGGAATGCCATCCAGGTTCCAGCCCGCGAAGTCCTGGCCTTCACGCTGCCTCTGCTGGCTTCAGACCTGGTGTATGTGGTCATGCATTCGGCTGATGTCCTTCTCCTACAATATTTCTACGGCACTGTCGACGTGGCTGCCTTGAGAGCGGTTCAACCGACAGCTAAAATGAACCAGCTGGTGCTGATGAGCTACGGACTGCTCTTCACGCCCGCCGCTGCGCGCATGTTCGCCCGCAATGACCGGGAAGGAATCAACAATTTATATTGGCAGAACGCAATTTGGGTGGCGGTGGCCTCCTTCCCGATCTTCGCCCTGACCTTCTCGCTAGCCAAGCCCATCACCCTGCTCCTCTATGGCAACCGCTATGCAGAATCGGCCATCATCCTGGCCTTGCTTTCCTTCGGCTATTACTTCAATGCTGCCACTGGGCAAAACGGCCTGACGCTCAAAGTTTATGGCAAGATCCGTTACGTCGTGGCCATTGACCTCTTTATCGCTGTGCTTAATGTCGTCGTAGCCTTGCTGCTCATCCCGCGTTATGGCGCGCTGGGTGCGGCGATCGGCACCACCGCCACGATGGTTCTGTTCAACATCCTGAAGCAGGCTGGTCTCGCCTTGGGCACCGGCGTCAATTTGTTCGAATGGCATTACGCACGCGTTTACGTGATTATCGTCCTCGGCGCCACCGTGCTCGGGTTGGTACAATGGCTTACGAATGCGCCCCCTCTGCTGAGCATCCTCTTCGCTGGGTTGGTTTCAACAATCGTCTTTTTGCTCAACCGCAGGGCGCTCAACATCAGCCAGAATTTCCCAGAACTTTCACGAATCCCCCTGCTGAAGCGGATTCTTGGTTAGCGTAGGTAATTGGTAATGTTAGAAACCACCCTTTCAACCCAATTCATCCCTGGCACCAATGTTAAAGACGACGTTGCCGGCGCGAATTGGTTGTTCTTGTTGCCCGATCTGAAACTAGCCCGCGTCTTGTGTATCGGTTTGCCCGCGCCAGCCACTTTGAGAGCCCTTACCTGCCTCAGCCAGGAAGTGATCATCCTGTGTAGGCACCACCGCCAGTTGAGAGAGTTGTGTAATACAGGCGAAAAGTTCGATTCCGCGCAGGTTTACCCGATTGTAATGAATGTCAGGCTGAGACGGATGCCTCTACCGTCTGGCATCATCGACCTGGTGTTGATCGGCAAAGAATGGAGTGCCTGGCGGTCCAGGGGAAAGCAAGGCTTGCCAGCCGAGATCCAGCGCGTTCTTAAGGCAGGTGGATCCATCTACTCCGAGTTCGGTAACCTGTTCGAGCCATTTCCCGACCGTAGGAAAGAATTAAATGGCTCTCCAGGAGCGCCTTTTTCCCGCCAGGTCTATTGGCTAACCCCGTTGCGCGGTGAAATGCAAACTGCGGTGCCCTGGCACGATCGGGCAACAATCGATTACATATTCCGTCATGACCTCTTCAGTCCTTTAAGCGACTTTCAACCCCTCCAACGGGCTGAAGGATTCCTTGCTCGACATCCTTGGTCTGGCCGCTTCTTCCGGCGTTCAGGCGCGTTGCTAACCCATTCAGATTCCGACTCATCTGGCAAACTCCCCCCCTACCTGCGCTCGGCGGCGAAGGCATCCGGCCTCGACCTCGACCAATATCGCTGGGCGCTGCTCGCCCGCGGTAGGTTCAGCTCTCGCAAAGTCCTGTTTTTACTCTTCAAGCGCGATAGTGAATCGCCCCAGTTTATCGTCAAGCTGACCCGCGACCCTGCCTTCAACTTCCGGCTGGAGAACGAGTACAAAGCCTTGACCTTGCTCTGGGAAAAGGGGGTCGGCGACCCGGATAGATTGCCTCAGGCTATCTTCGGCAGCCATCCTGGCAACTTGGTGCTGGTCGGCGAGACCGTTATCCAAGGCACGCCTTTCCGCCAACAGCAAAGGAGCTCGTCGCAACATCCTCTTGGCCGCGATGCCTGTGCATGGCTCACTAGTTTGGGTGAGTCTACCCTCGACAGGACCAGCGCTAATCCAGCCCAGGTTGCCGCGGGATTGAGGCGTCTTTTCACCCATTTCTTAGACACTTATCGCTTAAAACCAGAACAATCCGTTTTCTTGGAACACCAGATTGAGGCCATTGGTCAGACCCTGGCTAAATTCCCGCTCGTCTTTCAACACGGCGATCCAGGAACGTGGAATCTGATGGTCACCAGGAGTGGAAAAGTTGCTTTCCTCGACTGGGAGGCTGCCGAGCCGCATGGCATGCCCTTGTGGGATCTCTTTTACTTCTTACGCTCTTATTGTATTTGGGTAACGCGTGGCGGCAGCCGGCGAGACAGCTTGCAGATTTTTGCCCAGAGCTTCTTGAGCGAGACCCCGCTCAACCTTTTTGTCAGCGAGATGACCCACAGCTATTGTCAGCAGTTGGGTTTGCCAAATGACCTCATCCAGCCTCTTTTCTACACCTGCTGGATGCACCGGGCGTTGAAGGAGGCCACCCGCCTTCCACGGGCGAAGCTGGAGCAGGGGCACTACCTGAACCTGCTGAGGACTTCGATCGACCAATCCAACGCCCCCGGCTTGCGCCGGTTGTTCATCACTCAGGACAATGGGAATTAATGACTAAGGGAGTTGGGATACGTTGATTAATCTGCAGCCCTCACCCTCTCAGACCTCTGCCCCGTCCCAGGTCGACTATGACTTACACGGAATCGTCGGCATCCGGCTGGTAAACCCGACGCCAGGCGATGTCGCTGCGCTGAACCGGCAGCTCGGCCCGATCCAGACGCCCCTCTCGCGCCAGCCCGACATCACCATCCGCTTTGTGGATCGGTTGGCGTTCTCTCCTCCTATCAGCTTGCTGGGCGTGGACGATGTTGGATTTACCAATGAAGCTTTCCTGGTTCTTCGCAGCAAGCATAAGTCTCAGGCCAGAGTTCAGATCCCCTTTGAGCTGATCGGACAGCCGTGCGAAATCCTGTGTGAAAGTGGCTTACCTGCTGTCCCACTGCTGATCCCGATCATCAACCTGACCGCACTGGCAAACGGTGCGCTCGCCCTTCACGCCTCCGCATTTAACTTTAACGGGATCGGGGCTTTGTGCACTGGTTGGTCTAAAGGTGGGAAAACAGAAATGCTGCTCGCCTTCACCGCCCAGGGAGCCCAATACATCGGCGATGAATGGGTATACCTAAGCCGGGATGGCCAGAAAATGTTTGGCATTCCAGAGCCGATCCGTCTGTGGGACTGGCACCTGATAGACTTACCCCAATATCGCGCCCGGGTGGGCAAAAGGGATCAGGCTCGCTTGAGAGCTATAAAAGTTTTCCAATCGGTCGACAATGCGCTATTAAACAGCTCTGATGGCAAACTGCCTCTCAATAAGGCCATGCGACGGCTGCGACCTGTTTTGAAAGGGCAGTTATATGTGGATATCCCCCCGCAAAAACTTTTTCAACAGCAGTTTGAGACGCTTTCCAGCGAGTTGAACAAGGTCTTCTTCGTCGGTAGTCACGCCTCACCCGAAGTGAAAATCCAGCCGGCAGATCCACATGAGGTCGCCCAGCGCATGGTCTTCTCCCTGCAATACGAGCGGCAGGCCTTCATGTCCTACTACCTGGCCTTCCGCTTTGCCTTCCCGGAGAAGAGTAACAAGTTCATTGAGACAGCGGAAGAAATTCAACGCCACCGCCTAAACAGCCTCCTGGCGGTTAAGGAAACCTATGCTGTTCACCATCCATACCCGGTATCTATTCCAGATTTATTTGCCGCGGTCCGTCCATATTTTTAAAGGTAATCATGCTGGTTGACGCGCGAAAGCTACCCGAAATCAAATCGGTTGATATGGAGGTACAGCCCGGAATGGAGATGCATGCTGATGCACTTCTCCAGGCTTCGCGCCGGGTAGACTGGCGCTTTCTCCTCCCCGACCCTGAATTGGGTGACGTGGCGTTCATCGGGTCATCCGATGAGTTGCATATCAAGGCATTGAATGCATTCAGCAAATCGCTCGCCGTGTTTGCTCGACCACCATCGGGAGGTGAACAGAATACAAAATATGATATCGTGGTGGTTTGCGCGCCATCCCTGCCAATGCTGGCCAACGCCGGTGACCTTCTCAACCACGGGGGCTTTCTCTACGTCGAAACCTACGGACTACTCTGGTTAAGCCGGCTGCGGCGCTCTGCTCTCCGGTCGGGCCTGGGACGACTCAAAGTCCACCCTCCGCGGCAGTATTGGGCTGCGCTCGGCGGACACCGGTTGATCCCCATCGGGTCATTCTGGCATTGGCCAGATTTCGAAAACTGCACCAGGATCGTCCCAATGGATACCCTTTCTGGGTATGAGCTCGCTTTCAATGACCCATTGAGTCAGTGGAGATCGAACCTGGTGGGATGGTCGTTGCGCAATGGCATCGCTGGGCAATTGGGACCTTGTATCAGTTACGTGGCTCAACGGGTGATCGAATGACTGCGATTCTGAATCACCTGCGAAGCAACTGGCAGCGCCTTGATCTGGAGCATTACGGTGACCCCTCACGCTTGTCCTACTTCCTGCTCACTCCCAGGTTCCGCGCCTCCAGCCATGTGCTATATCTGGTCTCGCTCAATGACCGCTCCACGCCAACCCTGGTGGTCAAGGTGCCTCGCCTGGCAGGTGATAGCCCAAGCCTGCAAAAGGAAACTGCTGCCCTGCAGGCCATCCAATCCACACGTCCGCAAGGCTTTACCTCGATCCCGCGGGTAGTCGCCTTCGAACCAGTTCTCGGCCGGCAGATCCTCGTCGAGACCGCCCTGGTCGGTAAAACCATGAACCCGGCGACTGTCCGTGAGGATCCAGACGGTTGTTGCCGTGTGGTCATGGATTGGTTGATCGAATTGCAAACCGCGACGCGCCATTCTGCCCAAGAAGATACAGATTGGTTCAGCCGGTTGGTCGAGCGACCTTTCCGGGCATTCACGGGATTATTCCCTTATACGGCAGATGAAGCGAGGCTGCTTGAACGCACCTGGGACTTGGTGAGTCCGCTGCGAGAAGTGGACTTGCCTCTCATGATCGAGCATGGCGATCTGAGTTCTCCAAACATCATGCTTCTCGAGGGGGGTGGACCAGGTGTGGTGGATTGGGAGCTAGCCGACCCGCGCGGGCTGCCAGCCTGTGACCTGTTCTTCTTCCTGACTTATGTCGCCTTTGCCCGGGAAAACGCCCGCTCGAACAAGCAACACCTGTCGGCCTTTCAAAAGGCCTTCTTCGGCCACGCCGCCTGGGCTAGTCCGAGCATCAGGACGTACGCGCAGCAGCTCGATCTCACACCAGGCTGGCTGACTCCATTGTTCGTCCTCTGCTGGCTGCGCTACATGACCGGCCTATTGGTCCGCCTTGACAATGCCAAGCCTTCGCCGGAACGCGTCGATCCAGAGACGGCTGCCTGGCTGCGCCAGAACCGCTATTATTCCCTGTGGCGCTATGCAGTCAGTCACGTTGATGACATAAACTTCTGAATGAAATGATCGAATATGAATTAAGCGGTTCTCTGGAAGAGGAAATAAGGTTATCCTCCCGGAGATAGACTTCATATCCTTATCTTTAAATTCTTGGAGTAACGATTTTGAATCAATCAAACTTATCGGTATTAGCGAGCATTTCCAGGCGCCTCCTGACCCGTCTAGTGATCGCCTTAGCGATCGTGAGCAGTGCATCGATCGGAAATTTAGCCTCCGCACAGGCTTCGACACCGGTCGAATATGGATATCGTGACTTCACCTACCCTTCAGGCACCGGCGGAAACTCCGAAGTAACCGGCGAGAAACCTGAGAGCAAGCTGTGGTGGAACGATGGTTACTGGTGGGGAAGCCTTTGGAGTAGCTCTGGAAATGCGTATCACATATTCCGCTTAGATCTGGCTACCCAAGTTTGGGTGGACATGGGCACAGCCATCGACGATCGTATCACTACCCGAGCAGACACCCTCTGGGATGGGACGCACTTGTACGTAGTTTCGCATGTCTTTTCCGCTAGTGGTGGCGCACCCGCCCCTGCCGGGCAGCGCGGCGAATTGTATCGCTACAGTTACAACGCTGCGACCAAGTCCTATAGTCTGGATGCAGGTTTTCCTGTCGAAGTAACTCTCGGCAAATCGGAAACGCTCGTCTTAGCAAAAGATTCCGCCGCCCAATTGTGGGTGACCTATGTCGAGAGCTGGAGGGTAATGGTCAACCACAGCCTAAACGGCAACGACCTCTCCTGGGGGACGCCCTTCGTTCTCCCTGTTGGAACTCCGGCCATGGTTTCGAGTGACGACATTTCGTCCATCATCACCTATAACCAACACATCGGAGTGATGTGGAGCAATCAGAAAACGCCAATGACAGTGTATTTCGCGGTGCACCCGGCCAACTCCCCAGATACCGTCTGGAATCACGTCCGGACGTACACCCTTTCCAGCGACGACCACATGAACTTGAAATCCCTGGAGACGGACAACGCCGGCAATGTGTTCGCCGTGGTCAAGACCTCCAGAGCCGCCGATCTAATCGTATTGCTGGTCTGCAAGAACAACCTCAACCGCTGCAAGAATGAAAGTGACTGGTCTGCCTATTCGGTTTACCAGGGGAGTACTTACAACCCGACCCGACCCATCCTATTAATCGATATTACTAATCGCAACCTGTATATCTTCACCCGTAACCAGGACAACGCTGGAGACTCGGGCATATATTACAAAACCTCCAGCATGGATAACATTCAATTTTCGGCAGGGATCGGTACGCCCTTCATAAAGAGTTCAACCGATACAGGCATCAACGACCCCACTTCGACCAAGCAGAACCTGAACAGCACCACCGGGCTGGTGGTTCTAGCTAGCGATAAAGGGACAAAACGTTACCTGCATAATTATCTTAGCTTGGGTGGAGGCATTACTGCCCCAGTCATCACCTCTTTCAGTCCCTCCAGCGGGCCAGTGAGCACCGAAGTGATCCTGACCGGCAGCAACTTCACCGGAACCACCACCTTGGCCTTCAACGGAACACCAGCCGCGACCTTCACCATAGACTCCAACACCCAGCTGCGCGCCACCGTCCCCAGCGGCGCCACCACCGGCCTGATCTCCGTCACCAATCTCAGTGGCACTGGCTCATCCGCCACAGCCTTTACCGTCACCACTCCGCCCATCATCACCTCCTTCACTCCCTCCGGCGGGCCAGTGGGCACTCAAGTGACCCTGACTGGCAGCAACTTCACCGGCGCCAGCACCGTGGCCTTCAACGACACACCGACCGCAACCTTCACCGTCGACTCCGACACCCAGATGCGCGCCACCGTCCCTGGCGGCGCCACCGGCGGACCCATCTCTGTTACCACCCCCAGCGGCACCGGCTCCTCCGCCACTGCCTTCACCATTATCATCTTCGTTGGTCCGCCCTTCATCGCCAGCTTCTCTCCCTCTAGCGGGCCAGTGGGCACTGAGGTGACTCTGGCCGGCAGCAATTTCACCAGGACCAGTGCCGTGGCTTTCAACGGCATCCTAGCTGCAACCTTCACCGTCGACTCTGACACCCAACTGCGCGCCACCGTCCCAGGCGGCGCCACCGGCGGACCCATCGCCATCACCAACCCCTACGGCACCGGCTCCTCCGCCACGGCCTTCACCGTGACACTGCCGTCCGCCGCTGTCACCTACGAAGAGAACTGGACCGGCTTCGCCTCCAGCTCCTCCACCCTGTCCACAGCCACCAACCTGACCGCCGCTTCAGGTCACCTCTACCTGGCCGCCATCTCCACCCGCCCCAGGGTCTCCGTGGCCTCCCTCGCCGGCCTCGGCCTGTCCTGGACCCGCCTGGCTTCCCAGTGCGCTGGCCGCAACCAGACCGGCGTCGAAGTCTGGGCCGCCCAGGGCTCCCCCAGCGCCAGTGGCATCGTCACCGCTTCCCTGGCCGGCACCCCCACCAACTCCGTCATCTCCGTCTCGCGCTACTCCGGCGTCGCCGCCGTCAACCCGGTCGGCAACCTCCTTTCCGGCAATACCCTGGGCGTCAACGGCGCCTGCTCCGGCGGGGTCGACTCGGCCGCCTACTCCTTCAACCTTACCACCACCGTCCCCGGGGCGGTCGCCTTCGGGGCCGCTTCCATGCGCTTCAGGACCAATACCCCTGGGGCAGGCTATACCGAACGCTCCGAAATCCTGCAAGGCGCTGGGGGCGATGCGGTTTCCGTCGCCCTCGAAGACCGCTTGGTGGCCTCCGCCTCCACCCTGGCCGTCAACGGGACATTCTCCGGGGCCGTCGATTGGGCGGTCATCATTCTGGAGATCAAGCCATAATTTCCCAATGAGAATCCTCTATATCACCCCCTCTTTTCAGCACCCGCTGGTGCGCGGGAACACCCGTCATTACCACTTCCTTCGGGCGCTCTCTCAACGCCATGCGATCACCCTACTCACGCTGGCCAGGTCCAGGATTCCGGCTGAGGCGTACCAGGAGATAGATTCTTATACCGAAAGGCTCTACACTTTCAGCGCCAGTAGCGACTCCGGTTTGGCTGGTGGTGCCGGGTTAAACCCGCTGGTCGGAGACAACCAGCTCAGCCGGTTCTTACAGCTCAGGTCAGGCGTTCGGCAGATGAAACAAACCTTTACCCAGTTGGCGCGGCAAGGAGGCTATGATCTGCTGCTCTTTCACGGCAAGGACTGCTTTAGCGTGATCGAAGATTTCCAAGATTTCCCCATTGTGGTAGATTTTTGCGACGCCACCTCGATGCGGGTCAAGAGCAAGATGAGCTACGTGGGATCAGTCAAACGCCTCTTGCTCAGACTTCGTTACCGCCAAGTCCTGCAAATTGAAGAGAAGATCGTCCAAAAAACCCCTTACCTGGCTTTTATTTCCTCCCGTGATCGGCAAGCCATTCTAGGTCAAAATAACCGCGCGGAGGTGATTCCCAGTGGTATCGATTTCCAATACTGGCAACGCCAGACGCACAACCCCCAGCCAAACCGCCTAATTTTCACCGGCATCATGCGTTATGCCCCCAACGACGATGCGGCACTCTACCTGGTCGACAAGATCCTGCCTCGTCTGAAGAGTTCGTTTCCCGAGATTGAGGTTTTTATCGTCGGCCGCGATCCCTCCCCAGCTCTGCGGGAACGCGCCAGCCAGCATCCCGAAGTCACTGTCACAGGCTTTGTGGATGACATGCGCCCATACTACGAGCAGGCAGCAATATTTGTGGCCCCGCTGCGCTACGCCTCCGGGATGCAGAACAAGATTCAGGAAGCCCTGGCGATGGGCGTACCGATCGTGACCACCTCCATTACTGCGGCAGGTGTGTGTGTCGATGAGGCCGAGGAACCGCCCCTCTATGTAGCTGACGAACCCGGGGAATTTACCGAAAAAATTATTCGGTTGCTCAGCGATCAGGCAGAGCGAAACCGCCTGGCCGTACAAGGCCGGCGCTTCGCCGAGAAGCACTTCGATTGGGCGCGCAGCGCCAGGCAGTTGGAGCAGATGTGCCTGGACGCTTACCATGAAGCGAGGCGAAATGTTTAGTGTTGCCCTGGTTGGGCCCGATGGCGCTGGAAAGACTACGTTGTGCCGGCGGCTGGAAGAAAGCTTTCCAATTCCGGTTAAGTACATCTACATGGGTGTCAGCACCGAGGCCAGCAACGTCATGCTACCCACCACTCGCCTATTGCGTGGTCTCAAACGCAAGCTGGGCGTCAATACAGAGCAGGCTGGACCACCCGATTCAAAGCAGGCAAAGCCGCCTCCCCAGGGAGTATTGAAGCGCTTCACTTCTACTTTGAAATCAAGCCTGCGGCTGATCAACCAGCTGAGTGAGGAATGGTACCGCCAGTTCATGGCCTGGAATTATCAGCGCCGCGGCACCATCGTCGTGTTCGACCGCCATTTCTTTACCGACTACTATGCCTACGACATCCTGGCTGGGGTAACTCCAAAATCGCTCGCCCAGCGTATACACGGTTTCATGTTAACCCGCCTCTATCCAAAACCCGATCTGGTGGTTCACCTCGACGCCCCTGCGGCGGTGCTTTATGACCGTAAAAGTGAGGGGACTCTCGAAGCCCTCGAACACCGCCGCCAGGAATATTTTCAACTAAAGGACTCGTTCGACCATTTCGTGACCATCGACGCCAGCCAATCACAAGAGCAGGTGGTTCAGCAAGTGTTTGGGTTGATTTACGAGTTTTACCAGACTCGGTCTGGAAGCAAGATAAAGGTGCAGCGTGCCTAATTCTGAGTTCAGCAAGCCGCGCATATTAGTCACCGATGCGGGTCTGGGCAGTGCCATCACCATCATCCGCTCTTTGGGTCGGAAAGGCTGGCAGGTGATTGCAGCCGACTCCCAACCCCAGAGCCTGGGTTTTCGTTCTCGGTATGCCCACGAGCATGTGCTTTATCCCGCGCCAGAAACTGCACCAGCTGAGTTCGTCGCCGCGTTGCTCATGTTCGCTCAAGAAAACGAAATCGACCTGATCATCCCCGTCACCGATGCCAGCTTGCTGCCCTTATCTGAGGCTCGCCAGCGCTTCGCTGGCTTGTGCCAACTGGCATTGCCGGACGCACCTGCTCTGGAGATTGTCACCAACAAACTGAAAACGTTGGAACTTGCTCAACAGCTGGCTGTGCCCATCCCAAAGACCCACCTGGTACACACTGTCCAGGAAGCCTGCGAGCAAGCTCCTCGGCTTGGGTGGCCAATCGTGCTCAAGCCCCAGAATTCCCGTGTAATCAAGGAGAAAGCCGGAATCGAAGCTTTTACGGTTGTCTATGCGGAAGACCTCGGCCAGCTAGAGGAGCAGATGCACCGCTTCGCCGGGCGCTGCCCTGTGCTCTTACAACAATACTACCCCGGAACGGGCTTGGGTGTCGAGCTGCTCCTGTACCAGGGTCGTCCATTGGCTGCTTTCCAACATAAAAGGCTGCGCGAGATCCCAATCACCGGCGGCGCTAGCGCTTTTCGCGAAAGTGTAATCCTGGATCCAGAATTGTACGAGTATTCGGTCAGATTGCTCAAGGCTCTAGACTGGACCGGTCTGGCGATGGTCGAGTTCAAAGTCGGTGACGAGGGTCCTAAGTTGATGGAGATTAATGGGAGAGTCTGGGGTTCCCTGCCACTGGCGGTGCACAGTGGGATGGATTTCCCTGCTCGCCTGGTTGAACTGTATCTCAAAGGACCTCCCGCAAACGGTGTACCACCGGATTCAACCTATCTCCGCGGCTTACGGGCGCGCAATCTGGAGCTGGAAGTGCTATGGATCGCCTCCGTCTTGCGCGGCAAGCGTCGTTACCCGTTCTTAGAAATCCCAAAGCGTCGCCGGGGGGTAAAGGCCTTGCTGGAATTATTTCATCCGGCTTATAAATTCGACATCCTGTCTCTCGATGATCCTCGCCCTGGGCTGGCCGAAGTGCCTAAGATCGTGAGGAAACTCGGCAAAAAGCTGAAAGAAGAAGCTTAAGAAATTGTAAGTTGGGAGACTTAAGAACTATCGACAACTGTACCGGAAACTGGTATATTTGTCTTCTCGGAGGGTAATTGATCAAACAGGCATTTTCATCCGTCGCGCACAGCGCGGCTTTCTCGAAATTTGTCACCCTGCTCGAAGGAGCTTCGGTAAGGAACGATCACTTACTGCGCGTCCTGACTTACCACCGCGTCGATCGATCGGATGCAGATGCTTGGCTTGCCCCGGGGTTGATCAGCGCAACACCAGAGGCTTTCGAAGAACAATTAATCTATCTAAAGAACAACTATAACCCGGTGTCGATCGCCGATCTACTTGCCGCATACGAAAATCGACGCAGGCTCCCCTCCTGTTCGGTGATGGTTACCTTCGATGACGCTTATCGGAACTTTGCGGAGCATGCCTGGCCGATCTTGAAGCGACAAGGGGTCCCGGTGACCCTCTTCGTACCGACCGGCTTTCCGGATCGCCCTGAGCACACTTTTTGGTGGGACCGGCTCCATCAGGCATTGGCTAACATTGACGGCCAGGAGGTTGTCCCGACCCCATTGGGATCGCTGCCCATCGGCACCGCCATTCAGCGCGCTAAAACTTACAAACTGCTGCGCGACTATGTCAAGACCTTGCCGCATGAGACAGCCATGGCCTGGGTCGAGGATTTCTGCTGTCGGCTCAATCTCCCACCAGCCGAGAATCCCGTGTTGAGCTGGAACGCCTTGCGTCAACTCGCCCAAGAAGGGGTGGCTTTAGGTGCTCATACGCGTTCTCACCCCCTGTTGAATCGGATTCCCCTCTCCGAGGTAGAAGCGGAGGTCAGAGGGTCGTTGGAAGATCTCCAGCGGGAGATCGGTTCAGGCACGCCGATTTTTTCTTATCCCAGTGGAGGCTTCGACGAGCAAGTGATCCAGGTCGTGAAGGCCTGCGGGGTTGCTCTGGCCTTCACCACGGACAACGGGATCAACGACCTGAGAAAAATCGATTGGCTGCGCATCCGGCGGATTAACATCAGCCAACGCGCTCCCCTGGCGATCTTGCGGGCGCGTTTATTGCCGGTCTGGACTTATCTTAATGCAGAGGGGGTGGTATATCGATGAACCTCTTAAACCAACCCCTGGTGCGCTGGACAGCCCTAACCGTGGCTTTGATCAGCATCCTTGGCATGGCATGGTTCGCCAATACAATGAAGCGATCATCTATCCCGGTATTCGGAAGGATTAACCCGCCTCCATTCCTGGCCGCAATTCTGCCTGGGAACACTCCAATTCCCACCCGCAATCCGCTGGCGCTTTACAATTATTACCTGCCTAAGGTCCAAAAAACAGACATCACGCGCATGCGTCCTTATCTTGATACCAGCTTGTGGAATACTCCCATTGGGGAAACACCCAGTTACGATCCTCACTCAGCTGAAATGGTAGCCACCATCGGACTGGATTCGGATGGTCACATTTACTCCACAACAGACGAATACAGCTTTACCGTTTATTTCATTGACCAGACCACTCCCCGTTGGGACGTCCCTTGCACACGTTATAAATGTACAATCGTCACGCCTGAAAAAACCTTTAGAACGGAGATGCTTGCAGATGTGCCCATCCCGCCAGGGGCGCGGCCCGCTAGCGGCTCTGATGGATCTATGATCGTTATCGATAAGATTACTCTGGTCGAGTATAACCTATGGGGGGTCAAGCACAGCAGCAAAGGTTGGAAGGTAAGTAATGGCTCAGTGTACAACATCCTCTGGGATGGCGCGCCGGAGCAATACGGCTCTCGCGGTTCTGGGTTGCCTTACTTTGCTGGCTTGATCCGCCCGTGGGAAATCCGCCAGGGACACATCGATCATGTCATCAGCTTCGCTTACCCCTTCCCGGCCAGGGAGCGCTGTGTTTATCCTGCTTCGAAAACGGATGGCGACAGCGTCATGTCTTATGCCATCCCCGAAGGAGCCCACCTGCAACTCGACCCCTCGCTCACCGAGCAAGATTTTGATGACCTGGGCCTGGATCGAGCTGGGAAGATCATCGCCAGGGCTTTACAAAAATATGGCATGGTGCTGGTTGATGCTAGTGGCCGGTCCAAGATTCACGTCGAAAACCTGGCCGACAACCCCCTTGCCACTGACCAATGGTCAGACCCGGATCTGGGTTTGACCGATAATACCATCGCCAATATTCCCTACACTGCCTTCCGGATGCTCGCTCTACCGGAAACCTACTGGGACTCCAACCCCGATAGCCCAACTCACGGTAATTGCTACGCATATCCTTAGGAGACAGCACATGCAAACGACTTCTTTATTGTTACGAAAACCTTCGAACGGCCTCTATAGAATCTTTGTGGTTTTATTGTTAGTCGCCGGCAGCTTGCCAGGGATCGGCGTATCAACCGCTCGCGCTTCCACGCCGGTAACCGCCGGTTACCGAGATTTCTCTTATGGAACTACGGGCAACTCGGCTCCCACTGGAGAGAAACCAGAGAGCAAGCTGTGGTGGAACGACGGTTTTTGGTGGGGCAGCCTGTATAATGATGCTGCCCAGGCCTACCACATCTACCGCCTGGACCTGTCCACCCAGGCTTGGATCGATACCGGCGTCACGTTGGACGACCGTAATAACAGCCTAGCAGACGCGCTGTGGGATGGACAACACCTGTACATTGCCTCGCATGTCTTCACCACCAATGCCCAACCCACCACTTCTCCTTCCACTTGGGGAAGGTTGTACCGCTTTAGTTATAATCCCGCTACAAAAACCTACAGCCTTGACGCTGGCTTTCCAGTAACCGTAACCAAGGGCAAGTCAGAAGCCCTGGTCGTGGCCAAAGACTCCACCGGCAGGCTGTGGGTCACGTACGTCCAGAGCAGCAAGGTCATGGTCAACCACAGCCTGGCCAGCGAAACCGTCTGGGGGGAACCGTTCGTGCTGCCAGTTTCAGCCACCGCCGTTTCGGTCTCCAGTGATGATATCTCTTCCATGCTGGCCTTTCAATTTAACCAGATCGGAAACGTTGGAGTCATGTGGGGCAACCAGGTAACTTCCAAGGTTTACTTCGCTGTCCATAAAGACAGCGACGCGGACACCGTGTGGCAGACGCTGCAGACCGCCCTGCCCGGGCCGAATAACTGCACCGCTGGGGCCTGCGCGGACGATCATCTGAATATCAAATCCCTCCACACGGATGGCAGTGGCCGCGTGTTTGCTGTGATCAAGACCTCGCTTACCTCCCCCAATGCGCCCCTGGTCATGGTACTGGTGCGCGACCTCAGCGCGAATTGGTCGAACTATGTCTTTGGGCGCGTCAGCGACCATCATACTCGCCCGATTTTGCTCATCGATGAGCAGCAGAATCGCATGTATGTCTTTGCCACCTCTCCAGAGAGCAGCGGCACGATCTACTACAAGACTGCGGATATCAACAATATTTCATTTCCTCAAGGGCTCGGTGATCCGTTTATCAAGAGCGCGACTGACACGAAAATCAACAACGCCACCTCCACCAAGCAGAACGTCAACAGCACCACGGGGTTGGTAGTGCTCGCCAGTGACAGCCAGACGCGCTACTACCTGCACAATTACCTTAGCTTAGGCGGAGGTGGCACCATTCCCTCCATCACCGTCACGCCTACCTCAGGCCTGGTGACTACCGAATCTGGCGGACAGGCTGCCTTTACCGTAAATCTCACTACCCAGCCCACCGCCAACGTGAGCATCAGCCTGAGCACATCGGACAACACCGAAGGCACGGTCTCTCCAGTCTCTCTCACCTTCACTTCAGCCGACTGGGCTACTCCGCAGACCGTGACGGTCACCGGGGTGGATGACCCGGTCGTTGACGGCAACGTCGCCTACACCATCGTCACGGATCCCGCTTCCAGTTCCGACCCGAACTACAACACCCTCAACGCGGCCGATGTGTCCGTTACCAACAACGATAATGATGCCCCCGC
>Ga0209431_10000898_pt1 | contig 24911 bp, 29 predicted proteins | sample RifCSP13_3_FD_184021 | JGI IMG/M metagenome (GOLD analysis project Ga0209431, IMG submission 184021) | Soil microbial communities from Rifle, Colorado - Rifle CSP2_sed 13_3 (SPAdes) (version 2) | ecosystem: Environmental > Terrestrial > Deep subsurface > Rock core/Sediment | place: Rifle...
ACTTGATGTTCGTGGGGAAAGCCGACCGCAAAGCAGGCTTTAAATTAGATTTCCTAAAAAGGAGATAATTTGATTAAGAAATTCGATTACCTGGTCAACCGGCCCCGAGGCTTTTATCTTGACTGCAACGTTGGCAGAAGGAGTTGCCGTTGGTTCAGATGATGGTGATGGCGAGGGAGAAGGGCTTGCGTCTATATCGGATGTCGTCGAAGGTGAGGGGCTTGGTGATGGACTCGGGGATGATCCGGCAGGAAGCGTAACGCCTTCGATTTCGAATTTAAATCGTCCCTGTCCTGTGCCGATAACTTTAATTTCTTGAGCATATTTTGTGCCGTCTATGATTTTGCCTTCGACTTTGGCCATGCTGCCCACTTTTAGGATGCCTTTTTGTTTAAATTCTGAGATTTGGGAAGGGTCAACGACAATTGTCTGGCCAAGAATAGTAAATGAATTTCCGGATATCGAGCTTATTTCACCTCTGATTTCAAAACCCGAGCCGCCAACTTCAAGATTTCCGTTATCATCTTCATCGTCATCTTGGTCCTGCGATTCGATTTTAAGTTGAAATTTGGAAGAATTATCGTCTTTGTCTTTGTGGGCAAGAACGACTGCGGGGCTAAAAAGGGCGAATGCTGCAAAAAGAAGAATCAGGATTTTTTTCATCTTTTAAGTATTTAACGAAAACGGGTTTCATTCGTTACATATTACGGCTTAGGCCGTGGTAAAATCTGCTTTATGGCCAGAGAGGATGATTTTAGTGAAGTTTACCGGAAATATTCAGACAAAATATTCCGTTACCTTTACTGGCAAAGCAAGAACTTTCATCTTGCGGAGGATTTGACAAGTGAAGTGTTTACCAGAGCCTGGGAGTCCTGGGACAGTTTAAGGAAAGAATTTTTGCAAGCGTGGCTTTTTAGGGTTGCTCATAATCTTTTGGTTGACTGGTACCGTAAGAAAAAGGAAGTTCAGATTAATGAGCGGCACGAGGGATTTTACGATGAGAATTTACTTGAGAAACTGGGAAATGATGAGCAGGTTGACGGGTTATGGAAGGCCCTGAATAGTCTGCCCGAGAACTTAAAAAGGGTGGCGATTTTAAGGTTTGTCGAGGAGCTTTCTGCCAAAGAAGCGGCAGTGATTCTTAATGTGAGTGAGGTTAACGTGAGGGTTCTGCAGCATCGGGCCTTAGTTAAATTGAAGGAGGTTATGAATGATGCCAAATGACGATTTAGTGAAAGAACTTAAAATCAGAGGTTTATCTCAAACCGAGGCAGAGGAGTTGGGCGAGGCTGCCAAAAGCATCGGGCAAATCGGCAGGTTTACACGGTCAAATGAAGTCAAGGAGCAGTTTTTAATTAAGTTGCTGGGAACAAAAGAGAAGCAATCGTTTGTTTGGCCCCGTCTTTTTGCTCCGGCTATTGCTTTTGTTTTGATTCTTGCTGTTTTGGGCACAGGTTCTGTAGTTTTTGCTCAGAAAAGTCTGCCCGGAGATGTTCTTTATCCTGTGAAGCGGCTTTCGGAAAACGTAGCCGTTTCCCTAAATCCGGAGCTTGAGCAGGAGATTGTTGTCAGAAGAAGCCAGGAGGTTAAAGATTTAGTTGAGAAAAAAGAAGATTCGGAACTTGTTAAAAATACCCTTGATGATTTCTCAGAAGACAGTAAAGAGGCCAAAAGCAAAGGGCATGCAAACGGAAACCTTGAGGAAGGTGTGAGGAATCTTGAGGATGCCAGAGAAAGATCTTCCGAGGATGAAAGAAGACAGATCGACGAAACGTTAAAAAAACTTGAAGAGCAAAAAGATGAAGACGAGGGCAGCGTTCAAGGCACAAAATCCGAAGAGAAGGAAAAGGATAATGAGGGATCCAATAGAGGCTCAAATGGAAACAATGACCATGGCGAAGATTAGAAATTTACCTGATTTTTAGAAAATAGTAATTATTGTAACTTTCGATTATCTTTTCTTTTTTAACTTCAAACGGCAAATTGGATAGATTGGCTGTAATTATCCAAGTTTCAGGGTTATCTTTCAAAAACGGCAAAAGGCTTTGGGAATTTAAAATCCACCACTCATTTTCTTTGGGAGTTTTGTTTTCCAGAGTATAAATTTGCCTGCGGTCTGAATAGAAAAGGAACGAGGTAAAGTCCTGATCGTTGAGGATGATTTTTGCAGATTGTGGTATCAAATTTTTAGCATGAAGCCCAAGTTCAGCCCCGACTTTTGATCTGTCAGGATAAATGTTTTCGATTCTTTTGGCATTTAAGATTTGGGCAATTGTTAAAAGCGAGATTAAACAAATCGCCGCTTTTGGATACTTTTTGCAAAGTTCTCGGCCAAAATAGCCGATTACAAGGGAAATTAAGGCGAGGCCGGGGATAATGTACCAGTCTGATTTGTCGGACAAAAAATTAAGAAAAAATACAAAGATTGCCGCAAGCGAAAGAAAGGGGACAATGATATTTTTATCCAGTTTTTTGATACTTTTGAATTTCAAGGCGATGTAGGCAAAAGGAACAAAAAACCAAAAGCCGACGTCGCGCACTAAAAACCAAAAATATTCCAATGAAAAGTTTGCAAAAGGATCAGCAAGCCTTCCTTCGGACGGGTTTAAAATATACCAGTTTATAAACTGACTGCCGAATTTTAAAATTCCCAAAAAATACCACCACGAGGAAAATATTAAGATTGCAAATGCTATCAAAAATAAATTGCGGGGCAATTTTTTGTCTTTAAAAAACGCATAAGTAAAAATCAAAACAAGAGGGAAAAGGCCAATTCCCCAGCTTTTTATAAGAAATCCAAGGCCAATTAAAGCTCCTGTTGCGAATCCGAATATTTTTTTCTCTTCGCTAACTAAGTAAAAGTAGAATGATGCAAGGAAAAAACAAATCAAAAAGGCATCCAAATTGCCGTGGGCAAAGCGGACGGCAACCCCTCCAAATGTTAGAAATACTAAAGCTGAAATAAAGCCTGTTGTTTCGTCTTTTAACTTTTTGCCTATTTTAAAAATCAAGAAGGCGGCAAACACTGCTGCTGTTGCTGAGATAAACCTCGCCTGCCACTCGCCTGCACCAAAAATTTTAAAAACGGGTGTCGAGAGCCAGAAATATAAAGGCGCATTGTCAAAATAATAGCGGCCGTTCCAGAAAGGCATAAGAATCCCGTATTTTCCCGAGACCATATTTTTGATTATTTCCGCGTACCAGGCCTCGTCCCAGTTTCTTAGGGGGAAACTGGGAATTTTGGAAAAGAAAACGAAAACAGAAGATAGAAGGATTAATATTGCAGGACCCATGAGGATATTTTGAGTTTGATGTAAAAATTAATCAAGGTTTAGTTATTTTGCAGGATTATTATTTGTTAAACAATTTCCTTAATTCGACTTTTGCCCCTTCAAGCATCTTTTTTCTTTGGGGTTTTAGATTTTTGCCGGCACGGTTTATGTAAAAGTTAAGCATGCTCATTGCTGACATAAACGGGGTTGTCTTGCGTCTTGTACTTTGCTCTGCTGATTTTTTAAGGCTCAATGCGATTCTCTTAGGGTCACTCCAGGTAAAAACACTCTCCTCCAAATCCAGCGCAAAACTGCTTTTGGTAACTTTACCGGACCAATATTTATTTATTCGCGCCATCAGTTAATTTTACCAAGTGGTAAAATTAAAGCGGTGGCAAACTTAAAATTGGCTTTGGCATTTGGGTTTTTGGTTTGGTTCATTCCCTTTGCATTTGCATTTGCAATTTTTCCAATTCATGGAAGCGACAGAATATTTTTCGAGTCGATAATGCCGGTTGTGGGAGTTTTTTCGGCTGTCGTTTTTGCGGTTTTGTACGGCAGGCAGGTAGAAGGTATTGTTCTTGAGGAGTGGGTTAGGCTTGGAATTCTATGGCTGTTGATAAGCGTGGCTGTCGATCTTTTGATGTTTAGCTGGGGGCCGATGAAGATGTCTTTGATCGATTATTTCAAGGATATCGGCTTCACTTACCTTGCGATTCCGATTATTACCGCAGGTTTTGGTTATTTGAAGAGATAAAGCACAGGTTTTGAAATTGACATTTTCTTCTCACACCTTCTTAATTAATAAAGATGTATAAAAAAGGCTTTGCCCACATAGTTCCTCTTATTGTTATTGCGGTTGTTGTCGTTGGAGTTTTTAGTGCTTTATCAGTGCGCCGTGAACAGGTCCAAAAGGAGGCTGTCGGCAGAGTTCTTTCAAGTTCAGACGATAGTAATAAAGGAAGCTCTTCAGGGTCTTCAGGAAGTAGCGTCAAATCAGACGATGAGGACCAAGATAAGACTACTACTTCTGGTTCGTCAGGTTCCGGATCTTCAAACACTGTCAAAGTTGAATCAAGAAGCGGCCAGAGCAAAACGCAAATAGAATCAAATTCTAAAAAGACGGAAATTAAGACCGAATCCGAAGAAGGCAAATTTGAGACTAAAATAGAGAATGGCAAAGAGGAAACAAAAATCAGATCAGGTAATCTCAGAATAGAAATTAAAACTGAAAACGGCGTAAGCGTCCTTAAAGTTAAAAATGAAAACGATGAGGAGGTAGAACTTGAAGATGAAGAAGAAGACGAACTTTTAGAAGAGTTGGAAGATGAATTGGAAGAAGATGACATCGAGATTGCCACAGGCTCTGCGCAGGTTGGGTTTATTCAGAAGGGACACAAGGTCAGGACTAACTTTCCGCTTTCTGTAAACCCTGCGACTGGTGAGCTTTTTGTGACAACACCTGCAGGTGAAAAGGTTGTTGCTATTTTGCCTGATGTGGCTATTCAAAATATGATCAGGGCTGGAATTTTAACCCGAGTCGAAGAGGAACCGGAGCCGCAAGCATCCCCCAGCCCCGAAGGCACCTCCTCTGCCCAGCCTCCAGAAGGAACAACAGCCGCTTCGGTTGCCGGCGCAGGGATTGAGTTGACCCAAGAAAATAATGAGGCGGTTTATTTGATTTCGGGTGTTAAGGATGAAAAGTTTTTAGGACTGTTTCCTGCAGGAATAAAACTTAAGGCTGTTGTTGCCATTGATGACGGCAATCTTTTGGATATCAGGCAGGGATTTTTCTCAAGACTTCTGGATCTATTGTCGTTTTAATCTTACGAAAGCAAAACCCCGTCATTTGCCATTATTTAGCTTCTGTTAACCTCTGATAGTATAATCAGTCCAAAGTCTGATGGAAAATTCAGAAATACCAATTACCCCTACTGTTCATAAAGAAAAAATCGAAAGAGTTGTTGGTACTTTGGAAGTTACGGATATCACCCCCAAACCCGAAAATTTAAAAGACCGAGTACCGGTTCTGCTTATCCCCGGTTGGGCCGAGACTCCAAAAACTCACGATGACACTGTTAAAACAATAGCAAATGAGGGCAGGAGGATAATCACAATCAAAATTCCGCGAATAGGGGGAGTAAAGCCGGAAGGTGGTTATTCAGAAGCCGAATATACAAAGGCAAGAGCACTTGTCGATACATTAAATAAAAAAGGAATAAAAACAACAGACATTATTGCTCATTCCGAAGGGGCGCTTTCGGCAATAATTGCCGCGGAAATTTTTACGCAAGAAAGTCAGCCTCAAAGAATCAGAAATATTGTTTTTGTCGAGCCCGTCGGGTTAATCGGCAAAGATCATTTAAGAAATCTCATGGGGCGATGGGGAAAAATGGTGGCAAAAGACACCGGACGTTTTTTCAGGGGTTCACGTAAGAAAAATATGTCACGCGCATTTGCCGAGGCTATTAAATATGCCGCCAAAAATCCCATCAGGACTTTGGCAGAAGCCGGAGTAGTTTCCGCTTCGGATATATATAAATCTTTATCAGATTTGAAAAAGAACGGTATAGGAGTTTCCGTAATCCATGCGGTTGATGACACACTATTCCCTATGGAAAAAGTTCTGGAAATTGCAAAAGAGAAAGGCGGCATGGATACAATAGGCTTTTATTCTGTCAAGGGGGATCATCGAGAAATTTCCGTTCACCCGGAAAAATATGCTGTTCTTGCCGTTAATGCCCTGGAAGATATTGCGAAGAGATCTGAGCCTAAGCCTTAGCCGAAGTTATATAGTACTTATCCACTTTCTAAAATTGTCCGCGTAGGAATAATCCGGAGCGGGAGCAAGCGATTCATCGAGAAATCCGCCGATTGCTCTTGCCGCAAGAATGCATCTTAGCTTTTGGATATCTAAGCCCTTGTCACGCAGCAAATTTAAAATGTCACCTGCCAGCTTTTGGTTTTTTAATACGGAAAAAACCCTTTGGACAAAATAGCCGATGTCATAAAGCTCAACCCCGTTTTTTAGAGCGTGTTCGCCGTCGATTAACGCAAGTTGTCCGCTTTCAAGCTTAATTATGTGCCACGGCGTAAAATCTCCATGTTTCTGTTTTGCTTTTAAATACTCGGTGTTACCCTCAACGATTTTGTACAGTTCCTTAAGAGCATATTTATTCTGTATAGGGTAGGGAATATCCGTAAGCCATGATTTTGTTTTGTTTAAAAAAATTTCATGGTGACCACCTCTTTGGCCCCGATTTTTGACCTTAAGACTTTGAATCAGTTGTGAGAAGGCAATGACTTTTGGGAGGCTGGCGATAAAAGTCTGCGATATTTTTGACTTGACAGGTTCTTTTGCCAAAAATTCTCCTTCTAATTTATCGGTTATTAGATAAAATAGTTTATTTTTGTAAAATCCACAGTCGTAATTTTTAGGTACCCAATAGGTTGAACTTGGCCTTTGGATTTGGCTGTTAAATTCTTCATTCCAATTGTATTCATTTTTTGTAACCGCACCGATGCCTTCGGTTGTTGAAAGTTTAAGAAAAAGCTTCTTATCTGATTTTTCAAGTTCTCCAAGTACGTGCCGTGGGCCCTGCCATAATTTTTTGACTTTATATTTCCTGCTGGAGAATTTTTTTACGTCGTCTAGATTTAGATTTTCGCCTAGTCTGTAATCTAATATTTTTGTACCAACTTTGATTTTAAATGCACCCAAGTTTTTTCTCATAAACCATCTTCATTATAGACAAAACCCTATTTATGATATAATTTATAGGCTCGATTGGATCGTATGTGTAGTTAGAATTTTTCCTTTTAACTTCGTCAACTTTCCCATAAATCAGCAGAAAGGAGGAAGTAATGATAAAAAAACTGTTTGTTGGCAATCTTCCATATTCGGCAAAGCAGGACTCTTTAGAAGAGTTGTTCGGGCAAGCCGGCAAGGTTGAAAGCTGCAACATAATCACGGATAAATTTTCCGGCCAAAGCCGCGGTTTTGCTTTTGTTGAAATGGAAACTGAAGATGGAGCAAAAGCAGCGATTGAGAAATTTAATAATTACGAAATGGACGGACGCAAGCTGGTAGTTAATGAATCAAGACCAAAAGAAGACGGTGGCAGAAGAGATAATAACAGAGGTTCGTTTTCAAGGGATAGAGGCTAAGGAAATCTGCTTTTCCATTTTCGGATTTTGAAATTTGTCTTACGTAAGGAAACTTACGGTGATCTTTTTGTGGTTTTCAATGTAGCCGTTTTCAGCTTGTGAGATTTAACTTGGTTCACGGCGCAAGTATATCATCGGGTGAAATTTAATAAATAATTGGTATAATCGTTTAGCAGAATGACTAAGCGCTTAAAGAAAATTTTTGAAGAAAACAGAACATGGACGATTGCGGGGGTTATTGCCGCCGTTGGGGTGGTTCTAGTCTTGATTTTGTTCAAAGACGAAGTTGACCGCTTCACCTTTATTATGCCGATTTTCGCAGCCTTTATCGTTGTCGGAATTCTGACGTTGGCAGATGAGGAAGAGAAAGAGGAAAATAAGAGTTAAACCTTCTCAGTAACACGATACTCCAAATATTTTCCAAGCATAAGCCTCGTGTGGGCGTCGATTCCAGGCAGAGCCGTGAATAAAAAGGTGACTACCGGCATCATCACAAACTCAAACGGCATGATTATTTTCTTGAAAAGTGAAGCGTTGACATCCCTTTTTGGCCTTTGCCGAAAATCAATAAATAAAATTATTGCCAAAAATACCCAGGTGAAAGTTAAAATTCCGAAAGCCAGTCTTGGCAGATTCTGGCCCATGACGGTTTGGGCAAAAACCGGGTTCAAAAGAACAGGTATTGTGGCTCCCAAAGTTATCGCAAACCAGTTAACAGGCCAAAGAAAGTGATCCTCCAAAACTTTAAAAACCCTGATTGTCCTTCTCCAGAAAGGAATATGGGTGTGAGTCAGCCACTTTTTAATAAAGTAGGCGTCGTCGGAAACCCCCCATGCCCAGCGCCTTTCCTGTTCGTAAAAGTTGATTAGCGATTTAATGTAGGTAGTCGATTCGGCTGCGTCTGCGTACGCCGGCAAAAATATCGGTTCAACATCAACGCGGCCGTCGTTTTGAAAAAAGCTCTTGAAAAATATGCGGTAATCTTCCGGAATGACATCAACATCCCAGTAGCCGACCTGGTGGAGAAGCTTCATGGAAAGTGAATACATCGAATAGTTAACGAGCCTATCCGTTCTTGAGGTTTGGGCCGTCTGCCAGACAGATCCTAAGCTGTTCATTACACGAATGGGAGCCGGAACCCGCCAGATATTGGTGTAGAAAAGAATTACAGGCTGCCAGAATCTGAGGTATTTGTTTTCGTTGGTCAAAAATTTATAGGTGAGTGCGGAAAGATATTTTTCCGAAAGCACGCCGTCCGCGTCTTTTGAAGTGACGGTTATGTTGCCAATATCGATCTTTTGCCTATCAACCAAAAGCTTCTTGGTGTATTTGCCGGCATACGCCTCGTTTGATGATTTCCCTTTGACTTCATGGGCAATATCCGGATGGAATGTAAAAATAAGGTTTGCCCACTTTTTGCCGTATTTTTTGCGGATGGCCAACGCTTTTTCCTGCGCGGCTTTACCTTCCCGTTTTTCAAACGCCATGCAGACCGATATTTGCTTCAGGGGGAAATCCTGCTTTACCAATGAATCAAGGCCTCTTTCCAAAACGTGCAGAGGTTCTTTGTAGGTTGGAATAACAATTAAATGATGAACTTTTTTATAATCCGGCAGTCGCCTGACATCCGAAATCCAATCGTACTTCTGCGAGGCGTTAAGCTTGAGATGGGAAATAATAGCCGTAAATGCTAAAATTGCCGATTTGTAAAACCAAAAGATTATAAAAAGAATTACGTAATAGGCAACGTAATGGGGAATCCAGAAAGAGCCCCAGACCGGAAATAGGATTAAAGTCCACGAAAAAGTCCCCGGCAATATTTCCAGGAACCGATGGACTTGTTTGTCATATTTCTCAACAAACTTCTTAATCATATTCCGAACAATTTCTTCGCGTTATCCGCGCTTGCTCCAATAACCGTATTAATTGGCTGATTGCGGAGATGGGCTAGAAACTCGGCTATTATTTTAACATTTTTAGGTTCATTAGTCTTGCCGCGCAAAGGTTCGGGTGAAAGGAACGGCGAATCTGTTTCTATAAGCAGGCGCTCAAGCGGCATTTTTTTGGCAACTGCCTGAATTTCTTTGGCATTTTTGAATGTGACGATTCCGGAAAAGGAAATATAAAAGCCAAGGTCAAGAGCTTTTTGCGCGGTCTGCCAATTACCGGTAAAGGAGTGAAAAACGCCTGGAGGAGTCGGTAGTCCGTAGTCAGTAGTCAGTAGACTCAGTATTTCCTCCCATCCATTACGGCAGTGGATGACAATCGGCAGATTTTGTTCCGCGGCAAGGTTGATTTGTGTCTCGAAAAGTTCTTTTTGAAAGTTTTTCTCTTCGTCAGCCGTGTCCTGATGAAAATCAAGTCCGGCTTCCCCAATTCCAACCACTTTGTCTGATGAGACGGCGAGTTGTTTCAATATATCGATACATTGGTTCAGGGGCTGTTTTTCAAGTTCGGCCTTGGCGTCTTTTGGGTGAAGTCCGCATGTTGCGTAAATTTGCAGATCATCGGCTGAAAATTTTTCTGCAATCCCGATTGCTTTTTTGCTTGACGCAAGCGATGTACCAATGGTAATTATTTTTTCGACTCCGGCTTCTTTCGCGCGCTTGAGCAAATCCTCTAAATCATCAACATCTTCCAAATGGGCGTGAGTGTCAAAAAGCATCAAATCTCCCTCAAAACCTCGCGTAAATCGTAAATTTTAAAATCGGCCCGCGTTACAATGTGGGGAATTTCGAGCTGGATATACTGGTATGTCTTGGCCCCCAGCGAAATCCCCGCTTCGATCTCACCTTCCCTGTCACCAATGACAATAATGTTTTTGGTAGCAACTTTATTCTTTTTGGCAAAGCTTTTAATCACTTTTGTTTTTTCAGAAACGATATCAAATTCCTTATCAAGAGCATGCCTGTCAGTTCCGAAAATTTCGTCAAAATATTCCACAAGATCGACAATTTCCAAAAACCTGATTATGTGCGGCCTAGACGATGTTGAAACAACTATGTTTTTGTGGCCTGCGGCTTTTATTTTTCTTAAGACTTCATGGGCATAAGGAGCCGGCTTTACGTACTCTTCGATGTGTTTTCTGTTTTGCCTATCTCTGATTTGATTTCTGTACTCATAAAGTTCGTCGTGGGTAAGTTTTGGGAAAAAGTGCCTTAAATAATCCAAAATGCTTATCCCGAAAAGTTTTCTAACCTCAGCAAGCCCAATTGTTGTTTTATAGTTATTTTCGCGGGCAAGCTTTCTTAAAATCTCGGCAAAACCAACTTCGGTTCCGGTTTCCAGCGTTCCGTGGAAATCCCAGGCAAAAAGTTTGCTGTTTTTTGTCATATGCGGGGGAAGAGCGGATCCTGTGCCGTAACTTTTCCTGTGAACTGGTCGAGAATTTTTTGTGACGTTCGTGGCAAAAACGGCGAAAGGTTAAAGGCAATTTCGCGGATTTCCTGGGCAATCGGCGTGATTATTTTTTTCAGGGTTAGACCCGCAAGCTCCCAGGGTTTTTCTTCATTGATTTTCTTATCAAGAGATGCAATTTCTTCCCAAAGCGAAATCAAAGCCCTGTCAAACCTAAAGTTTTTGAGTTCATCTGCAACATTTGCCTTAAACTTAAAATTTTTCTTTGGCGGCAGATTCAGTTTTGTATCGGCACAAAGTCTGGCAACGCGGGCAACCAAATTCCCCAAGCCGTTTGCCAATTCGCCGTTGTAAAGCTCTTTGAATCGTGAAATCGAAAAATCGCCGTCTCCCCAGGCCGGAATTTCGCGAAGCAAATAATAGCGGACTGCTTCCAGTCCGAATTTTTCAACCAAATCAAACGGGTCAATGACGTTTCCTAAAGTCTTTGAGATTTTTTGCCCTTCGACCGTGATATAGCCATGGACGAATTCCACCTTTGGCAGGGGGATACCTGCCGACTTAAGCATCGCTGGCCAATAGACTGCGTGAAAGCGGATGATGCCTTTGCCGATAACATGCAGACGGTTTGGGTTTTCAGCCCAGTACTTTTTGAAGAGTTTTCCGTCGGCCCCGAATCCAAGCGCCGTCAGATACGTTGTCAGCGCATCGAACCAGACATACATCACCTGTGAATCGTCGCCGGGTACAGGTACGCCCCAACCGCGAGCGCGCTCAACCGAACGGGAAATAGAAAAATCCTCAAGGCCCTGAGAAATGAAAGAAAGGACCTCGTTTTTTCTTGTCTGGGGAACAATTTTAAGTTGGTCGGATTCGACTAGTTTTCCTAAAAAATCCGCGTAATTTGAAAGCCTAAAAAAGTAATTTTCTTCCTCAACTTCCTCGATATTTGTGTGGCCGTCCGGGCAAACCCCGCCCTTGACCTCATCTGCCGTATAAAAAACCTCGCAGCCAACGCAATAAAGCCCGCGGTACTTTTTTTTGTAAATATCTTCTTTTTTACACTGCAACCAGAGTTTTTGGGAACCGGCAATGTGGTACCTTGCGCTGGTTCTGTTAAAAACATCCCAGCTGATGTTTAAAGTATCTTTCAGATTCTCAAACTCTTTGGCGTATCTGTCGACCAGTTTTTGAATAGGCACATTTTCTGCCTCCGCCGCCTGCACGTTTTTTAAGGAATTTTCGTCGGCGCCTGCCGCATAAAATACGTCATAGCCCAAAAGTTTGTAAAACCGCACCAGACAATCCGTCTGCACGTATTCCAGCGCATGGCCAACGTGCGGCGCGGCGTTGACATAAGGAATGGCGTTGGTGATGTATATTCTCTTCACGAGCAATATTTTCGCACCAAGTTGTGCCGCTTGGCAAAAGATGAAATGATGAAGGTATGAGGAGAGGCTATTTTACCCCGCCGGTTTTAATAATTTTGGCAATTATTATCTTTGCCGTAGCCATCTTAATCGCAATCAACACCGATCTTGTAAAACGTATCAAAAAAGAACCATCATCAATTTCGTCTCCATCACCAACAACTCAACAATCAACCCAGACACAAGACGAAACAGATAGACCCCCAACTTTATACCCAGGGAGGATTACGATGACAGCTGACAAGAAAATTTATACCCACGACGGATACAGCTTCTCATTTCAATTCCCTAAAGAATGGGTTGTAGTATCGGATTCTTTACCTGAGTCACCTACTGAAAGAGGAGGATATGGCGGAACACTAGAAATTGGTGACATTTCAACAACAGAAAAGCCTAGTTTAGCAGTTCGGGTGGATACTGCTTATGGTATAGCAGAGGCAGATATTGAATACACGCTGTCTCCCACAAGCGACGGAGGTTGGGAAGTAACAGGTCGCAAGTTGGTACCTCCGAGAAATTCGCCGGTAGAAGTTGAACCGCCACATCAAAACGACGGTATAATTATAATTAGAGCGGTAAGAACGGTAGAATCTCACCAGTACTGGATCGATTTTTCATTTACGGAGGGTGGGAAAGATTACGAACCAGTGTTCAAGGAAATCCTCTCCACCTTTCAGTTCATAGATTGATCAGCTTCTTAACTATCAAACTCCTTGATTAACTTCTTTACAATTAACGTACATTTTTCGTTACAAAAAACTTGACATTTTTTTGTACGTATTTCATAATTACAACTATATGAATGCAAATATCGTGCCAATAACAAAAGCCCGAAGCAATTTAAGCAGTCTGACCCAAAAGGTTAAGGGAGAAAAGTATGTTGTACTTACAAAAGGGGGTAGCCCCCGTGCCGCCCTTGTCGATATTAAGTATCTCACGAAACTGGAAGACGAAGTTAAAAAAATTTACGGCAAAACGTTTATTGACCCTTCTCTTTTGCCCCTAACCCGGCAATTTAGCAAAAAGGAGATTGAAAAGTGGCGCCAAGAAGATAAACTGACATGAAGTCGGTTTTTATCGACTCCAGCGTCTTATTTACTGCCACAAATTCCCCAACCGGCGGTTCAGCAAAGCTATTTACACTTGCAAACATTAAACTCCAAGTTTCACCGTTAGTTTTGACAGAAACGGAAAGAAACGTCAGAAGTAAATTGCATTCTTATCAACTGCAGCGTTTTTTTAAATTGGTAGAAAAAACCCAAATCTTAAATCAAAAACCGGATCCAGACTTAATCATAAAAGCAAAAAAGGTTATCGCAGAAAAAGACGCGGTTATTTTAGCTGAAGCAAAACAGGCAAAGTGCGATTTTTTAGTAACTTTGGATAAAAAAGATTTTTTGAATGAAAAGGTGGCAATATTCTTAAAACCTTCTATTGCTTTAACACCAAAAGATCTTATCGGGTTACTTCAACCGTCTTTTTGATTCTTTCTACAAAAAGTGAAATGATGGAGGTATGAGAGGTATGCGCAGAGGCTATTTTACCCCGCCGGTTTTGATTATTCTGGCCATTATTATCTTTGCCGTAGCCATCTTAATCGCCATCAACACCGACCTTGTAAAACGCAGTCAAAAAGAACCAACTCCAACTCCAGTTTCATCGCCAATAGTTCAGATATCCATATCTGAATCAAGCGAAACTGCAAACTGGAAGACTTATATTAATTCAACTCATGAATTCTCGATTAAATACCCGGAAGAATTGATGATTAAAGAACGTATAAATGGTGATGTTGAATTCTATGATGAGGAGGATTTGTCGAATTTAGAAAAAGGACGAACCCCAAGCCTGTTTAATACGATGGATATTAACACGAGAGAGTTAGTGCCCACAGCTGAAAATAAGAACATTGAAAAAGTAAAAATAAATAATGCAGATGGGATAGTTTGGAAAGTAAATGAAGTAAACGGAACGAATCTCCCTATTTATTATTTGTTATCTAAGAACCGAACATATAATTTGGGATTAAGTTCGGGGAGTGCTATTTCGCCGAACTTATATGCGGAGGACGTCTTTAATAAGAAAAAAGAGATTTATTACCTTATGGTATCTACCTTCAGATTTCTAGATTAATTGTCAGCCTGGAACAGGGGAAGGCGACGGGCCGGGTTGGGGACAAGAAACACAGAAATCTTTCTTGGAGTAAGGATCCTGAATTACCACCTCTTCTTTTTCGACGGCATTTGGTGCACCCGGTTCAACTACCTGACCGTTTGTGACATCAATCCAGACCTTGGCTTTTTTGAAAGTGTCTTCTTTAGGTTCGGTGCCTGCCAAAAAATACTCAAAACGCTCCGCACAGCCTTCGTTTTTAGTCCCTCCGGTTAAAGTACAAACTTCCCTTGAAGTTACCCCGGAAGGCACTTTGAATGTTTCATTAACTTTATCATTCAAAAGGTAAGTCATAATCTCGTTCCAAATTGGCGTTGCGCCGGTTATGCCTGAGGCAATCTGCGGATTCATCGGAGTGTTATCGTTATTGCCGACCCAGGTAGAAACGACATAGCTTGGCGTATAGCCGAATGTCCAGTTATCGCGTTTGTCATCGGTCGTGCCGGTTTTGACGGCCACGGTTTTGCCGTCAATTTTCAGAAAGCTGTTTGCACCAAAAGCTGCCGACCTTGCGCCGTTATCGGAAAGAATCGACGAGATTAAAAAGGCAACCTCAACAGGCAGAACTCTTTCTGCGGGTCTTTCTTTATACTCTTCCAAAACCCGTCCTTGGGAATCTTCCACTTTCAAAATTGGTGTAAAGTCAACTTTTTCGCCGCCTGTAGCAAAGATAGCAAACGCATTGGCAAGCTCGGTCATCTTCACTTCACCGCCTCCTAAAGTTAAAGAAAGACCGTAGCGTGATTCGTCTTGGAAAGTGGTAATTCCCATTTTGCGTGCCATATTAATCATTTCTCCCACCCCGTTTAGAGCCAGAACTTTGACGGCTGGAATATTGTATGAATTGGCAAGAGCAAATCTTACCTGCACCGGGCCGTGGTATCGGCCGTCGTAGTTAACCGGCCTGTAAGGGACGGGGCCGCCAGAAAAAGTCGTAGCAACATCTATGATCACTGTTGCGGGCGTAATTAATTTTTTGTTCAAAGCCGTTGCGTAATTTATGGGTTTGATGGCAGAACCCGGCTGCCTTAGGGCAACTGTTACATTAACATTGCCGTCGTGCTCGACATCAAAAAAATCGCGTGAGCCAACCATGGCCAAAATCTCACCGGTTTTGGGTTTGGCCACAAGCGCCGCGCCGTTTGTGGCACGGTATCTTTCCAGCTCCTCGACATTTTCGCGAACAATCGTTTGGGCTTTTTCCTGAATGTCCAAATCCAAAGTCGTGGTGACTTTTAATCCGGCTTTGTCAACTACCGCCTCGCCGTATTTCTGCGCCAGATATTCGCGCACATACATCACAAAATGCGGTGCCTTGATATCAATGGTGTTTGTTCTGTAGGTAAGTTTTTGGGAAACTGCCTCATCGGCCTGCTCTTTTTCGATATAGCCGTCTTCAACCATTCTCCGAAGAACCTGTTTCTGCCTGTCTTTTGCTCTTTGCGCATCCTGCCCAAAGGGTGAATAATAAGTCGGAGCAGCAGGCAGTCCCGCAAGCATCGCCGCCTCTGCCAAAGTAAGATCGGTAACGCTTTTGCCGAAATACTGTTCTGCCGCCGCGGCAACTCCCCAGGCAGTACCGCCGTATGGAACCTGATTCATGTACATTTCCAAAATCCTGTCTTTGTCAAAGGCCATTTCGACCCTGAATGCCAGGTAAAGTTCTTTGATTTTTCGGTCAATGGTGCGCTCCGGCGTCAGAAAAGCGCTTTTTACCAATTGCTGGGTAATGGTTGAGCCGCCCTGCAGACTGCCTTCAAACAGGGTTTTTCGGGCCGCTCTGGCAATTCCGTAAATGTCAAAGCCTTTGTGCTTGTAAAAATCCTTATCCTCGATGGCGATCGTGGCGTGTTTTAAGTTTTCGGGAATCTCGGAAAGCGGCACCACTGTCCGGTTTTGGTCGTTGTAGATGTTGAAAAGCAGCTTGCCGTTTCTGTCATAAATTTTAGTAGTTTGCGCAAGGTCACGGGTTTCCAGCTGTTTCGGGCTGGGAAGATCCTTTGTTGCAAACCAGACGCCGAAAATCAGAAGAACAATGGTCAAAAGGCCGATTTTAAAGCTTCTGTCCTGGCTGATCACAGGATGAGCAAAGATTGCCTTTATCCTGCGGCCGAATGATAAAATTCTTTTCTTTTTATCCAAATTTAACCAGGCAATCAAAAGATAGATGCTTCTTAGAATATTTCTGATAATCCAGACTGTGATATCGCCAAAAAAAGTAATTAGCCTTATAAACCACGTCAGAAAACCGATTATTGCCGAAAATATGGTTGTTGCCAGTTTGGAAAGAGGGTTGGAACGCTTGCCCATACGGGCACATTTTATCGTAAAAATTCGGAGTTTGACAGTGGCAACAAGGCCGTTTTTAACTTGATTTGGGACTGGTATAATAGCAGATATTATGGCAGAGGAAAAAGAAAAGAGGGGTCCTATCGAAAAAGGGGAAAAAGGCTGGCCCATAAATCCGCTGGGGGTTTTTGCGCTGGTTGTTTTTTTGCTTATTGTGGTTCTTTTGATTGCAAGACCCTTGTTTGTCCAAAAAACGACTTCCGTCGCCCCCGAGCAAGGTAACGCACCGGGAGGCAGGATTTTGGCACCGGTAGCAGGCGAGATTGTAAAGGGCAATTCGCTTAAATTAAACCTGGATGTGGATAGTGCGGGGGAAGCGGATAAGGTTCAGTTTTGGGCAAAGACCTATGCAGACGGCAAGTGGCAGATGATCGATGAGGTTAAAACAGCTCCTTTTATACTTGATTGGCAAATTCCCGCAGAATTTCAAAACAAAGCAATAGCCATAACAACCCATATCTATCAAAAAGACGGTAGTATCATAAAAGACCCTGGAGGCTGGAGAGAAGGGATCATCATTTTGTCCCCTTGACTCTTGATTCCCGACTCTTGATTCTTTTTCCTAAATAACTATAAACAGCAAAAAGGGCGATTGAGATGATTGCCAGGGAAACGTTAAAGAGGCTAACAAGATCAAAAATTGCCAAAGTTGCTGCAATTGCAACAAAAAGTGCCACGAAAAAAGCCATCTTGAAAGAGGTGAAGATGTACCAGTTTACGTCATAGCGCTTGTAAAACCTGGTCCTTAAAAAATAAATAATAAGTCCCAAGAAGCCAAAAACAGTTACAAAAAGTAAAAACACAAATAAGGCAAAAATCCAAAGAGGCGCAGTTTCGGGATCAACTTCAGTTACAATCCAAGAAAGTCCGAATAGCGAAAATACTGATATCAAAAAGATAATCGGCAGACGGTACATAATTCCATTCTAGAATTCCAATTTCCAATTGCCAAACTCCAATTTTGTAATTTGGATTTTTCAGGGTTGTGATAAAATCCTGTCGTGGATTCTCAAACGACACTGATTCTTATTGTAGGACTAGTTATTGTCTCTTTTGCCATCATCTATTTTCAGATCAAAAAGCTTGTTGATTCCAAGTCACAAGACGAAACTACGAAACTTCTAACGCAATTGGTTTCCGACATGCGCGGATCGATGGACAATACCACTGATTCAATGGTCCGCCAAACAAAGGCAATTAATGAAAGGTTAGACCGCGCGGCCCAGGTAATCTCCGGCGTCTCAAAATCAGTCGGTGAAATGACCGAAATTGGCCGAAGCATGCGCGAGCTTCAGGAATTCTTGCGCTCTCCCAAAATGCGCGGCCAAATAGGAGAAGCGATTTTGAAAGACCTGTTGGGTCAAACCCTGCCAAAGCAAAATTTTCATCTGCAGTATGCCTTCAAGGGCGGTGAAATTGTCGATGCGGCACTAAAGCTTGAGCAGGGGATTATCCCAATCGACGCTAAATTCCCGATGGAAAATTTCCGAAAAATGGCCAAAAGCAAGGACGAAAAAGAAACTAATGATGCGCGCAAGGCATTCGTTGCAGACGTTAAAAAGCATATAGACGCGATATCAACAAAATACATTCGTCCTGCCGAAGGCACCCTCGATTTTGCCTTGATGTATATTCCCTCGGAGCCGATTTATTACGAAATTTTAACCAACAGTCCCGACCTTGATGATTACGCATACCAAAAAAGAGTACGGCCTGTTTCGCCAAACACACTTTATGCATATCTTCGGGCAATAATCATGAGCCTTGAGGGCTCCAAAATCGAAAAGCACGCAGGCCAGATTTTGGCAGCACTTCGCGAAATCGGCGCAGAAACCGAAAAATTCGGAACATCTCTGGGAGTTTTGACCAAACACATCAAAAACGCCGCCGCATCCAGCGACGACGTCAACTCCCGCTTTTCGCGTCTTTCCTCCAAAATCTCCACGGTCCAATCAATCGAGGGAAAATCCGCCAAGACAATCAAGGCAAAATAATTTTCTTGACAGTAATATCTTATAGTCACTAGAATACCCCTTGTTATGTCTGCAGAATATAAAGTCTATATTCCACCCGAATTTGAAGAGGCGTTTAAAGAATTTGTTGACAAAATTGATGGAAGCAAGATAGTTAATTTAGAGGATTCCAAAGTTGATATTGAACAATTAGGGGCTAAAGTTAGGACCTGTCTTGGGCAGATTCCAAGAGATACAGACCCGGGAGATTTAATTTATTATAGAGATATTAGAAGTCGAAATAAACCTGCAGAAGGTACACCGCTACCTTGGTTTAGAATGATGATGGAGCTAAAATCCTCAGAGAAAGGTCTTGTAACAAGAGCGTTTGATGTTATTACGCAAGCAAATTATAGTTTGGAAGAAGCAAAAAATGTTGATTGGGAATTTGACCTTCCCCATTTCCCACGCCGTTATGTGAGATTTGGAAAGCGTACTCGAGCTCTTTTGACAGCAATCTTTTCTAGCTAAACACCACTCACTTCTTTTTGCGAATCTTTGTAATCAAATTTCCCGACTAATATAATTAGGAAAGACTTATGTTTGGTGAAACGGCTGCCCATATTAATCAGAGAAAGAGAATTCACCAAAAGCACCAGCCATTTCCTCATCCGGATCCCAAAGTTCGCCTCTTGGATAATGTTGTGTCTGTTGTTTCTTTGGTTTTACCCCTAACTGCAATTCCTCAATTATTAAAAATTTGGCAGACGCAAGACGCAAGCGGAATATCGATTTTAACATGGTTTTTGTGGCTAATTCTTGGTTTTCCGATGCTTGCCTACGGCATTGTCCATAAAACAAAGCCTTTCACTATCATGTATGCGCTTTGGACCATTATTGAAATCGCCGTAATTTTAAGTGCATTAAAATTCAGCTGAACGTTCAGGCTCGGGAAGTTTAAAGAAGACTCTGGAGTTTTTCGATAAGTTGTTGAAGGCTGGCGATAAGGTCTTCTATTACACCAGTCTCCACATTAACGGTTGTTGTAGGTGAAGGACTAGGGGATACCTCTGGTGATGGAGAAACTTCAGGGGAAGGAGACACCTCTGGGCTGTGAGACACTACCGGACTGGGGTTTACTGAAGGGCTTGGTGAAACACTCGGGGAAGGCGATGTCTCATTTTCGTCCTCGTCTTCATCTTCATCTTCAATATCCTCGTCATCATCAATATCATCTTCATCATCAAACTTTTTGCCGATGTCGGATTGCGCAGCAGCCGAGACTACAGCGCCCCCCGGATGTTCGTGGGCGACACAGGAAACAAATTGTCCGTGATTTTTCCACTCGTCATCAGGATCACAGTCGCTGCCGTTCCCGTTTTGGGCCAATACAGGTGTAATTGTCAGGACAAAAAGCAAAGTTATAAGAGGTAGTAATTTTTTCATTGTTGAAGAGTAAAACGGACAATTCATAAAAACGTTACAGATCGCATGATAAAATTACGGCGTGTCCGATATCCTCAAAGACCTTAATCCCGAGCAGAAACAGGCTGTAACGACAACAGAAGGGCCGCTTTTGATAATGGCCGGCGCAGGAACCGGCAAGACTACGGTAATTGCAAGAAGAATCGCCTATATTATCGAAAAAAAGTTAGCCAAGCCTGCCGAAATTCTGGCTCTTACCTTCACCGACAAAGCCGCGCAGGAAATGGAGGAGAGGGTCGATATTTTGGTGCCTTACGGTTACATCGACACCCAAATTTCCACCTTCCATGCTTTTGGCGACCAGGTGCTTCGTGATTATGCCCTGGAGATTGGTCTTTCGCCGGATTTTCGGATTCTAACCCGTCCGGAACAAATCCTGTTTTTTCAGCAGAACCTTTTTGCGTTTGATCTAAAATATTTCCGGCCCCTTTCCAATCCTTACAAATTCATAGACGCTATCCTTACTTTAATTTCACGAGCCAAAGACGAAGATGTGACCCCGAGCCAATATTTGTCGTATGCCCAAAAATTAAAAGGGGATCGCGATGAGAAAAACCGGCAAGAAGAGCTAGCTCAAGCCTTTGAAAAATACGAAAAGTTAAAAACCGAGGCAGGACTCTTGGATTTTGGGGACCAGGTTGTCAAAACCCTTGATCTTTTAAGGAATCGTCCTAAGATTCTTGCCGGCTACCAAGACAAGTTCAAATATATTTTGGTTGACGAGTATCAGGATACCAATTATGCCCAAAACGAACTGGTCAAATTATTGGCCAAAAGTCGCAAAAACATCTGTGTTGTCGGCGATGACGACCAGGCCATTTACAAATTTCGGGGGGCTGCCATTTCCAACATTTTGGAGTTTAAGAAAAACTATCCTAAGGCTAAACAAGTGGTATTGACCCAAAACTTCCGTTCGACTCAGGCGATATTGGACAGCGCCTATAAGCTGATTTCCCACAATAACCCAGACCGCTTGGAAATCAGAAATAAAATCACCAAAAAGTTAAAAAGTGAAAAGGGCCAAAAAGGCTCGCCCCCGAAGCTTTTATTTGGTGCGACTTTATCTGAAGAAACCGATCTGGTTACGGCGGAAATCGAAAGCCTTCATAAAGATTCCGGTTTGAAATTTTCGGATATCGCAATTCTGGTGCGCGCCAATTCATCCGCCGAGCAGTTTATCCAGTCACTTCATGCCAAAGGAATTCCATTCCAGTTTATCGGAGCATTCGGTCTTTATGACAGGCCCGAGGTTAAAATGCTCATAAGTTTTTTAAAGGCCCTTTCTACATTTTCCGACGATCTTAATCTTTACTATCTGGCAACTTCCAAACTCTACCAGGTTTTGCCCGAGGACATGATTAAAATCAATGACCTTGCCAAAAGGAGAACAAAATCTCTTTATGAAATCGTCAAAAACAGCCTTGATGAAGTGCAAATTTTACAAAAATCCAAAAAAGCCTTGGAGAAAATGCTTGCAGATATTTCCCGTTTTATAAATTTTTCGCAAAAAGAAGAAGTCGGCAAAGTTCTCTATCAGTATTTGCAGGACAGTGGTTATCTTAAAAAACTGGTTTTGGAAAACTCTGCAGCAGCTCAGGAGGAGGTTGCCAATATCGCCAGGTTTTTCGAACGGATTTCCGAATTTGGAAAAATTGCCCAGCTTGAATCTGTTCAGAATTTTTCAAATTTTCTGGAAGTGATGCGCGCCTCCGGCGAAAACCCCGCAACTGCCCAAATCGATCCGGATCTGGATGCTGTCAACGTATTAACCGTCCACTCGGCCAAAGGTTTGGAATTTAAAGCTGTTTTTTTGGTCAATTTGGTTTCCGACCGTTTTCCGGTGCGCGACCGCTCTGAACCGATTCCTTTACCAGACAAATTAATTAAAGAAACTCTGCCGGTTGGCGACTTTCACCTTCAGGAAGAAAGACGGCTTTTTTATGTGGGTTTGACGCGTGCCAAAGAATACCTTTATTTGACATATGCGCGTGACTACGGCGGCAAACGGACCAGAAAAGTCTCCCCGTTTGTTTTGGAAACTCTTGATATTGCCCAGGTTGAAGGTATGCCTGTCAAATCTTCAAGTCTGGAGAAAATCGAAAGATTCAGACCCAGAGAGAAAGGCCAGCTTATTTTTGATTTTGGAAAACAGAAGGTTATCACAGAAGACAGAATTCTGGACCTATCCCGAGTTCAAATCGAGAGCTATCTTTCCTGCGCTTTGCAGTATTGGTACGGCTACATTTCCAAACTGCAGGTGCCCCGGGGCTACAGTTTGATTTACGGAATTGCGCTTCATAAGGCGGTTGAGGAATTTTATAAATATAAAATCCGCGGCGAGACGCCGCAACTTGACCAGATTATCCAAGTTCTCGAAAACTCCTGGGTTGCCGAAGGTTTTTTGACAGCCGAGCACGAACGCCAGCTTCTTTTAAATGCCAGGCGGGTGATTGGCGATTTTTACAGGCGGGAAAAGGACAAAAAGCTCAAAGGAGTCGAAGTCGAAAAATCTTTCCGATTTGTCGAAGACCGAGTCATTGTTAGGGGGCGTATTGATTATCTTGAAACAAACGGCAAAGTGACAATTCTGGATTTTAAGTCAACGCAGGATATTGACGAGGAAAAGGGAATTGACCGCGTCAAGCAGTCAATCCAGCTTAAGATTTATGCTTTGGCCTATCAAAAAATGACAGGCAAATTGCCGGACGAAGTCGGTCTTTATTTTCTTGACAACGGACTTATTTCAACAATAAAACCGGAGCAGAAATTTGCCGATGATGCCCTAAATGCCATTAAGGTAACTGCGGCAGGCATCCGCGCCGCAAACTTTAAAGCCAACCCCAAAGAAGGCGCTTTCACCTGCAAATACTGTTCCTACAACCGCATTTGCCCGCATTCGCTTGTTTAACATATACACTCTTGCCAAAATTTTTTGACTGATCCATAATCAACTTATGACAGAAGGTGGAGAAGGTCCGTCAATACCAGCGGGAGATCAGCAAGTGTCAGCAGAACGAGTTGATCAAGGTCAAAGCGGCGTCTCTCCAGAGGTATCAGCCACGCATGAGAGTATTACTCATGTTGCACAAGAGGTAACTCCTCAAAAACAGAATCTCGTTAAAAGACTGACCGGAGGTTTGCATCAAATACTTGATGCGATGGCAAACTTGGGGGCTCTTGCCGGAAAAGCAGGTTTTAACTCACGGCCACTGAATCCTACTGACGCTGATGCGAAATTTGACCTAGACTCAAAATTACGACAGGAGATTTCTGGTTCCGCAAGTAAGCCTCATCAGCCCTAAATGCTCCTTTTGCTCTCAATAATCCTTCTTACCATAGTTTTTGCCGGTCTGCTTTTCGTAATTATTCTTTTTATGTTTTTGCTGTTTGATGCCTTTTTGGATCTGCCGTATGTGGCAACCCACAGGCGCAAGATTGAGATAATTATGAAATTTGCTCAGGTTAAAAAGGGTGAAACAATTGTGGATTTGGGCTCCGGCGACGGCAGATTGCTTTTTGCCTGTGCCAAAAAAGGGGCAAGGGCAATCGGTTATGAAATCAACCCTCTTTTAATTTTTCTAACCCTGCTTCATGCAAAATTAAAGGGACTTTCGGACAACATCGTGGTTATCCGTAAAAATTTATGGAAGGCGGATTTAGAGGTAGCCGATGTTATTTTTGTCTATGCCAAAAGAAAAACCATGCCAAAATTCGAGGACTTTGTCTATACTAATGCCAAATCCGGCACACGCATCGTCGTCAACACAAATCCTTTCCCCAACAAAAAGCCTATCAAAGAAGAGGACAAAATTTTCCTTTACAAAGTTTAAAAAGTAGCTGTAAAGTCGTAAATGATCGAAACTATTGAAAGAGCAACATAGTAAGAAACAACATATTGCAATATTAAAATTACGAGCAGGAAAGACTTCTCGATAATATTTAAACCTGAAATCTTTTTTGCTTTATTCCTTAAAATAATTCCGCTTATAAAACCAACCACAACTAAAACAATTGCCGCTATAATCACAACTATGGTTTGAGTATTTACAATCGAATACTCATTTCCAAAGGCAGATGCTACATTTAATAATGGTAGCAATGAAGTGAATAAAAGGAGGATAGTTAAAGCAGAGCTAAAAATTGTTACTGTAGGCAGAAATAAATATAAAAGACCTTTTCTCCAAGTTATTATCAACATCGCAACGAGAGTAAAAGGTGGGATTATAAAACTTCCGATAATGTAGGGCCAAACAGCAGGTTTTTGAACTTGCTTTTGTTCAATTATCTTATCTAAATCTTCAATGGTTTTTGGATGATCGATATTATTGTTCATTTGTTATTAGTATTTTAACCTCTCGTAGCCCTAAGAATACTCCACCTAAGTTTGTCCGCAAGATTTAGGGCGGTGTAGAGACGGGGGCGAAGGACCAAATCGTATGTGCCGATATACTCAACGTGATTTCCGCCGTAACCTTCTTTAAACCTATGGAATCCGTACCAGGGATCAGTTTTATCTGCATCAGGAGGCAGAGCTCCCCACATGTCAAATGTCGTAAAATTTAATCTTTTTCCAAGACGAATCGCCTCCCACGCAATCAAATTCGAAGCCATGACCTCTTTATGCTCAAGTGATGAGCCACCATACGGATAATAAATAGTGTCGCCAAAATTCAAAAGCATCCAGGCACCCAAAGGCTTCTTTTGATACTGTGCAATTAACACCCTGG
>Ga0209431_10000899_pt1 | contig 24896 bp, 24 predicted proteins | sample RifCSP13_3_FD_184021 | JGI IMG/M metagenome (GOLD analysis project Ga0209431, IMG submission 184021) | Soil microbial communities from Rifle, Colorado - Rifle CSP2_sed 13_3 (SPAdes) (version 2) | ecosystem: Environmental > Terrestrial > Deep subsurface > Rock core/Sediment | place: Rifle...
TCTTCATATTCGAGCACGCACTTCTTTATCCAGGCGAGGGAGAGGTTGACGAAACAGCCGGACCAGCCGACATTACCAAAGCAATCATTCGCCGAACGGGGAAAAGCGTTACGCTGATTGCTTTTGGCGGTTCGCTTTTCAAAACGCTTGAGGCTGCGTCACAACTCGCATCCGAGGGAATTGATGCAGAGGTCATCGATCTCCGATCACTCCGGCCGCTGGACACTGAAACGATTCTCGCCTCCGTCACAAAGACACATCGCGCTGTCGTCATCGACGAGGCGTGGCGTACGGGCAGCTTTGCGGCGGAGGTGAGCGCCGAGATCATGGAAGGGGCCTTTGACGAACTGGATGTTCCCGTTGCCCGTGTCTGCAGCGCTGAAGTGCCCATGCCATACGCAAAGCATATGGAGGATGCCGCCCTGCCACAGACGGAAAAGATTATCAAGACCGTAGGCGAGATGTTCTAGAAGGATCAATGGCGGTTGATAGAGGAGGATTTATGGCCATAAATCACAATCAAGTTTTCAATGCTGCAACAAATGTCAATCTAAACAAGCGTCTTGAAGACACCGGTTGGGGTCTTTTTCTGATCGTTATAGGAGCAACCGTTATCCTCAGGTCGTTGTTTACGAACAGGAATTGAAGTTGCCCCGATTCAGGAGCTGGTTGGACCAATGGCTGAGTTTGTGATGCCCACGCTCGGGGCGGACATGACTGCGGGGACGCTTTTGGGGTGGATGAAAAAACCCGGCGACTCGGTCAAGCGCGGCGAGATCATTGCAGAGGTCGATACAGATAAGGGCGTTATCGAAGTTGAAGTATTCGCCAACGGCATCATCGAAAAACTACTCGTTGCACCCGGCGCGGAAGTTCCCGTAGGAACGGTATTGGCGATTATCAGCGAGGAAGAGAAAGCAATTGCTGCTGAGAGGCCCGCCTTGACTGCGCCTCCCATTGCGCCAACGCCCTCTAAACTGCCGGCCCTGATTGTTCCTCCAGTGCCAACGCCTTCGACTGGTCCAGCGGCACCACGCATACGCGTTTCACCCGCAGCGAGGAAACTTGCCGCTGAATTGGGCATAGAGCTTGCGACCGTAACCGGCACCGGTTCGGGCGGCCGAATACAGCGGGAGGACGTGGAGCGAGCGGCCGCAACTAAAGAGACAACAATTGCGGCTCCCGAACAGGCCGAGAGAATAGCCAGGATGCGCAGAACAATCGGCGCCGCCATGTCTCGTTCCAAGCGAGAGATCCCGCACTACTACCTGAGCACAACGATCGACATGAATCGCGCAATGTCGTGGCTTGCTAAGGAGAATCTCAACCGGCCCATCGCAGATCGTTTCTTGTACGGCGTACTCTTGATTAAGGCCGTCGCACTGGCCCTACACGAAGTTCCGGAATTGAATTCGATCTGGCAAGGAGACACGCCGGTACCCTGTTCGGAGATCAATGTTGGCGTGGCGATCTCTTTAAGGCAGGGCGGGCTCGTTGCTCCGGCTTTGCGTAATGTAGACAAGCAAAGCCTCGACAATCTGATGAAAAGTCTTCGCGATCTCGTGAAGCGTGCGCGGACTGGTTCACTCCGCAGTTCAGAACTTTCAGATTCAACAATCACAATCACCAGCCTGGGTGAACTGGGAGTTGAAACGGTCTACGGGATCATCTATGCACCACAAGTAGCGCTTGTGGGCTTCGGCAAAGTTGTCGAGCGCCCATGGTCAGTGGGGGGACAGATCGTCTCTCGGCCGACTCTGATGGCCACACTGTCGGCTGATCATCGGGTAAGCGACGGCCACCGCGGTGGTCTCTTTCTTTCAGCAATTGATCGGCTACTTCAGGAACCTGGCTCTCTATGACGAAGGAAGAGAGGGCCCGGCCGGCTATGACCAAAGAAGAGATAAGAGCAGCAGTGTTGCGTATCCTGGGAGACATAGCGCCAGAAGCTGATCTCAGTCGCCTCAAACCCGACGTGAGTTTCCGCGATCAGCTCGACATTGACTCAATGGATTTTCTCAATTTCGTGATCGCATTGGACGAGGAGCTGCACCTTGCAATCCCGGAAGCCGATTACGCAAGGTTGTCATCATTGGACAGCATTGTCGAATTCTTGAGTTCGGTTAAACCTGGCTGAGACTCCGCTCGTTAATGAGACGTTGAGATGACCTTTCTTAGAGCGGGCGCTAAGATCAGTTCGAAATAGAACTTTATTATTGATCTCGAACTCACACGGACAAACGATTTCCTCTACGCACGCACGGCGAAGTTTGCGTCTCGGCGCTGAATTCTGATGACAGAAACATCACCGCAGAGCCGCAAAGTATCAGAGAATGCGCCGAGAAATCGTCAAATCCATCAGTCGGCAGTTTTTCCGACAGACGGTTGAAGAAGGCTAATGTTAGACTTCACTCTCAATAGTACTTCCTTTTACAGGTGGCCAAAATGTTGACTCAAGCTGAGAAAGGGAAAAAGTTTCGCCTACTCCACCAGCGAGTTGGCGCATTTATCATTCCTAATCCCTGGGATATTGGAACGGCTCGATTACTGGCCCAGCTCGGTTTTGAGGCGCTCGCAAGTACCAGTGCCGGCTATGCGTTCTCTGTCGGTCAGCGTGACAATACGATTGGCCGCGACAGGATGATGACCCACGTCGCCGATATTGTCTCAGCGACCGATCTTCCGGTGAGCGCCGACCTTGAAAACGGCTTTGGCGACAGCCCTGAAATAGTTGCCGACACCATCCGGCTGGCAGCAGTGAGCGGGTTGGCCGGCTGTTCGATTGAAGACATGACGAGCCGGCCTGAGCGTGGGATTTATGACCTCGAGCTTGCAGTCGAGCGCATTCGAGCGGCGGCTGAGGCTGCGCGGGCCCTTCCGTTTGCTTTCACCTTAACAGCTCGCGCGGAAAATTATTTGGTTGGCCGGCCCGATCTTAACGATACAATCGAGCGACTTCGAGCTTATCAGGAGGCAGGAGCCGACGTATTGTATGCCCCTGGTTTAACCAGCAAGGAAGAGATTGCGTCGCTGGTCAGTTCAGTCGATCGCCCAGTTAATGTGGTTATGGGGCTGCAGGGCGTTCAACTAGACCTGAAGACTCTTTCCCAAATTGGGGTCAAACGGATCAGCGTTGGTAGCGCACTCTCGCGCATTGCGCTTGGAGCCTTCCTTCGAGCGGCGCGGGAAATGAAGACTCACGGTACATTCACGTTTGCTGAGGAGGCTGTGAGCTATAGGGAAATCAGCGCCATGTTTGACGCCTGACATTTTAGGGGTCACGAAGTCAGTACCGGGAGCGATTGCGAGATTAGCCCGGTACTGACTGCCGTCAAACATGGAGCGGAAGACTTTAAGATTATTCCCCGTCCGAGTTCAGCAGTAGCACCGAAGCAATATGACGCATTTATGAGATGAACGGCGGGGAATTAACTCTGCCGCGGGATGATTTTGCCTATGAGGCCCTGAAGGATCAGTTCTCAACCGCTCTCTTTACTTATCGGTTCGAGTCCTCCCATGGCAAGTCACTCTTGCCAAAGTGTCCGTAATTGGTTGTTTGCCTATATATCGGACGAAGCAGATCCAGGCGTTCGATAATTGCAGCCGGGCGAAAATCGAAGCGCGAAACAAATGCCTCGGCGGCTTCCGACTCACCAGTACCGAAAGTGTCGATCCTAATAGAGATGGGTTCCGCTATGCCTATGGCATAGGCTACCTGCATTTGGGCCTTTCGCGCCAGACCTTCGCTGACTATCTTTCTGGCGACATAGCGACAGAAGTAAGCGCCGCTGCGGTCCACCTTGGAGGGGTCTTTACCGCTGAAGGCACCGCCGCCGTGAGGAGCCATACCACCGTATGTATCAACGATGATCTTCCGCCCGGTGACTCCGCAATCAACGGAGGGACCTCCATGTATAAAACTGCCCGTTGGGTTCACAAGGAAGCGTATCTCTCGATTAAGCCACTCTCCGAGTGCGCGTGGTGCCAGGCTTTCAATTATGTATTCTTCGATGTGCTTCTTGTCAGTCTCCCTGTGTTGAGTGGACACGAGGACGTCGGAGACATTTACGGGGTCGTTTCCTGCATAACTGACGGATACTTGGGTCTTGCCGTCGGGACGAAGCCAGTCTACGACATTGTTATGCCTGTCCTCCGCAAGCTGGCGGGCCAACCTGTGGGCGAGTAGGATCGGCAAAGGCATGAGTTCCGGCGTTTCGTCAGTGGCGTAACCGAACATGATTCCCTGATCGCCGGCACCTTGTTCACCCTGAAGGTTTTGTGCTGAGTCGACTCCTTTGCCGATCTCACCTGATTGCTTAGTGATCAGCTGAATCACCTTCACTGAGTTACCGTTGAAAACTTCTGTCTCATCGGTATAGCCGATCGCGTTGATTGCCTTGCGGGCGATCTCCTCGTGAGCGACTTGCTCACTCGACGTTATCTCACCAGCAACGACTACAGTGTCTGCCTTGCAAAGTACTTCACAGGCGACACGACTCTGCGGATCCCTCAGAATGTATTCGTCAAGGATGGAATCGGCGATCAGGTCGCAGACCTTGTCGGGGTGACCTTCGGTAACTGATTCGGAAGTAAACGTATAGCGTTTAGTCTGCTTAGTCATAAGTCTCACCTCCATTGCAATTCCAGAGTTTAGCTTTTTTAGATCAGTTTCACCTCGATTGGAATAGCTACTATCACTGGCCCCGGCGGTTTTGCCATCCTTTTGAAGTTAAGCAGAAGACTGATTCACGAATTATCACGAAATACACACTAAGATTTGTGGAGATGTCTACTTTAGGTGCAGGTTACTGAGGCGTGTAACGGCGATGGTTAAAAATGAACCGGCCTGCGGAGGCTGAGCTCTTTAATCTGACACTCTATCCTCTGGCGCGCTTTGTCTTGAGTGTCAATGACGTGAAGGCGGAAAGGAGAGAACCGGCTATTGAGAGACGGATTAAGTTGCCAACGGCTATTTTATTGGCAGTGACTGTTTCTCGGATTGAAGCAATCGCTTCCGGAGTTTGCTGGTTTGCTCGTGCTCTCTCTGTGCTTATGCGGAGGAGCTCATCCAAAAAGTGCGGGTAGAAAAATGAAATTGAGATGATGTTATAAATGGCGTAGACAATGCCAGTGGAAACACTGATAACGATTCCGACCACGAAAGCTTGACTGTAGCTGATTTCTCCTTCCTGATAACGACCTGTATACCACCGCGTCCCGATGACGATGGAAAGCAGGAGCACAAAGAGACTTACCAGCATACTCCAGGAGGCAAAATAGAGATACCGGCGAGGTACATCACGACTCCGGTTGCTACCTGCGCCAATCCGGCCACCAATCCGACGATGATAAGGGCCTTCCAGTTGAAATCTGTCACTGGCATAACCTCCAAAAAAGTCAGTTAATAAATAAAGGACACCGGCAGTCCAGGTTTGTTCCATCCTATTGCTCATTTTTACATTCATGATTGCCACAGAATCACTTGAATCGGGAACTTCTGTGGTGTTAGCGGTGTCAAAGCCAGCTGGTGCTCTGACGAGTTTTGTACTCTGAACGACTTTTATGACAAGGCCGGTAGCGTTACTACTAGTGTTAATGGTTTTCGCTGCGGTTAATGCCCAACGGCGGCAGGCACAAAGACCGCAAACGCGTGCGCTGGTACTTACGCACGTTACGGTCATTGATATGACCGGTGCGCCAGCAAAAGCCGACATGACAGTCGTGATAACCGGTAGTCGCATAACCGCGGTCGGCAAAGTAGGACAAGCAAGGCTGCCTTTGGGTGCACAGATCGTAGATGCCAACGGAATGTTTTTGATACCCGGCCTGTGGGACATGCATGTGCATTTCACGGAAATTGAAAGGTCGTTCCCGTTATTTATCGCCAACGGCGTGACGGGCGTGCGAAACATGGGAGGTGACCGCCTTCCACGTGAGTCTTACTTTGCGATGGTCGAGGAAGGAAAGAAACTAGAATTGCCCATCGTTGGGCATGTTCCTCTTTCTGTTACATCAGTTGAAGCTTCTGAGTCTGGGCAGAGAAGTATTGAGCACCTGGGAAGTATTTTGGAGAGCACCTCATCGATAGAATCAGAACTACACCGGCTGGAAACTTCTGGCGAACCGGTTACTGACCCTTCGGAATTTCCTCGTCGCATAGCCGCTCGCGGTGCGCGAATGCTCGATACATACGACGCGCGGAAAGCGCAAGAAGTCTTCGCAATCCTGGTCAGAAATCAAACGTGGCAAGTGCCTACGCTTGAATTCAAGTGGGCCCAAACATACATTGACGATCTCAGCCGCAATGGCGATTCTCGTTTGAGATACATTCCCGAATCTGAGCAGCAATGGTGGGCGCCCCAAAAGAATTTCTTCGCGCGCTTTCGAACAGCAGAATATATCAGTTATAGGAAAAGGCTGTTTAAAAAGGAGTTGGATGTTGGCGCCATGCACAAAGCTGGTGTGTCGTTTATGACGGGCACTGACCTCAGTGGCGCATACGTATTCGCCGGTTTTAGCCTGCACCATGAACTTGAGCTCTATGTCCAGGCAGGGTTTACTCCGATGGAGGCTCTTCAGGCGGCCACACGCAATCCGGCAATCTTTTTCGGTGAACTGAATTCACACGGCACTGTCGAAGAAGGCAAGGTTGCAGACCTTGTATTGCTCGGGGCGAACCCGCTCGAGAATATCCGCAATACACAACGGATAGATGGCGTAGTGCTGAATGGGCGGTATTTACCAAAGCAGACACTTCAAAGGATGCTCGACAAGGTGGAGGCAGCTGCGAGGCGAAGGTAGCTTGTACTGGTTGCAGTGCATGAGAGAGTCTTACACGTCTGCTTAACTGAAGTTGCGAGCGGATGGTCTCTGCTGCTTTTCCGCGCTGATCCACGAAATTACATGACGCAGCCCGTTCGGGCGCAACCAAAAACCTAAAAATCATCGCAGAAAAACAAAATTCTAGAGGTTTGTTACACGAAATTACGCGAAACTACATGGATCTCAATCCACCCTCAATGATTTAGGCCTCACGCTGCTTCGCCACGCCCGTGTGACGGTATTGCAGTAACTTCCAGCCCAGGATGGCCGTGACTACGAGACCCACAATGGTCCAGGTCAGATTGCCTAGTACTTCTATCAATGCCTGAACGCGGTCACTGAAAACATAACCCAGGGCCACGTAGATAGCGACCCAAAGTATTTCGCCGAGAGCATCCCAAAGGAAAAAACGATGCCAGGGGTAGGCAGCGATCCCTCTCGTCACATTCACCCATGGTCCCAGAGTAGTCACCAACCAGCGACTGAAAAATACTCCCACGCCACTCCATTGTTTGAAGAACGCTTCGGCCAGCATCATCTTGGCCTCAGCACCAAGTCGGCGGCTGATTCGACCGAGCAAAGGTCGTCCACCCCAGCGCGCTAATCCATATCCGATCTGGTCACCCACAACCGCACCACTCGCGGCAACCGCTAACACTTGCCACATTTTCATCTCGCCCTGCTGCACAAATGATCCGGCAGCCACCAGCATCAAGGTCACGCCAACAGGAACGCCAACGGCGGATACGAGGATGATGCTAAATAAGATGGGTAGACCATACCGCAACAAGGCGGCCAGTAGTTGATCGGTGATACTCATGGCGCGCGTCCTTGATTCTGAGGCGATGGTGGTGCCGGCGGCGGGTAAGGCGGGCGCGAGTGGACAATGGCATCCTGGAGGATCGCAATTACCTCATCTACAGAGCGATTCTGCTCTTCTGCAATCTCTCGGATTGGGCGCCGGTCGGGCCTTGGCGGCAGACCAAGTGCCTGCGTGAGAACATAAGGCGGCACACGGTAGGAATGGGCAATGTAGCCGAGGTTCTTCCAGGGGCGAATCGGTTCATCTTGATGAGAGCGCCAGTAGATAGCGCGGCGGACCGTCCGCACCGCGAATAAACTAGTCAATGAAACGACGAGCACAAACGCCAGCACTACCAACCATTGTCGCCATCCGAGTTTGCTCATCGGTTCAACCCTGTCGCCTAAATAGACGTTGGCAAGAATGATCTCCCGATTTCTCGCGTTCGAGATCGTCCCTCAAGTGAGATATCCAGATTACTCAGATTGGGCGTATTAGGAAATAGCGGAGGCCTTTAGGATGACGAAGGAACTGCCACCCTTGCTCGAGGTACTTCGCTGAACCGTTGATTCAGTCGCCGGTTTCGCAGGCCGCGGAAAATGCGAGTCGCAATCAGCAAATGCCTTCGCTAACCAATTACTCTTCAAGAAACTGGAGCATTGAATCGATAGTGGGATTTCTCGTCCCAAAAGTGAAACGCCTGCAGGAGAGAAGTTGCGTTTTGATATTAGGCAATTCCAAGTCTTTGCAGCACGGCCCTCCCACAGCCTGCCATTTTTCGAAACTAAATGAGCTAGCCGGCAGGCAAAGGCCGCGAGAAACCTTGTGGCACATTCGTTGAATTGGCGACCTTACTGCATTCTGTAGATGTGTGAATTCTGCCTACTTGATCTGGAATTAGAATTCTCGTTCGAACGAAGATTTGGATTACAGTTCAGTATTTAGGAAACTTATTTATGCATAAACTGCTTCAAGATCTACGATACGCCCTTCGCACACAGGTGAAGCGACCAGGCTTTGCCTTGATTATCGTAATGACACTTGCCCTGGGCATTGGTGCGAACACGGCAATCTTCACGGTAGTCAACGCGGCGTTGTTGCGAGGCTTGCCCTACAAGTCACCCGACAGACTCTATCATCTTTGGGAAAGCACGCCGCAGAAGGAGTTTGCCCAACGGGAATTTTCCTATCCGGATTATCAGGACTATCAGCAGAACCAGGTTTGTGAAGGAATCGCGGCATACACCGGCGGGGGAGTAATCATGACTGGACGTGGCGAGCCGGAACGAGTTTTCGCCCCGGCAGCGTCGGCGAATTTCTTTTCAGTGCTGGGAGTAGACGCGGTAATCGGGCGCACGTTTCTGCCCGGCGAAGATAAACCGGGCGCGCCTCGAGTAACTGTCCTGAGCTATGGACTGTGGCAACGTCGCTTCGGCGCTGATGCGGGAATTGTTGGTCAAACGCTTACGCTTAACGGCGATAGTTACACGGTCATTGGTGTGCTGCCTCCGAACTTCCAGTTCGCCCTCAGACCCGCAGACCTTTGGAGGCCTTACCAACCAACTGAGGCTCAGTTAACGCGACGATTCATGCACGGAACTAACCTAATTGCCCGGTTCAAGTCCGGAGTGAGCGTTACACAGGCACAATCTGAATTGAGCGTCATCACGAGTCGCATCGAGCAGGAATATAAGGAATCCCACGCTGGAATAACTCTTAAGGTCGTGCCGCTGCAGGAGCAAGTTGTGGGCCAAGTCAAACCAGTTTTGCTCGTCCTTTTAGCCGCGGTTGGTTTTGTGCTGCTCATCGCCTGCGCCAACGTCGCCGGCTTATTACTGACGCGCTCACTTTCGCGACAGAAGGAAGTTGCAATTCGCTCGGCACTTGGCGCCAGTCGTCTGCGAGTGATTAGACAGTTCCTAACGGAGTCGGTGGTGCTTTCAATGTGCGGGGGTGGGATCGGCTTGCTGCTTGCCTTTTGGGGGGTGGATCTCCTCGTGGCCACTTTGCCGGACACTCAGCTCAATGCGCTGCCATTTCTCAAGTCGTTACGAATCGACACAAATATGCTCGCATTCTCGTTCGGGCTTTCGCTGTTGACGGGAATCATTTTCGGAATGGCCCCGGCGCTTCAGGCATCTCGTCTTGATCTAAATGAAGTGCTGAAGGAGGGAGGTCGGACAACTTCATCTGGATCGGGTCATCGCCTTCGCGGTGTTTTCGTAATGACCGAGATCGCTTTGGCCGTGGTGCTGCTGATTGGAGCCGGGCTGCTAATGAAAAGTCTGCTGCGATTATTGCAAACGAGTCCAGGATTCAATCCGGAAAACATGCTCACCATGACTGTCGTTTTGCCCGCAAGGAAGTACAGTGAATCAAACCGTCAGATAGGTTTTCAAGATCAATTAAGAGAACGTGTACGATCCCTCCCCGGTGTCAACAGCATAGGCATGGTAAACATTCTGCCGCTGCAAGGTGGAAATACGACGCGATTCAACGTTGAAGGCGACCCCATACCGCCGCCGGGACAAGAGATCGAAGCAAACATACGGATTGTCGATGAAACCTACTTTCAAACGCTTGGCGTTCCTTTTTTAGCGGGTCGCAACTTTGATGAGCGAGACAAGGAGGGCAGCCCCGGAGTTGTCATCATTGGCAAGACGCTGGCAGATAAACTTTTCGCCGGTCGGGATCCAGTGGGACACCGCTTGGTTTATACGGGAGTTCAGGCGCCGGTCGATTCGGTCGTTGGCGTGGTCGGTGACGTTAAGATCACCGGACTGGATGACGCAATCAGGCCTGTGGTCTATTACCCGTATCGGCAGAATTCATCCATGGCAGCTAACCTGGTTGTACGTACAAACGCAGATCCAAATGCGTTGGCTAGCGCCGTCCGCAATGAAACGCGCACGCTCGAACCAGACGTCGCGATTTTCAATGTTCGCACGATGCAGGATTTGATTTCAGGCTCTCCTGCCGCTTTCATGCGACGCTTTCCAGCGTTACTAATCAGCATCTTTGCCGGATTGGCATTGGTACTGTCCTCTATCGGTATCTATGGAGTCGTTTCGTATTCCGTAAGTCAACAGGCCCATTACATAGGCGTCCGGATGGCACTGGGGGCACAAGCTTCCGACATTCTTAAGCTAGTTCTAAAACAGGGGCTGGCTCTGACACTTGTGGGTATAACGATTGGAATACTGGCAGCATTCGTCCTGATGCGACTATTACGGAGTATGCTTTTTGAAGTGCAGGCAAACGATATTGCGACATTTGCCATGGTTGTCGGCACCCTATTTCTCGTTTCGATGCTTGCCTGCTACATTCCGGCGCGACGCGCAACGAGAGTCGATCCCCTGGTCGCGCTCAGGTACGAATGAAGCGTTCTTTAATTCTTAAGCGAGATTCCGGCCATGTCTTCAACCAGGGCCTTGATACCCCATCCGCCGAAGTTTTCAGTAACGGCCAGCAACAGCTCGTTGTCTCCCTTTTTGAGCGGAAGATACAACTCGTCAAAAAGGCCGATGGTTCCCAGAAACCGATGATCTCTGGATCGGTAAATGTCGCTTCCGCCATATAGTAACCGATCGTTGAAATAGACCTTGAGGTTGTCGCTAAAGCCGAACCTTATTTTCTTTATTTGCTCGCTCTCAGATTGGATGATCAACCTGGCGAAAACCGTGTTTAGGCCTCTTGCCAAACCCTGCAACCTGGCAAGATTCGCGATTCCGTGGTCTTCACTGGTGAGCTTGCTCCAACTCAACTTCTCCTTATCCGCTCGTGTGAGCTGATATTTCTTTTCCAGAGACTTCTCGTCAAAGGTGTTGGAAACCTGCCATGACATAACAGTTCCGGCAGGCGCTTTCTCCGGCGGCTTCGCTTTTCCCTTGAGCGAAGGCCTGCTCATGACGCTGAAGCTGAAGTTGGAAAAATATGCCGGCGCGAAGTTTCCTGCGCTCAACCCCACTCGACCTGGCCGGGTATCACGTTTTAGTTCCTTAACAAAAAGCGCCGGCTTTTCCATATCCTCGATGTACATTTCAGCTTAATCCCCGCTCTTCGGTGAATGCGATGTCAAACTCAATCACTCCGTCGGTAAACTGAGAGTCTTTGACGGCAGCAAGGCCGCCCTTCAAAAGGAGGCTCTGGCGACCAAGATGGTCTTTGATTCTGCTTTCTTCGGCACGTATCTCCCAACGCTCAGAATTTAAAGGTACGCCCTGTGAGTACGCGTTGACCTCGAGGAGCAGAAGGACCAGACAAACGGTCACAACACCGGTAGAGAAGTTAGTCATACCCAGGCCTCGCTTTACTTAAATAGGGAGTGTAAGATCATTGTCAATGTACGAGTGAAAGTTGGGTTAGGTTCAAGCGGAAGCCTTTTGGACCATCTATTACCAGGGACCATCCAGATTCACGTAATAACTTTCAATTTGTTGGATGCTAGCGATCGGCTTCAAGAGAAAGCAGAGTCCATATTTGATTGGAGGGTGGACGAATGACGAATAGTTATAAGCGTATTGAGACGAAACTCATTCATGCGGGTGAGCCCGACCCGCGCATTGAAGGTGCAGTCAGCATGCCAATATTTCAGTCGGCGATGTTCGAATATGGTGGCGAGACCAGTTATCACGACCTGAAGTACATCCGATTGAACAATACGCCTAATCACGAGGCGGTACAGAAGAAGCTTGCGGCCCTGGAAAACGCCGAAGCCGCCCTGGTGACGGCAAGCGGCATGGCAGCAATCTCGACGACGCTACTCTCAGTCTTGACCTCCGGCGACCATCTCCTCGCGCAAGACTGCTTGTACGGTGGTACGCACGATCTGCTCACCCGAGACTTTGCAGGCTTCGGACTGGCCTATGATTTCATCAATGGCAGTAAGCCTGATTCGTGGAAAGCGTCGCTCAGACCAAATACCAGGGCAATCTATGTTGAAACGATGACCAATCCATTGTTGGAAGTTGCGGACCTCAAAGCTGTGGCGGCATTCGCGCGCGAGAACGGTATCATTTCTATAATTGACAACACTTTTGCGAGCCCGATCAATTTTCGCCCCCTGGAGTGGGGATTTGATATTTCGCTCCACAGCGGCACGAAGTACCTCAATGGCCACTCCGATATCGTGGCTGGAGCGTGTCTTGGTTCATCCGAACTGATCGCAAAGATCAAGCGGAAACTTGATCATCTGGGTGGCTCGATGGACCCTCACGCAGCTTTCCTTTTTCACCGGGGAATCAAGACCCTCGCCTTGCGTGTCAGGTATCAGAACGAGAGCGCTCTCAAGATCGCTCAGTATTTGCAGCAGCATCCAGCGGTTGAGCGAGTTAACTATCCTGGCCTGGAGAGTCATCCTGGTCATCAACGGGCTCGCGAATTATTTGAAGGCTTCGGCGGGATGTTGAGCTTTGAACTAAAGGGTGAGATTGCTGCGGCCGACGCGTTCATTCAGAAGACAGAATTGCCACTTGTTGCCCCCAGTCTTGGAGGAGTCGAGACGCTCATTACGCGACCCGTAACAACATCTCATGCCGGCGTGTCGCGAGCAGATCGCCAAAGGCTGGGTATCTCGGATAAGTTGATCCGTCTGTCAGTAGGGATAGAGGCAACCGAAGAGCTCATTGAGGATTTTGCGCAAGCCTTAGGCTAACCTCACCTCAAGGCTCCGCAGTTAGCACTGGTCAAATCGTTCAGGCATACAGAATTCAGAGGACGGTCTTTCGATTGGCCAGACTCGCAATCACCATGAGCAGCTCCATTGCTTCAACGGGTTTGGGAACGTGCATTTGAAAACCCGCCGCCAATGCACGCATGCGATCCTCGGGACGTGCAAATGCTGTGAGCGCAATGGCAGGGATATCTCGGTTTTCTGGCCCGAGATTCCTCACCTTCTTGATAAAGGAGTAGCCGTCCTCACCAGGCATGCTGATATCTGAGACGAGGATCGACGGTGGCCATTCGTTGATTGTGGTCAATGCTTCTTGCGCCGAGGCGCACGCCTTAACCTCCGCGCCGCGACCCTCCAACATCATTGTCAATAAGTCGCGAGCTTCGGCCTCATCATCAACGATCATTACTCTCAAACCCTCGAGTGCGATATTAGTAGCAAGTGAATCCAACGCTTCCACACTCAGATGCGCGATGTCACGTCCTGCCTCTTCTTCCTTCAGCGCCCTCACTGGGAGACGAATAGTGAACGTTGTTCCCTGACCTTCGCCCGCGCTGTGTACCCGAACGATACCTCCATGCAGCTCCACAAGATGGCGAACGATCGCCAGGCCCAAACCGAGCCCGGTGTGTTCTCGCGTACTGCTTGTGTCCGCTTGAGAGAATCTGTCGAACACGTAGGGAAGAAATTCCTTCTTGATCCCGATACCTGAATCAGTGACTTCAATCTGGAGGTGTGATCCAAGACGCTCGACCGTTATCGCAATGCGTCCGTGCGTTGGGGTGAATTTGACCGCATTCGAAAACAGGTTCCAAAAGACTTGTTGCAATCGATCAGCATCACCAGAAACGATCGTGCCGCTGTGGCTGTGACTTACCACGATATCAATTGACTTGGCGTCGGCAGCAGGACGGATCGATTCCAGCGCAGCCTCGAGGCTGTTGAGGACGTCTATGGGACGCGGCTCAATCCTAAGCTTACCTGTTATGACTCTTGAGATGTCCAGAAGGTCAGATAATAATTGGACCTGTGCGCGCGCATTGCGCTCGATGCTTTCTACAGCGCGTTCCATTCCTGCCTGGTCTAATTTTCCCAGCCGAAGCATCTGCGCCCATCCCAGAATTGCGTTGAGAGGCGATCGAATCTCGTGGGAAATCATTGCTAAAAACTCATCTTTCGCACGATTTGCTGCTTCCGCATGGTGCCGCGCCGCGCTTTCACTGGCAAGCAACCGCGTGCGTTCTTCCTCGGCCCGAATTCGATCCGTGATATCCCTTGCAATTTTTGAAGCGCCAATGATGGCCCCACTCGTATCGCGGACGGGTGAGACCGTCAAAGATATGTTCTTCATTTCGCCGCTTTTGGTTACTCTTATGGTTTCGAAATGATCTACTCGTCGACCCAGTCGCAATTGACTTAGGATTACTTTCTCTTCGTCCTGGTGTTCGGCGGGGATGATTATGTTTATCGGTTTTCCGACGGCTTCACTGGCTGTGTACCCGAACATGCGTTCAGCAGCTGCGTTCCATGAGGTAATGATTCCCTCCAGACTCTTACTTACGATTGCGTCTTCGGATGAATCTACGATACCCGCCAACAGCGCGCGGGCTTGCTCGCCCTGTCGCCGCTCGCTGATGTCACGGAACACCAGAACCGCACCAACTGAAGAGGTCCCAGATCTAATGGGCGCGCCGCTGTCATCGATTGCAATTTCACGCCCGTCTTTACTGATCAGGAGCGTATGATTCGCCAGGGCAATGACCACACCTTCACGAATGGCGCGCAGCGCAGGATTTTCAACCTCCTGACGAGTGTCCTCGTTAACGATTCTGAATACTTTTTCCAGTGGCTGTCCCTGTGCCTCAGCCCTGGTCCAACCCGTCAAGGATTCAGCAACCGGATTGAGAAATGTGACAAGTCCTTCCGTATCTGCCGTGATTACTCCATCACCGATGCTCGACAACGCGACCTCGAACCATTGGCGCTGCTCGCTAAATTCTTCCGTCGTCTTGGCAACTGCCACTGACACGGATGCTGAGTTCCTATTCTTCATATTTGAACCTACCACGACAGGCGAGCGAGTTCGCCTTGAAGTTGGACCTTATAAAACGGGGGTGTCAGCTAGATGGAATGGTTCATGATAGCACGAGCGACGTGAATTCTCGTCCTGGATTTAGAGCTTAATCCGGCCGGGGCGACCGGAGGCTTGACGTCGGGAAAAGTTGACTGCACCCGGATTTTAATGAGGTCGTGTAAATTCATATTCACCAGTCGTCAATCCCAGAAGCTCGGCGGGGCTGATCTACCCCCACGCAATGATGCGAGATGATTCGAGAGATATGCTCTACTGAACACATCGCATATTTGACATATAGATGCCAGGGTAGGTAAGATTCTTGCTGGATCGAGTCAGCCTCCTCTTTTCTCAGCTGCTCTGGAATCACCCAGACTACCTGAAGTCAACCACTGAGCAATTGCTCCGCTGATCAAGAGTCACTTCGAAAGCAGGTCCCGATGATAGTGTGTGAATTATGCTTGTATTATCGGCCAGACGGTCAGTGTAGTCTTGGCCTCAAGATTCCGAAAAGTATGACATGCCGCGAGTTTGGTCCAAGTATCGACAGATTCTGTTCTAACCCCAGGGATTTTGAAAGCGGCAACCAGATTGTGCAGATGGCTACCTTCTTCGGCATCAAGGGAGCGGAACTGAAAAAGGTCAAGCTCATGGCGGGCAAGGCAGAAATCGCACGCTCGAGATGTTAGCTATCTGCCCGATTTTTAGGACCCGGCTCTTACTCGGCTTCTTCTTATTTAAACGAGAGCAGATCACCGGGTAAGTGCGCCTTTCGTATCCGGCATATACCATATCCGCCTTATTACGACCCGAGATATATTGCGCTCTTGACACATACTCGAGCGACCAAACTCCGTTGGATGTATTGTCGCCGCGCGACACAATTCGTCCAACAGGACATGTTGCGAGTGGCGTTCAGTGAACCGGTCACAACTGTTGCCGTCGATTGCCAGCAGTGCTAGATTAAACGACCTTGAAGAGAGCAGATGACATTTGAAGAAAAATTTCTCAAGTTGGGTGACGCGATCCCTCCCGTGGTGGTGGTTCCGTCGGAGTCATCATACTTGTATTGGCGACGATCCGGGAATCTTCTCTTTCTCTCGGGCCATGCCCCGCGTTGGGGCAGCACTGATTTCCGATACAAAGGCAAGGTTGGCAAGGATCTATCAGTAGAGGATGGCTACGCCGCGGCCCGGCTTACCGCCTTAAACCTGCTGCAAACAATCCGCCAAGCCCTTGGCAGCCTCAACGAGGTGTCAAAGATTGTGGATGTGTTTGGTGTGGTCAATAGCGCGCCAGGCTTTGTTGAGCAGTCTAAAGTTCTAAACGGCTTTTCTGATTGCATGCTTGAGATCTTTGGAGAGGCGGGAAAGCATTCGCGTATGGCCATCGGTGGCGCGGAACTCCCCTTCAACATCGCAGTCGAAATCAAGATGGTGGTAGAAATCGTGGACCATCACGACCCCAATAGTAGGTAAGATCTGGAGGAGAAGTCTCGCTAAGGAAGCACCTGTTGTTCCCGTCTGATCACTTTAGTGAGCAAAGAAAACTACATCAGGGTAAGCGAGCAAGCCTTGCGGAGCTTTTGCATTTCAGTGCTCACGAAGGTTGGTGTCTCAATGAAGCACGCCGATGTTTGGACGGAAGTGCTCATCGAGGCCAGTCTGCGAGGAGTTGACTCACATGGCATTCTCGTCCTGCCGATGTACGCTGCCATGCTGGAAGCTGGCGGCATTAGAGTGGATGCTCGGCTGGAAGTGGTCAGCGATAACGGTCCAACCATGTTGCTGGATGGCGGGCATGGCATTGGTCCGGTCATCGCCGATGGGGCAATGAATCTGGCGCTCGACCGTGCCCAGGAGTTTGGTCTCAGCTTTGTCACTGTTCGAAACAGCAATCACTTCGGAATGGCTGGGTTCTATGCTACGAAGGGCCTCGCCCGTAATATGATCGGGGTGGCCCTCACTAATGCTGGACCGGCCATTGCAGCGTGGGGAGGGAAGACGAAAGTCATTGGAAGCAATGCGATGGCGGCAGCATTACCCGCAGGGAAAGAACTTCCGATCGTGTTTGATGCAGCCATTGGTGCGTCAGCCGCGGCAAAAATCTTTCTGGCGGCCGAAAGGGGTGAGCGGATCCCCACAGATTGGATGATTGATCGAAGCGGCGAACCAACCGATGACCCGCACGAGCTCTTTGCCGGCGGCGTGCTTCTCCCTTTTGGCAAACATAAGGGCTATGGCCTGGGCTTAATCATCGATTCCTTGACGGGCATTCTGAGCGGCGGCCTGTTCAGTGTCTCCGTCGGAGGCTTTGGCCGGGATATGTCCCAACCCCTGGGCATCTGCCACAGTTTTTTCGCGCTGGATATCGGTCGCTTCATCGCGGTCGATCAATTTAAAAGTCGGGTTGATGAGATGATCGGGCATGTCAAAAGTTCGGAACCAGTTGAGGGTGTCGATCGCATCTATCTCCCCGGCGAAAGAGGCTTTCTTATTCATCAGGACCGAAAGCTTAATGGCATACCTCTTTGGGCCAAATTGGTCGCAGATCTCAAAGAGTTGGGTCACAGACTGTCTATCCAACCACCGATCCCCGCCTAGGCTCCAACCCATCAGTTGATGCATAACTCAATAAAACGCAGCTTCTCCCGCCAAAAACTGAAAAACATTGACCTTGCCAGGGCCGGTTTGATATATAATATGCCATCTCACAATGTGAAACTCATGTCTTTTTAGGCCTCGAAATGTGGCGGTTAGAGCGCAGGGATAGTAAAGAGCGCGGCATTGAGAGCAACAAAGACAAGCAAGCCGTGGGTATGGGACAAAGTACGTCAGAGGTTGTCGCCAGTTTGGGAGCTGGAATGGCGGTAGCGCGTCCCTGATCCAGGAGTATGGCTGGTAACAAAGCCAGCTCAACTAGTTCGCTTGCATTCCTATTCACTATTCCTCCTGCCACCATCAAACTGTTTAGGTTTAGCTCGCTAAAAGGGAAGGCTCGATGAAGCTTCTATTCAGCTTTTTCGCCATGCTGTTGCTTGCCGCGGCGACGGCAAGCGGGCAAGCAAAGAAGGTAAAGGTCATTACTGGCGTCACCCTGATCGATGGAACACGTCGGCCTCCGCTTAAGAATGCAGTCCTCCTCCTCGAGGGCACCCGCATTACCTGGGTTGGTCCAAGAAACAGAACGAACCTCCCGCGAAGTGCGCCGACAATTGACGCTCGAGGCAAATACGTGATTCCGGGCTTGGCTGATATGCACAATCACCTCGGCGAAGGTACTTTTAGTTTCAAGGAAGGGCCTTCTGATTTTAGAAAGAACCTCGCACGAATGCTTGGCTGGGGATTTACGACCGTTTTCGATCAGGGGATTCCAGATTTGCGATCTTTCGCTGATCTCAAGCATTTGGCAGCAGCAGATCCTGCTTCCTATCCACATTTTTTCGGTGTGGGCGTTCGATTTGCCGCGAGAGGAGGGCATGGTGCATCCCTCGGGGTCTACACACCCGAGTCCGCGGATGAGGCCCGCAGCCAGGTGCGGGACTTGAAAGCCGCAGGCGTGGACGGCGTGAAGATCGTTTACGACGATTTGAGCTACGTTACTAACCAGCCCCGGCCGATGCTCAAATCGGACGTGGTCGCGGCAATCATAGACGAAGCCCATAAACAGGGGCTTAAGGCTTATGTCCATGCTCCTGTTTTGAAATATGCCAAAGAGGTCTTGCAGGCGGGCGCTGATGGGCTGGTGCACGGCATTATCTCGGAACCGGTTGATGACGAGTTCGTCTCTTTAATGAAAAAGAATCATGCGGTCTACATCACAACGCACGCGATCTTTGAGTCAGTCGCTGATACCGGCGGTTGGGCTCGGCGGGAAGCCGCGTTCGACGATCGGGGGATAATCCCGAAAGAAGTCTTCGAGTTGGGAATGAACTCAGCGAGGGTTAAAGAGTGGGAGGCAAGGTGGAACAACCTCTCAAAGGCGAAAGCCAATCTCCCTGTTTTAAGGGCAAACTTGAAGAGGCTCCAGGATGCGGGGATTGTGGTTGTGCTTGGTTCGGATACATCCAGTGCCGGTTCAGGTACTGGCGTGTTGCTGGGTCTAGCAAGCCAATTAGAGTTGGCACTGTTGGTTGAAGCAGGCTTGTCACCCCTGGAGGCGCTTCAAGCCGCCACCATCAATGCCGCGCGCATGGTTGATCGAGAGAAAGATCTCGGGACGGTTGAGCCAGGCAAGCTAGCCGATTTGTTGATCTTGGAGGCGAATCCCCTCTCAGATATCGGAAACGTGCGACGCATCTACCGCGTCATTAAGGGAGGCATCGAATATGATCCGGTGGACCTGCTTCAGGAAGGGAAGTGAGGATACAAATGAAGTATTCTCCTGAGCTTTCGATAGCACGATGAAAATTGTATCGCTCAAAGCCGTACCCATTACCCACGTTGTCGAACAGCCCATATATCTGTTTGAGCGTCCGCTCTACCACCTATTGGTGCGAGTCGAAACCGAAGACTCCGTCACCGGGTATGGTGAGGTGTGCGATAGCTACGGGTGCAACTATCCACTTAGTGTACAGGCAATCATAGACGAGGCGCTGAGTCCACTTCTCCTGGGAGAAGATCCTTTGGACCTCGAGCGGCTGATCCTTAAACTGCGTGGCTGGACTCGCAGGCGCCTGGGCGATCAAGGAATAGCGATTCAAGCCATTAGCGGGGTCGAGATCGCGCTGTGGGATCTAGTCGGCAAGATCAAAGGCGAATCGGTGAGTCGGTTGTGCGGACGCTTGCGGGATCAGATTCCAGTGTATGCCTCCAGCACAGTGCTGGAAGAGGGGCCACCAGAAGTTCATCTACAGTTATTGGAGCCTTGCCTTAGTCGAGGGGTCCGCGCCGTCAAGGTCCGACTGGGGCTCGATTTCCGACGCGATTTAAATACATTACGCGCTCTGCGCAAGTTGATCCGCGATGATGTTCAGATGATGGTTGATGGGGGCGAGCACTACACAGTGCGAACGGCACTGGAAGTGGCCCACGCTCTGGCGGATCTGGGCATACGCTTCTTTGAGGAGCCGATCCCTCAGCACAATCGAGAGGGGATTGCTCGCCTGGTGCAAAAGTCGCCTGTGCCAATTGCTTACGGAGAACACCTTTTTCTCACGCAGGATTTTCAGGATTGCTTGATTCACCGGCGAGCAGACGTGATTCAACCTGATGCGGCCATATCTGGAGGAATCTCGGAATGCCGGAGAATCGCCGCATTAGCGGAGACCTTCGGTGTGCCGGTGGTGCCGCATTCCGCGGCCGGCCCGCTAGCCCTGGCCGCAAATCTTCATTTGGGTGCGTCGGTTAACAGTATCTGGATGCTTGAGTACACGTTTACTTTCGATCGGGTTTGGAGAGAGATGCTCAAAGAACCGATCCTCTCGCCACCTGCGATACGTGACGGACAATTGGCAGTGCCTAATGGGCCAGGTTTGGGAGTGTTGGTCGATGAAGAGATGTGGACCAGATATCCCTACCAGATGCGTGCACCTGTGGTAGAGATGCCAAGTTGGTCGCTGGGCAATGTTTAAAGGCCGAAATGAAGGTGACAGATGTCAAATTCACTGGAATGGGGAATCCACCGTTTTCGAGATTTCCTCGAGGACGGTGTGTATGACATCGTGCAGCCTGATCCGCACTGGTGTGGCGGAATCCTTGAATGTCGAAAGATCTCCGCGCTCGCTGAAGCGGCCAGTAAGCAGTGCATACTCCATACAGGTGGAATTGGCGGGCTCTGGTTAGCGGCGAACTTGCAGGTGACGGGAGCGATTCCGAATTGTCCTTATTTTGAATACTTGATGGAACCACCAGTTTGGACCCCGGAGATCAGAGATGTATTCCTAAAGGCGCCGATTAGGATCTCGGACGATGGATACATCGACATTCCACAAGGACCAGGATTGGGAGTCGAGCTTAACGAAGAAACTATCAGCAGGTACACGGTTCAGGCAGCATAAATCAACGACAACAACGGCGGCGCCCTAAATCGCTACCGGATCTACTCTGTAGGAGGAATGATCATGGCCTTTACGAGTATGGATCAGTTACGCGCGGGCTCTGAGGATATAGCGATTATCGGCAAGGCGCTTATCGAGCGTCAGGCGACAATGCCTCAAATGATCAAGTCTTTGCTCCGCCAGTTGGAGGAGCACGTGGATGGGTTCCCTGTGGATCAACTCGTGCATGCGTTGCAGACCGCGACACGAGCGGAGCACGGTGGCGCGAGTGAAGAGATGATTGTGGCAGCGCTATGTCACGACATTGGGAAGGCCGTATCCGATGCGAATCATGGGGCCATCAGCGCCGAGATCCTCAAACCTTATGTGAGCGCGGAGACCTATGAGATCGTGCGGACTCATCAAGATTTTCAGGGTCGCTACATCTATTCGTTTATTGGCAAAGATCCGGAGGCGCGCCGGCGATATGCTGACCGGCCCTGGTACGAACTGGCCTGCAAATTCTCTGACGCCTGGGATCAGACTTCTTTTGACCCGGTTTACGCCGCCTTACCGCTGGAACACTTCGAACCAATGATCGACCGCATCTTTGCTCGTCCCCGCGAGTTTTGATTCTAGAGCTTATTCCAACATCGTTCGGGTGCGACTGCACGCCATAGTGTTTCCGTGTTGCGAGGGGTTTAGAGTACGGGCCCATCTGTTTAGGGCGGGTGCGTTCTAAACCCGGGCTAAATGGCTGCGGATGGCTTTCGAGCGAATAGCAATATGAACAAAGCGCGGCTACAAGGTGGCAGGATCTTCTACGGCTGGTGGGTCGTGGTAATTGCCGGAATCGGACTCTTCATGGGCTATGGCGCCGTGATCAGCTTTACCTTTGGAGTGTTCTCAAACCCGCTTGGCCAGGAGTTTGGTTGGAGCCGAACTGAAATCTCGTTGGCCTATTCCCTCTCATTAATAGTCTATTGCGCCGCAACCCCGTTTATGGGTCGTCTAGTGGATCGCTTGGGGGCACGCAAGGTGATCGTTCCTTCGGTCCTGATCTTCGGTTTCAGCTTGCTCTCTTTCCATTTTCTTGCCGGCAATCTGTGGCACTTCTACGCCATCTACATCCTGATGGGACTCGTGGGCGGCGGGTCGTCGTTGGTGCCTTACTCTGGCGTGATCTCACACTGGTTTGACAAAAGAAGGGGCCTCGCCCTTGGGCTGGCCGCCATCGGAGTGGGGTCGAGTACATTCCTTATGCCATCCCTCGCATATGCGTTGATAGCGGCTGCCGGCTGGCGCGGTGCTTATAGCATCCTGGGAGTTATGGTGATGATCGTAACCGTTCCGGTGGTCGGTCTCTTTCTCGTTGAGAAGCCACAAATGATGGGATTACTGCCGGATGGGGAAACAGCCGTGCACGAGGGGCCATCACCCCAGAGCCGCGAAGGGATGACGAGCGGTGAGGCCCTGCGCACCAGCACCTTCTGGCTGTTGTTCGTGGCTTTCTTTCTGATCGGGATCAGTGTGGTTGGCTGTCTAATTCACCTGGTGCCGATGCTCACCGATCGCGGTATATCTCATCGGACCGCGGCCCTTGCCACTTCAGTGCTTGGCGGCGCGGTTATCCTGGGACGGGTCGCGAGTGGATATCTGCTGGACCGCCTCCTCGCTTCTTATGTGGCAGTCTTTTTTTTCTTAGGCGCAGCGTCAGGAATTCTCCTGCTTTGGAATGGTGTGATCGGAGGATGGGCATTTGTGGCCGCCTTTCTGATTGGCATGGGGATGGGAGCAGAAAATGACATCGTTGCCTATGCGGTGAGTCGTTACTTTGGTTTGCGTGCTTATGGTGAGATCTACGGCTATGCCTTAATCAGTTTTGCCCTGGGAGGAGTCGTAGGTCCTTTACTAATGGGAATCGGTTTCGACCGGACTGGATCATACCGCCTGGTCCTGGGAGTGTTTATGCTGGCAACCCTCTTGGGAGCAGGATTGATGACTCGACTCGGACCATATCGACTTTGGAAGACTGAGGCCCAGGCCGCGGTGGCTTAACCTTTCGCCAGGTGCTCAGCAACTTCGGCAAGGAGAAGACGATCATGAAGGACTTGTTAACTTTTTGGACCACACTCCTCTTGCTTAGTTCGGTGATAGCAAACGGGCAAACGCAAACTGAGCAGGCGCTCAGCAGTACCAAGGTGATTACGGGGGCAACCATCATCAACGGCGCCGGTCGCCCGGTCAAAGATGCAGTGATCCTAATCGAGGGAACTCGCATCACCCACGTTGGTACGCGAAGCTCAACAAAGATACCAAGAGGGGCAGAGAGGATTGACGCGCGCGGGAAGTATGTCATTCCTGGTCTCGCCGACATGCACAATCATCTCGATGATGGCACTTTCAATCCGCGTCCAGACCAATCCGATTACCAAAGAAATCTCAAAGTGATGCTCGGCTGGGGCTTCACGTCAATCTTTGCTCCTGGGCTTTCCGACCTGAAAACTTTCACTGAGCTCAAGCGTTTGGCAGCCGACGACAGGGTTTCCTATCCACACTTTTTTGCCGTTGCCCGTCAATTTGGAGCGAAAGGCGGCCATGGTTCATTTCAAGGTGGTTACACTCCAGACACACCGGGTGAAGCTCGCTTAGCCGTGCGTGAGCTCAAAGCCACGGGCGTTGATGCAGTGAAACTGGTCTACAGTGATTTGACCTATGTATCGAAGCAACCCTGGCCGATGCTCAAAGCCGAGGTGATGGCGGCAATCATCGACGAAGCGCACAAGAATGGATTGAAGGCTTATGTCCACGCGCCGCTTTTGAAGTATGCCAAAGAAGTGTTGCGGAGCGGCGCTGACGGGCTCGTGCATGGCATCCTTTCAGATCCCGTTGACGAAGAGTTCATCTCTTTGATGAAGAAGAATAATGCTGTCTACATCCCGACTCAGGCCATCTTCGAATCAGTGGCTGACCTGGGCGGATGGGCGGCACGCGCGGTTACCCTGGATGAGCAAGGACTAATCCCGAAAGAAGTTTACGACGTTGGGTTGAATCCGGCTACTGCCAAGCAGTGGGAGGAAAAATGGAACAATCTCAACTACATGAGAGAGCGACTCCCACATTTGCGATCTAACACGAAGAAGGTCTGGGATGCGGGCATCCTCGTCGTCGCGGGTTCGGACACGGGTAATTCGGGTTCTGGGGTGCTGCTGGGCTTGGCCAGCCGGTTAGAACTGCTGCTGATGGTCGAAGCAGGATTAAAGCCGCAACAAGTAATCCAAGCTGCCACCATTAATGCGGCTCGAATGACGGGTCGCGACAAGGAAATGGGCTCAATTGCGGCAGGCAAGCTGGCCGATCTGTTGATCCTTGACGCAAATCCGCTAGCTGACATTCGCAATGTGCGCCGTATCCACAGGATCGTCAAGGGCGGGATGATCTACGACCCGGCGGAGTTGCTGGCCACCACAAAGTAAATTGACCTCAAGCTCGTTTAATGACTTAGACGCTAATGCAGTGTCGAAGCGAGCCCGGGTGGCGTCTCAGGAAG